>QQTW01003385.1_pt1 | contig 11763 bp, 9 predicted proteins | sample 1904831 | NCBI WGS metagenome assembly QQTW01 (sample SAMN09435610, study PRJNA476489) | Subsurface metagenome, whole genome shotgun sequencing project. | reverse complement strand
AGAATAATGCACCGAAAACACAATGTGAATGGAATTGTGCAAATTGTGCATCTGGGTAACTCTAACTCAAACTAAGCTCGCTCCGATTTGCGCTCCTTAACCTCAGACCACCTTCAACATCAGACGACTCAACATCAAGCGCGATACCTCGACACCAATTGGGAATACAGGCGCATCGCTTCATATCTCAAGATGATCTGGCGACGAGCCCTTCGACGCACCGGTCAGACACGACCAGGCCAAACCTGCTGCGTCCACCGACAATGTCGACGAGGGTTGGCCAGCCCGGCGTCAGGCACGTTCCAGTATGAGACCGGTAATGCCGGCGGCGTCAAGATTGCCAGTCGAGATTTGCCTGGACCTACGGCGACGCTAGGGCTGGTTGCGAAAGCCGGCACCAGATATCAGATCCTGCCGGGCTTTGCGGAGGGCTTGGAGAAGTTTGCATTCAAGGTGCGGACCATATGACCCACCGCATCGCCCTTTCGTGGCTGATGAAACACGATCTTAGAACACCAGAAAGCGCTCTGCGATTCGCATCACACGAGAAATCGAGCTTCTCGGTGCGCGGCAGCTCGCCTATCACTCGAGAGAGAACCTCGTGATTGGTGCCAAGTTCATGCGCGACGATCTTCCATACTTCATCGAGCTTCTTGGAGATGTTGTCACGAAAACCAAATACGAACGTATGTGGATCCAGCGAAGCAGATCCTCGCAAGCATACATGATGCTGACCGAAACCAGCGTATGAATTCGACGAACAGGTCATGCCCATCATCAAGATGTCGCAAAAGGCCTTGCTCGCCCAGACCCGCGAGCTCGCCATGAACTCCGCTCACGGCGTGGCGTTTCATCGCGGACTTGGAGAACCTTTACATCCGACGTCTTCTTCTCCATTGACCAAGTATCTCAGCGCGGAACGCATCGCTGCCTATTCTCGGACGGCGTACTGCAAACCCAACATCGCCCTGGTCGCGAATGGCGCCGCCCAGTCGGAGCTGGCCAAATGGACGAGCGAGTTCTTCGCGGACGCCCCAGCGGAATATCCATCCGATGTGCCCAAACCGGAGAGTCCTCCGAGCCAGTATTACGGTGGGGAGGAGCGCATTGCGCATGATTCGAGCAACACCATGATCATCGCCTTTCCTGGCTCGCCGTCCTTCACGGCGGGGAAGTCTTACAAGCCCGAGATGGCGGTGCTGGCGTCTCTGCTCGGTGGGCAATCAGCCATCAAGTGGTCCTCGGGCTTTTCGCTGCTCGCTCGCGTTGCTGAAAATTCCCCGGGCGCGAAGATCGAAACACATCACACCGGATATTCTGATGCCGGTCTGCTGCACACGACGTTTACCGGATCCGCCAAGGCGATTCGATCAGCCGCCACGGAGGCCGTCAAGACGCTCAAGAGCATCGCGGCGGGCGAGATCCGCAAAGAGGACATCACCAAGGCGACCTCGCTGGCCCGATTCGAAGCCTTGGAGGCCGGGGAGAATCTCGAGGCGGGCTTGGAGCTGACGGGCGCCGGGCTGATTCAAGGTGGAAGTGCGTTCCAGATGGACGAGGTGGCGCAACGCATCAACGGCGTCACGGCGGAGCAGGTCAAGCAGGTCCGTCCAGTTTCTATCTGTCAATCGTCGATCCATCGAGCGTCATGTGCTAATATATCGACAGGCTGCGTCGACGATCCTCAAGGGCAAGGCGACCGTATCGTCCGTGGGAGATCTCTACGTGCTACCGTTCGCCGAGGAGATTGGATTGACGGTGTAGATGGCTAGTGTTCCTGTCCGATTTCTTCCAGCTATGTATTTGTACTTGTAATCGTAGACTCATCTCTTGCATTCGGCGTTCATCGTTCCACTATAGTTCTTTCCTGTGTATCATTGCTCCTATTCGTTGTATCGATCCTTTGACGCTCAGTTGTGTGTTAGTGGTATGTCCTAATACAGCATAGAGTCAAACTCGACCTGTGCTCAGAGTGGCGCTAGCAGATCCGATGTTCGGAGAAACCCTGACCACACAAAGCGTCCGGGACAAAGCAGGTTGGTCGGGTGGCCAAATCTTTGTCCAACGTCTAGAGGAGCTTCTCCGGCGCCGTCCGCGCAGCGAAAACCGCTACGGTCGACGAATATGTGGCGGACCGTCTTGGCCACAGATTCGTCCAACGTCAATGAATTAGTCCGCACGGACGTCGCCGGAATATTTGACAGATGGTCAACGGACATTTGGACAATGAATTCGTCCGTCCAACGGCCACAGATTCGTCCAACGTCTAGAGGAGTTTTTCCGGCGCCGTCCGCGCAGAAAAAGCCGCTATGGTCGACGAATATGTGACGGATCATCTTGGCCACAGATTCGTCGACCGTAGTGGCTTTTTCTGCGCGGACGGCGCCGCGGAAAAACCACCAGGTGTTCAATGAATATCTGGACAAGGAATCGTCCGACGGCAACATATTTGTCGAACGTCTGAAGAGTTTATCCGCGTGCGCGGAAGCCGCCGGAATAATTTGAGAGATGGTCAACGAATATGTGGACAATGAAATCGTCGGTCCAACGGTCATACATTCGTCCAACGTCTGGAGAGTTTTTCCGCGCGGACGACGCCGGAATAATCAACAGGTGTTCAACGAATTAGTGGCCATCATGTATACATTCGGCCAGAAAGGGACACAGTGGCCGGTGTTTCGTCTACCATCTTGAAAGCCTTGCCTTCATAGAGCGAGCAGGGACTGAAGCGCTAGTGCTTGAGATGTTCGACGAATTTCTGGATCGTAGCTGAAGCCTGCCGTCGATCCGTTGACGGTCTTGCGCTTTGCGGGTCAAGCCGCACCAGTACTTGCGATGTTCGACGAAGATGTAGACCGCAGTGGCAGCCGCCGCCAGCTATAGATTCGTCGACCACCTTGAGCCCTGGGGTCAAGCCGCGGATCAAGCCGCATCAGATGATGGGTTCAATGCCCACGCACACAAAGAGGTTGATGAAGGCGTTGATCAAAATATCGACACTGATATCTTCTCCCTCAACGACTCAGCGAGGACTGACCGCCCATTTATTCAAAGACGTTCTAATTAATATCTCTCCATCTGACGCAGCCATGAACGAACCACAGAGTCAAGCAGAGATCGAAGCAGATGCGTTCGAGCAGTGGTATTCGGGAGTATTCGTTTCGGGGTGGTACTCGAGTAGCTCCGATAGAACTAGTCCACTAGTCAGTTTGGGGTCTACTCGAAACGGTTACATGACACTTTCCGCTAACGGAAGTCCTCGAGCAGCCTCTTCGGGTTAGGCTCTTACCATTCCGTCGAAATGCCGTAACCGGACGCTGGGAACGAAATCCGGGTAAGCACAACACCCTCACCTCGTTCACCGCGACTCCAGGCTCTCTCTGGGTTGCCACTGTATATATCGTCGGTCGTGGTTAACAACCACGGTATATATGGACATAGACTACCGTCCACTACGGGCGATTGCATTTCGCAATCGCGTGGCCCGGCTGCGAGGCCGGGCCCGGGAGGTGAGTTTGATCCACAGACTTCCCGAATCGGCACGCGACCGGTCTCGGAAATTTCTCTGATTGGCTTCAAATCCTCGGCTGTGATGAAACACACGCTGATTGGCTGTGTTGCGGATCTTGCTGACGTGATCATCTCGGCTCGAATAGCTCTGGACGGGGCTCCGGCGGGGAGTGGTGGACTACCTCTCCCTTCGATGAGAGGTAGTCCACCCTCACCTCACCTCTCCCTCTCACCACCTCCCCCCAACCCACCACCACCACAACAACTACATCAAGACGCTATGGCGTTCGCGTGGAAAGCATCCGGACTGAGGTGAGCGAATTATCATCATCATTTGGAGACAAAAATCAACAGTGACTGACATCACTTCATCACAGCTACAATCGTTACCTGGCCATCGCGGCCCGCGTCGTCCGTCGAAGCCTCAAAGAACAACCTCGACTGCAAGCTGAGCGGCGCGGTGAGATGGACTTGAAATTCGCAAAGTGGGAGGTGAGCAATCATTTCGCTCAGTCTCATCTCTCGATGACATTGATGTTGACGAACCACATCTAGAATGGCAAGCAGGGCGAGAATAAAAACCTGGCCAGTGCGAACGCAGCAGCCATGGCGGGGAATGTGAGCGGAGGAGGGCAAGCTTAGGAGCACTCACTCGTTCATTCATTCATTTCATTCGGTTAAATAATCAAGTCAATTGAGCTCTGCAGGTGTTCATCAGGTGGTGGAGTGCATCATTGTAGCCGTATAGCGATATCCAATTTTCCAGCGTGCGATGTGAATTGTTTACGCGATGGCATCTCTTCGCATACAACTCATCCTCATGTGTAAATTTGACCTGTGCGAGTAGAGTCAGTTGAACGAAGCTTGGCGAGTCCAACGACATTGCACGTTTTTCTAAATCGTGATGAACGGTCTGCGCCCGAGATCATGGTTCCCGACGTGCATGATGCAGAAGAGGCGGGGGGTAAGACATCCCCCCTTGCAGTAGAGACCTCCTGGACGACGAAAATCACAGCTCTGAAGTTGATATAGGAGACTCGGACCATGGCGATGGTCATACCGTCTCGCTGCCGTTGCGGCCGTCGAGCCATCCAGCGCCGAAGATCACGGCAACGCCCAGAAGTGGAGTGATTGCGAGGGATATCACGCAGGAGTTCACCCAGGCGGCCAGCTGTGAGTTTTATATTCTGTCCCTGCCAGTCGTTCTATGTACACCTACTAACTCTCAGAAATAGACCTTCCCGTGGGAGTCTTGATCAAAGATGACTTCTTTACGCTGTTCGAGTCGGTGGGGGCGCTGGAGGTGCGACGCCGTTATGCTCTTTCTGTCAGATATCGGCTGATGGTGACGGGCGAGTCATATAGATTATGGATCCCAAGCTGGACAGCGGATATGTGGGTCCGGGCGAGTCGATCGACGATGAGTACGACGTTATGCGGCCACTATCCCCGGAGCAGACTATTGGCGTCATGGACCAGCTGCTCTGTCAAGAGGTGAGTGGTGGCGATGGAAGAGATCAGGACGATGGTGTTGATGGCACTCGCAGATGGCATGGCATCTGGGAAGTCCGTTATCGCAAACGCTGTTCACGTCCTTATACCTGGATCGGCTATTGGGCATATCTCCCAAGCCACTGGCTCAGATCCAGTTTGATGGATCCAACGGACCAGCCACACCGATGCCTCCACTGCTTGGCGTATTGCGAGCGTACAGCATCGCACTGGTCAAGTGTTGTTGCTTCGTGCACGGCATGATTGGAACGGAGCGGTGCTACGAGGTGTGTAAGCCCCCTAATCGTGATTGGTATGTCTAGCCTGACTGGTTTATATCACGATGTAGGAAGAAGATTTCGTGTCCAATCTGTACAACCGCGACTTGTTTTCGAGAGTGCATGTGCAGGAGGTAATGGCGCTACTGGACGACGAAATGTCATCCCTGGAGTTAATGGACCAAGAAGTGCCCGAAGGAGCAAAGACGGCATTGATCGACCGGCTTCAATTTCGAAAACTTTTCTTGAGAGCGCTAGCAGCACCCAATGAGTGGCCTAAATCGTCACCAGATACAGCCTGGCAAGACTGTCTTGCTCTCCTAGAGCGTGTCATCAACTCAGCGAAATTCGGTATCTCCGTTCCTGAATCCTTCAGCGTCAAGTTGCAACGCAAGCTGGCCAGCACGGTACCTCCTCGACCGATGGTGGAGTTGAAGTTCGACAAGGCCGTCGGGCATCTCAAACGGCTCTGTCAAGACAGTCACGATGTCATGAGTTTGGGAGAGCTCCATGGCAGCAACAACATCAAGGTGGCTTTATTCCCCAGACATAATGACCGAACGAGGACGAGGACGTCGTGCTAAATTTCGGGGTAGACATTCCTCTGGATCTTCCAATCTCGCAAACCCCAGCCGTTGGTGTACGTCCGGACGCTACTCCAAACGGTCATCCTCGGAGACACCTGTACGGAAGACGATGTATCGAGGAGGATGCAGCTCCTGTTTGACGATCTCGCCGAGACGGTCCTCCCAGCGGATGTCGTGCTCGACCCACGGAATCTGGACGTCGAAGCGGTTCAGGACCCTCGGTTTCATATGGCTCGATGTATGGAGCAGTTTGCAAGGAGGGTTCAACAAGTACGACCATCATTGCCAGCCACTGTCTACTCGACAGACGTTGTTGAATGCTCATCATGATCACAGACGTACATTGACCATTTCCACATCCTCTGCCAGAACCGCTCTCGAATGCGTCGATTGCTATGTCACAGCATTCACGAGTGGGAGACCGTGCAGCTTGATGTGTGTAATCTTTTCGTCTCGAAGCTTGGTCGATTCATTCGCTGATAGGTGTCTAGGCCGAAGATATTGACACTGAACTCCGACGATACACTCATGAGCAACCCGTGCCGCTCACGGACAGCGAGGACAATGCTAATGCCAATTACGGAGAGATGTACGCATACCCTCTATCGTCGTGGGCATACCTCTTCAAACTGCGTCAGATGGAACAGACCGTGCAATTGGGCTTCGAATTGGATATCTATCAACAGGATGAATTGGCGGGGATGTATTGGTTTGTTTATCCCCTGATTCCTCATGGCCTCTTTCCTATCATCCTTTGCTCATCACAACTGCCCGCTTATATAAACTATTCGACTGGTTGATAGATAACATGAAATAGGTACCTCCACCATCTCACCCGCGTCCGTATCCACCACCTCGAACGCATCCGTGGCTTCGTGATCCACAAACTGCATCGTCAACCGCAAAGTATCGTCGGAGACGGCACCGACGCATTCGCCATGACATTAGCATCTAACAAATTCCTAAAGAATGAAGCGGAAGCATGTCAAGAATTTGCGTATGGGTTATCATGTGTATGTCTACTTTATACTACTCTCATTCACGTACTGTTGAAGGTACCGTCCAAACAGTGCTTTGCTTGGTGGTGATGCGAATGCTAATGTTGAATGACGAATAAAATGGAAGTTCTACACTGCCCTTCTTCGCCTTTCACTAATACCTATTCCACCAAGACCATACGGGAAGGATCATCTCCGGTATGAATTACGCATGAAGCCTTTTTTGGGAGTGGATTTGCCGGACATGATTCCCTACGAGGAATTCAAGGAAGTGGTGGAACAGAGGGAGACTTCGGTACGTTCCGTCATTTTCTATCTTCCTGATTTTGTATTCTCATCTTGCCTCTTGTCCCACTCTCCTACAGTGTTCATCCTTCCTTTCTTTCCATATTTTCGCTACTCCTCGCTACTCCTTGCCTTTCGAACGATACAAGCTATGGTTGCACCTCCTGCTCCTACTCTGCTGCTGCTGCTGCTGCTGCTATTATTACTTCTACTTCTACTTCTACTATCGCTGTTGTTGCCGTTGATTACAACAATAACAATAACTAACAACAATGAGCCAAAATCAGATCCCAGAATTGCTAAATAAAGCCTCTGAATCCCTCATCCGAGCCCGCGAGAAATATACCCAACTACGCAAAACTGATCCGAAAATCAGCCACACCCTGCTCTGCCACGAGGAGTGGATGAAAAACGATGTGGGGAATGTTTTGAGAGCGTGTATTGCGGCGAGTGTTGCTGTTGCGGCGTTGAAGAAGGTTGTGGATACTTCTTCGTCGGGTGGTACGGCTTCGGGGAGTACTGCGGGTATTACTTCGAGTGGTATACCTTCGCGGGGTACACGCCATTCAGTACCGGCGGACGCAAGAGGAGCAGCAGCAGCAGCGACAGAAGGAGCACCAAGGCGTCCTCACGACGACGACGCTAATACTAGAAAGGCAACCGTTGACCATATTGGTGATGGTAGTGCGGGGAAGAAGGGAATAGACAAGAAAGATCCAATAACAACAGCAGGTAAGGGAAAGAAGAAGGCAAAAGAAACTCGAAGAGATGATGCAACGAAGGAAAAGAAGAAGAAAGAAGCCGGTATTGTGGATGGCACCTCCCAAAAAGAAAAGCCAAGAAAAGAAGCGATGACGAAAGACGGGAAGAAGAAGATGATTCGGGAAATGGTCAAAGTCGAAATCCATCCCAGCTCGGCTACGAGAGAGGCAGCGAATGCAGATGTAGATGGGGATAAAAGTAGGACGACGACGACGACGACGACGACGGTGTATCATGACTGGTGGATCGTACCTGTTATTACGACCCTTACGTAGCTACTGTATCCTTCCTCTCAATCGTTACATAGCTTCCCCCCCACAACATTCCTCGTCTGCTGTAGGTACGTGTCTCTGCTCCGGTGTTTAAAATGCACTACACTTCGCTACTCTAATCTACTCTATTAAGGATAATAGTATGGTAATATGCTCTACTCGCTGTATCTACTCTAGTCTGGGGTACAGTAACCTGCTCTAGTCTCGGTATGTACTTCGTACACAATCTAACAGTGAGCCAGAACCTGAATCTATGAGGGAAAACTCGGACTGGGACTCTCTGCTATGTACCTACGTATAGAATCTCATATGGTACAGTGAGTGAGCCGCCCTGAAGGAAGCTCTTCACTCATCATGATGATGTATTGAATATGATAGTTAATCATGCCCACGCACGATAGTATAGATTCATTCATTCCCGTAAGGTCTAGCCTACCATGGGCACGGAAACAGGGAATGCCAGCATAAGCACATGCCAGCATGGTACGCCACAGAATAGCATGGTAGTATAGCAGTCGTCTAAACTCCCTCCCTCCCTTCCCTTCTCTTCCCTTTGCAAGCCCAAGCCCAAGCCCTACAACGACAACAATATAATAAAAGTCAGTACAACCATAGCAATAAAAGACTACTTCCGCTACATATTACCACCGTACTGTACTATCCTCCCCGAGTTATCCAATCTTCCCATCGAGGGCAGATCACTCACTCACTCGTGGTAAGATAAGAAAAGAGAAACAGCCCAGCCAGAGATGCTCACGTATTCACCCACTGATCGAGTAGCCGTAAACCAATAACTGTTCCGATCCAGCAAGAACGTACTCGGTACGTAGAAAGTTTCTTCTAGCTTAATTACAATTAACAAGTAAATGGGTTTTCGAATCGCTATTCCATCCAGGGGGGAAACCAGCAACTAAAAACGAGAGACAGTTGTATCTTCATGAAATTCAATGTTCGATCTCACATCGCGGTAGGTGGCTCAAGGGTCGTCAAAGCTCCTCCTGTCCTGGCAAGAGGAATGAATGAATGGATGGATGGCGGTCAAATTCAAAAGCGGTTGTTCAAATCAAACGAGGAGGGAGGTATTACTTCATGAACGGAACGGAATATGTACCGTATCTGGAGAGCTATCCTCTTCCGTGCTTGATAGAGCCATCGATGACAACGTCGGACGGATGACTTCCCGGCTGGGACGGAACATAGATATGCATATATACACACATATATACAAGTTGAACTCAGAGCTTAGCTTTTACAATCTCCTCATCCACACCTGCTGACGACGAAGACGAGGACGCAGATTCGTCATAGAGACGCTTCAGATCCGCTGCGAATTTTTTGGCGGTTTGTGGTCTTTTGAGCTTCAACCTGTCATATCACCTCCATTAGCATTCATTCATACTTTCAATCATACTTTCATTCATTGACCAGACTCGGATTGTGCGTTCTTGGGCAGGGTAGAGTCCCCCCCTTGTCGATCTTATTCTTGATTTGTGCATGTGGACAGGAGTGTTTGATCAAATCACGAGAGTTGTGAGTTGAGGCAGATCACGGTGGGGTTGGACGTAGCAGAGAGGACGAGTAGGCGAGAGGGAGTAGAAGGAAGGAATGAAGGACGAAGGAAGGAAGGAATAGAGCTTGGACCAATTTTTAAAAAACTTACGTCGGCGTCAACAGCTCATTCTCCACCGTAAACGGCTCGAGATACAATCCCACGTTCCGCACCCGCTCATAACTATTGAACCGATTCCTCTTTGCGATCTTGTCTAGCTCCTGCAACACCGCTTTTCGGACCCGTTCATCATTGGCGAGGTCTTGCAGCGTTTCTCGATCCGTGGGCTTTATCATCGCTCCTCCACCCAACACCTTCCCCACCCACGTACTAAACACCTCGGGATTAATCCCCAGCAAAGCCACGAGGTAACTCTGATGACTATCCCCGTGGACATACGCCTGAGCGAGCCAGGAACAATTCGCGAGGAACACATTCTCGATTCTCTCGGGACTGACATACTCCCCTTGAGCCAATTTCAAAACATTCTTGACGCGGTCAATCACCGTGAATCGACCCATTTCATCCACGGAGCAGATATCCCCTGTCCTGAACCAACCATCGGAAAGAATCGCTTTGGCTGTCTCTTGTTCGTTCCGGTAGTATTCCCGGAAGATGGAGGGGCCCCGGAGCAGCAATTCACCCCGTGGATGAGGCCGGTCGGTATGGAGATACTCCATCTCCGGCACGTCCATGAGACACGCTTCGGCGCAGGGAGCTACGGCGCCGCAATTCCCCGCCGACAGATCACCCTGTTGCTGCGCCAGGCCGGCCGCGTAACTCTCCGTCAACCCATATCCCTGGATGAAATTGTTGCTGAAAACAACTCGCAGAAACTGATGCAAGGTCGGATCGAGCGGTGCCGCGGCAGATACCATATACGATACCCGCTCGAGACCCAGCGCGGAAGCGACCTTCCGAGACCAGATCCGGTCGTAGATGACGTGTTTGTTCGTGCCCGAGGTCTTGATGTTGGCCAGTTTCGTGGATACGATGTGGCGCGATAGAGCACCCTTGAACCCCGGCGCTTCGACAGTCGCGGCACGAAGACCGCTGCCAAAGCGGTTGTAGAGCCGGGGTACGGATAAGAATACGGTGGGTCGGAGAAGCTTGAGATCGTCGAGGAGCTCGAGAATGTTGCCATGAAAGAACCCGATCGCGGCACCCGCCCATAGACTGTTATGCAGGCCGACTCGCTCGTAGATGTGCGCGAGCGGGAGATACGAACAGACGACGTCCTTGTCGTTCTGAGGGACGGTCAATCGACCGGAAGACGTCGCGGCGATGGCGTTGGCGTGCGTCAAGACTACCCCCTTGGGATGGCCGGTTGTGCCAGAGGTATAGTTGATGGTGACCATATCGCTGGGCTGGGGAGGGACAAGTGAATGCGGGAACACTCGACCGAGATCTTCAATGGCGTCTAGAGTGTGGATCTCAACCCCAGCCTCGGCGGCCCATGCGCCTAGGAGTGCAAGCTTGCTCTGGCCCGGTAGCTCACCGCCGTCCAACGGATCGACTGACACAATGAATCGAAGCGTCGGACATCTCGGTTTCAATTTCAGGAGAGCAGGAATGTGCGGTAAGCTCGTCACCACGCATACCAGCGTTGCGTGGTTGATGATATACTCGGCCACGTCCGGACCCAGCGTGTCGTAGATGGACACGGTAAAGAGCGATTGCGACATGCACGCAATGTCTGGTGCTATCAGTATCTGACCAAAATGTGGATCCGTGACCATTCACCTGTAATCTGCCATTCGGGTCGATTCTGACACCACAATCCAATGCCATACTTCTCCGCCGTCACACCCGCTCGTCGGTGCAGCTCGACGAACCCAGCCCCGACGTCATTTCTTTTTTGCTGCACCGTCCCATAGTTGACCCATACATAGTCGCCAAAGGTCTTGGTGGCCGGATCATACGGTCGATGGCCCAAGCATTTGTTAAGCGGAAGTCGATTCGCTGAAATCTCATATTAGTAGCTGGCTAGGTTACGGTAGGAAATGGGAGATACGCACCAGTGGCCTCGAC
>QQTW01003384.1_pt1 | contig 11766 bp, 13 predicted proteins | sample 1904831 | NCBI WGS metagenome assembly QQTW01 (sample SAMN09435610, study PRJNA476489) | Subsurface metagenome, whole genome shotgun sequencing project. | reverse complement strand
GCGGGACGCTGACGGTTCAGGTCAGAAGCCCGTTTGCTCCCTTGGGTTCGCCATGCTACTGGGCTGATCTGATTCATTGGCATTCTCACGCGCCTTGTGCATTCGGACACGGCCTGTCTTGCGAACAGCGACAACAATGATCCGAGGTTTTTTGTTGCCCTCCGGTGATTGTAACGGAGGTGGACTAGATGGGTAGGCGGCGTCTTCAAGGATACGTATGTGGGTGATGTACGACTCGTTGACTGCCAATAAATCAGATCAGCCCAGTAGCATGGCGAACCCAAGGGAGCAAACGGGCTTCTGACCTGAACCGTCAGCGTCCCGCTTGGAGAAACAACTCTCGATGATTCTCCGCTTTTCATCCTCGAATTTCTCCGCTCGACTCATGGTGGCTTTGGGAACACCTGCAGCACCTGGGGTGAGAAACCCCCCAGGTGCTCCTCCAGAGTCATTCTGCTGTATCTGCGGTGGCCTGGGCGGGCCATTGCCGTTGCCATTGCCGATTTCGTTTCCATTGGAATGGTCCCGGATGCGCTGTCCAGGGTCGCTGTGATTCATGTTTGCGTGTTCGGGATGTACTCTGTTGAAGGCGGAGTGGATCGCATTCTCGCTGTTGCTGCCCAAGGCGCTTCTACCGCATGAAACGTTGAAGAGTGGGGTGGCGACTTCTCCGATAGTTTGGTCCACCACCGAGGATCATGAAGGCCGGACGGAGTCAATGTATTAATTCATGCCTTGTTCGGAGTACTCGACATCTCGGATCCTCGTCCTGACAAGCTTCTCAATGACTAAGCAGGGACCCGCCTTGAAAGCAAGCTAGCGGCTCTTCCCGCAGCACATTGACAGGGTTCAAAATTTTATTGGTGATTTTTCGATATCCTCGTTGGGGTACCTATCGTGACTAAGATCTGTAGCGTCGAGTGCTTACCCTCTTCATATGGCTAGGACCAAGCAGACACAGCGTAAGGATGGTAAAAATAAGAAGAAGAAGAATGCGCCCGATCGTCCACAGCCGGAGTTGATGTTTCCCGCTGACGAAGACAACCCAGCACTGAACCCAAAGTCTAAGTCCGAGAATGAGATTGCCGGAGACGAGAAAGAGTGGGAGGATGCAATCAAATTCTTGCAACATCGAGTACACTCAGCACCACGAAAGCCCGCTCCTCCAAAGCAATTACTCAAACTCATCGGTGCCTTCTTGACCTCCTACGGATTCAACGATACCTGTCGAATATATCAACTCGAATGCAATGCACGCAGCAGATTAGATGGCTGGGACAGTGTGCTGGGTGAGAAATTGCCAAAAGATTTCCCAGATCTCGTCAAACTTTACAATTACGGACTCCAAACCTACGAAGAAAAGCAACACTTGGATGAGACAAGCAGTAGCGATGGCGAGGACATGGCCGCTCCAGAGCCGACTAAAAAGACGAGGATGCGACTGGCGGAGAAAGCAAAGAGGAATAAGAAAAAAGCATCTGAGGCCGAAGCTGAACAGACAAGCAGTAGCGGGAGCAGTGACGACAGTAGTGATAGCCCCAATTGCAACATTGACATGAAAGATGCTCCCGTATCGCCAAAGCCTGCCAAAAGCTTCGGGAGCCCAAGACCATCGACATCGTCCTCGTCCGCTACTTCGACCTCTGACAGTGATGCGGATGATGAGAATGAAAAAGCAGGCCTTGGGGCGTCATCGCGGAAGCCAACGGCCATCGAAATCACGAACCCCTTGAAACGTAAAAAAGCTCCGTCTGTAAGCTCGAGCTCGAATTCATCACTTAGCGAAGAGGAGCCTGCGCCAAAGAGGGCAAAAAAGGAAATCGCAAGGCCAGGAACGACGGTTGGGGCTACAGATCTTACCTCGAAGAAGGAAGGCAGCAAGCAACAAGCCTGGCAAAGCTCTTCATCCGTATCTAGTACCTCTTCATCAGGCAGCGAATTAGCCTCAGACTTCCCAGCCAGTGAACCCGAGAAACAAGTCAATCTTAGCGACTACGGTGGCAAAGGTACCCATTTCTCGACTACAACCAACAGCGCCGACTCATCAGTCTCCGACACCACTTCATCAGACAGCGAGTCTGAAAACGACCTCACAGTCCCCAGACGCAAGAAATCAACCGACGAATCCAAAGTATCCTCCGACTCGAGTGTAACGCTCGTCCCGACGCCTACAACAAGCACCTCAAGAAACAATGTGGATAGAGTAAATCGCACCGCTACCTCTTCATCCTCATCCTCATCCTCTTCCTCATCCTCATCCTCATCCTCGTCATCTGACTCCGAACCTGAACCTGAGCTTGCACGCGAGGTACCCAGCCTCACTAGTACCACAAGCAAAACGGCGAGACGCAAAGCATCTCCATCACTCAAACCACTAGTAGATTCAGTTACGACCACCGCGGTTATAGGTGTATCGAATCCAACCACCGAAACGACAACTCCAACCACAAGAACAATACAAAAAGAATCCAAGCCCAAAGCTGTTCCCTTCGCACGCATTCCCCCCAACACGCCTATCCCCGCCGCCCTAGCTTCTAACGCTTACCAGCCTTACGATTATGCCGAGCGCGCACACCAGGATCTGAGCGTTACAAAAGGGAAAGGTTTTACGAAAGAGAAGAACAAGAAAAAGCGAGGGAGCTATCGCGGCGGGGTGATAGATGTTGGGCCGGGACGGGCCATTCGGTTTCAGGACTGATCAAAGGCTTCGTGTCGCCTATCTTGTCTTTACGGTCCCAAGTACTCAAAAATAATATTTCAAGACGGATAGAAGCATATATACATACAACAGAACTGACAACAACTAGAAGTCAGCGTCCTGGTTAGGCCCGTTTTAACATAACTGTCAGTATTTTATCAGTGGCGAAACATCTTCGGCCATCCAACCAGTCTCTCCTGACTTGGTCTCCCGCCATCTGCACATATAAGTATGAAGCTCTTTTCTACTGTTCTGGAGATACCCGCCAATAAATTTCTTCAAGTCATATAATTTTCCACATACCGTTCCTCTCTCCCTTGCTTGTCTGTCCATACCTTTCCAAGTTTGCACGATGCTTTCCTCATCTCCTCACTGCACTCGCCATCCTTGCCCTCCCTTTCACCATCCTCGCCGCCCCCACTATCGCAGCCCGCGCAACGCAATACAAGATCACAAAGGCTACAGTAAGACACGACGTCGAGCCACGCTGTGGGACCGGTTCATGCTGGCCTATTAGCCTGAATCTGATAGGTGTCCGGAGCTGTCTCTACAATCCAGCGACTCTCTGAAGCTTCCATGGACTCATTCATAGCATTCTTAATCAGCTCTGCTCCGACCTTCTTGTCCGCCACCACATTTACGTGCGAGTACGTATGGCGATTTGCCCCGCGACCAATCTGGGCTTGGACATTGACAAATGGCACCTGTTGCTTGCCAATAGGCACGTTTACGACGCCCTATATTACCGTTCCAGTAGTCGCTTCCAATTCTCGGTAGCAAGGACCACTTACTTGACGATCAATAGTTGCTGTTGTTAGAAGTTCCTCCCCTAGAGCTTTAAGCTCGTTATTGTTTCTGATGTCATTCTTGGATATGCTGACGAACTGCGGGGGCCCGCCTTTGGAGGATAATGTGTGCTCCTGGAACCCACCCTTAGGGTCGTTGATCATCCAGTGGGCTGCACTACGCTGATCGTTGGTAGGACGGGTAACGTTGTTATTATTCGTGGCCATAGTTCGCTCTGCGGAGGTGGTAGGCTGGGAGAAGTTATCTTTGTGGAAATCTTCTCTTGCTGGGGATGAGACTGGCGTAGGTAGGCTTTTTCCGGCTAGGCTTCGGTGTTCTCGAGAAAATAGGTTCGGCACCCCCGGGAGAATACTAATATAGAATAGAGGTCTGGGTCGAATTTTATAGAGATCTAGTGCGTAACTGCCAAATAGTACGGAAACCGAAGAGGGCACAGGAACTGAGGATAGGAAGGAAGCGCCGCTTCTCTTATACCCCGCTCTGCAGTGAAAGGATGGCCATCGACGGTCTTTTCAAGTTGCAGCTCGGCTATCGACTGGGTATGACTGGTTGTGAGACTGTATTCATGTGGCTTGCATGATCGCCTGGTCCAGCTGCTGCGACATCTTCTAAATTGATCGAAATCGGCGTCCAATGGAAGTGGATCTGCTGTGGTGGGATCTTGTAGGTGGTCATACTATCTTCCTATAATACACTGCCCACCCCCAGCGTCATCCCTTGTCCTCGTAACAAGACTTGCTACAGCTCATATTGCACTTCCGAAGATGGATTGAGTGATCTTTTGCAATAGGAAATAGACGGTTGCCACTAAAGGTGTAAAGCACAAAACTGGACAAAACGCTTTGATAGACTTAAGACCGTTGTGTCTTCGGGGCGCAAGACCTGAGCGCAAGAACCTTAGCAACGCAAGAACGCGGGAGCGCTAGCAGGGGGTTCTAACTAATCCAATAGCTCTATTTTAAACACGATATCCCGCAACGCACAGTTATTAGATTTAGTTAAATCCTGCCTTATTCTAAAGCCTTACGTACCTAGGCACTTCAATTTGCATAAGTTTCGTACGATAATATCGATTGCGCATTACGTGCACAAAGTAGGAAGATACGCACGAAGGGTCTCTACGGTTTTAGTTTTGATGGTTGATAAGGTAGGCTTAGCACGGGGTCGGTAGGGCTATCAGGGTCCTAGGCGCAATCCAGCTTAGCGCACTTTATACGCTTCTTTTCAAGGTAAACTAAATAGATTCAGTTGACTACTCTACATCTTTATATATATATAGTACTCAGTAAGCGCTATGAATTCGATACTATAGACGCGAGCGTAGAGCGGTTAGGAACTTATATCGACGTCTTATAAATCTATCGCTTAGATTGAGGCACGCCGAGGGAGGAGATCATGAAAGCGTTGCTGATATTCGTTTTAATTCTCAAAGTGCGTTCGACAAGGCGGTTGGTACGGGTGTTGTACAAAAGTGATTCGTGCGATTGAGACCAAAACCCGTTGTCGCCCTAAGTGTTCATTGATACGACGAAGGAGGAGTGGGTGGTCGATTAGTGTATGAAAGATCGGTATGACGAATCTAATTATTTGCATTGTTAGACGTTCAAAAGGGATTGATATCAAGAAGTATCAATAATGTCTTCATGAGAAGGAGATCAAGGGAGGGTCTGGTGCGGGAAGGATTTCCATACAACTTTGAGAGAAGGAAAAGTAAGATCATGTCCATCGCAACGGGTCGGGACAACATACATTCGAGGGTATTTGACTTGATTTGCAGACACTCTGGCACCACCTTCAGTTTCTGATCACGAGCATCTCCCTGGTGTACGCTCCATCATAATGGCGAAATCACATGTTGATATCTCTTTCACCTCCCACCTTCTACTTCTAGCCTTCCATCGTCGACCTGGACTCATCCGTCTATCCCAACCTTACTCCAGCCTGTCGATTCTTTTTCGCTGTAGCCCCCATGGCACTGTTGATCCCTGTCGCCTGGCTAGCGTCCAAACTACTCATGGCCTCCCTCCTCTTCCCATCTTCAATCTTCTTCAAATGCTTCTCCGTCTTTTGCTTCCCGCTTCCCTTTCCGTGGAATTGATGGCTCAAATGCTTGAACGCCTCCTTCTGGTTCATACTCCGCCCAAACTCGTCTGTGTATTTCAATTCGACGTTGGGTTTGTATTCTTTGTTGAAGATTTCGGCCATTTGCCGCGATTCGGTCTGGTCACGCTGTTTGTTCTCCCAGCGGGCGTGTTCTTCCCGATCGCGGGCAGACATGCGGTCAAGTTTTCCTGAGGCGCGGTCGCGTTCGCGTTGGGCGCGGGCTTTGCGTTCGGCTTCGGCTTCGCGTTTCTGCTTTTCGGCGAGGAAGCGAGAGCGTTCGCGGTGTAGGGCGTTGATGTCACCGCCTTGAGCGTTCTTGATCAGGCCGCGTTGGGAGAGGAGCGCGAGGGTAGCGCCAACGCCTTGGTTCACGTTGGCTTCTTCGTCGAGACCGGTGCCCGTGAGTTCGTTCTTTGCGGGAGTGGACGTCTCACGCTTAAATTGCCGTTCGTCGTCAGAGGGGGAAGCCATTTCCACATCGTGGTCGGGATCGCCTGGAGACGATTGGTGCTTGACGGCGGACGGCGATTTGGCAGCTTCTGTTGTTCGGGGCTTTTGTGGCTCAGGAGAATGACGTAGATTTGCAACGAATTCGGATGTTTCGTCAATAACCAGTCCGCCTTCATCGGCCTGGTTATCTTCATCCATCTTGTTACTGGCTTCCTCGGCTTCATTTCGAAACTCTCTCGCAAGATCTTCGGGCCGTGTCCGCTTCCGCTTCTTCAGCGCTGCCTTTCTTTGGATTGCCAGGTTGGCTTGGAGATCGTCATCGTCTATGAATGCTGTACTGTTCTCTGCTGTTTTAGGAGGAGCAGTACCAACGATGCCCGAGTCCATGATCATGCTACCGCTGTTCGCGGGCTGCACCCTCGCTGCTGGTAGGGGTATAATGTCATCTTCGTCTACTGGCCGTTGTCGGGTTGACTTCTTCGCCTTCTTCTTCGACCTCCTGATTCTAGCTTCCTGCTCCTCCTTGTAGTCCGAAGTGGGTACGTCCCTCAGGATATCGAGACTTATGGCTTGTGCCTTCAGCTTCTTTCCCACAGAGTCACGCATGGCTTCGCGCTCTTCTGCGGTAGACCCCTGACCATCCAAGGTGAAGCGCTTGCGCTTCTTGCCGTCAATAGTCTCATCGTAATGCTTCAGTATCGCAGCCTCTCCTGCTTCATCAGTCCCGTGAGGATCGTAGACCGGCTTCTTCTTCTTTACGTCCATCCGTTCCTGCAATACTTCGTGTTCCCTCAACTCCATGTTCTCTAGTTCATCCCCTTCTTCCTCATTCTCATCTATGCCAGCGTCTTTGAGCGTCAGAACTTGCTCCCCACCAGTCTCGAAGTCATCCAGACCATGTGCAACTTTGACTCCGGCAAGGTCTTTAGTAGTGTAATCTGCAACTTGGTCTCTTTCTTCCAGCTCCTTCTCCAATCTCCGGAGTCTTTCTCGTTCAAGCTTTCGCTGTCGCTTTTTCTGCTGCAGTAGCCATGTCTTGGTGTCCAGATCGGCTGCCTCATCCGCCTCGCCAAGACCTTTGCCTTCTAGCTGGCTGAATTTGCGAGCAGAATCTCGAGCTCTTTTGATGGCCTCGTTTTTTTGCTTCGCGTTTCGCTTTAGCATCCTGCGCATCTTGTAATTTCTTCCAATTTTCGTACCCTTGTGCTTGCCTTGATTCTAAGGTGCTCGTCTCCTCGCCATCTGAAGAGCTCTGATCGTCTTTAGCATGCTTTAAAGCAAGCCCGCCTTCTCCACCGGGGACAGGCAGAGGCTTCAAACCGATAGCGGCTCGGATCTTGTTAGCCTCCTGGACGGATATGGCATCTGTCATGGTCACTGGCGTAGCCGAAAGTGCTTCTTGGAATATGAGCGCAAGTCGCAAAAGGTAAGCCTGAATGCGGAAGAGTTGATTACTGCATGCTGATCGACTCGGAGATGCTGCAAGAGTGCCAAGACAGCTAGCGCTTAGAGCCGCTTTAAGCGCTATTTCCGGAAGTAGACTAGCGCGTGAACGGTGCATAAAGTATTCGGTTTAGAAACCCTGCATTCCTTTTCTTTTTCTCTCTACACAGATTTGTGGAGAGTCATCCGGTCGCCTTTCGAGGTGTATATCGGTCATGATTCTTCAGCTCAACCGTCATATGGAGCCAGAATTCATCATGATGTCAATTTCCGGGTTGACAGATCTCAGAATAATCAGTGCCTCAGAAGCCTAGAAATCCCGCAAGGTGAGTTCGGTGGAGAGGTACTTGAAGGTGTCATATTCCAAATCAATGCCTAGGTCGTCGACCAATAAGGTGAATTGAAAAACCATGACTTGCCCACAATATGTCTTGCTATACCCGCTCCCTTTGTGGGCAATAGTTGGATGAGCCATATCTTCCCGAGACATCTCCACATAGAGCTATTTACATCCCACTTTGTCCCGTCGTCCCGCTATATCTTTGTTCTCGTCGATCCAGAAGATTTCTGTTGTTCACTTGTGTGTAGCCATCCCACTTGTATCTCGCCGGCTCATCGCTTCCGCATATCGGCTCTATACTGCGGGCATTCTATGCATTCGAACCGCTACATCTGACTTAGGTGAAGCATTAATATCCCGAATGAGGGTATTAAAGGTCAGCCGTCTATAACATACGATGGGATCGAAGGACCAAATACCACAGCTGCTCTCACCGAACATCTGCTACGTCACCTCTCGACACCATGTGGCTTTTCGTTCCTGCGATCTCTCTATGTGTACTATGCATTGCTCCGTTTGTAGCATCTTCCCCACTGTCTCTTCAACTCAATGACTCCGCGGTCTTGTCAGAGGTTGATGAACGAGCTCCACCGCCGATGTAGATAATCCTACTTGGAGAGGTATGAGAGATTTGATGCTGAAAATTGATAGCCTCCCACTGGTCCTCCAGCAAAATGCGGCTTTGGCAACTGCTTGGCTCAATCGTACTAAGCCAGACAACCTCTCTGTTACCTACATCTTTTATCCTGTTCCCGGTACATCTACACGGCTCTTCATCTCTGTATGGTATCAGACGCTTCCCAAAATTCACATGGGAGGGGTCATACTCAAGGCAACAAATGATGTTGAAAGACATATTAGAGCACATCCAGAAGATCGCGATAGTGTCTTGGACCGCAGAGACGATCCCTTCTGGTGTGAATCCGATCCACCGGGCATCATATTTGGAGCGTGGTCGACTGCTCCTAAGCGTCTCACCTATGGGGAGTTGGGAAACGTAGCGTTAGGGGTCTGGAAGGCCATGTACCAGGAAGGCAAATACAACGCTGCCAGTATTGAGATTCAAGACATGGAAGGTGGAGCTAGGAAGATTGGTGACGCGGTCATCCGACGAGGGCGTTTGAGGCCGTCACGCTCAGAAAATTGACCGACATTGGCGGTATGAGGTTGAACCATGCTTAGTATTAAAGTAGTCAAGTTGTATGGGTTGGGGACACCTCAAAATCGAACTTTGATCTACAATTACAATTCCGGTCTTTGGCCGGGAAGAGGAATCCCAGGCTGATACTTCTTTCTCCCGAAGCCCGTAGTGGAAACACTTTTCAATGAATCAGGTTCCGCCCAACCCAGTACTTGTAGTGGGTCTACACCAGGTCGTTCCCACAAGCTTACTCGACCCTTAATGTACCTGGCGCCGTTGCATCTCTCCCTTTTCTTCTTGTGTCATTCGTTCGACCTCTTCGTCAAATATATCTCTCCCGTGATCATCTGGCTCTTCCCCTGTCATCTCAGAAGGAGCGATCTCAACCTCCTTCCTAGCTTTATCCACTATCCCTTGTTTTTCGTCAAGCAACTCAGTATCACTCAAGAACATCTCCAACCCCTGAGGCGGTAATCCCAACTCGACCCTCCTCCTCCTTAATCTTTCCTTCACCCCCCGATCTTGCATCAACCGCCATCTCATCTTCCACCCCTCCATGCCCAACTCCTTGATCCTTGCCGGGCTCTCCCCCAACAAATACTCATCCAGTCCTCCCACTTTGTCAATCGTCCTTAACACTCTCGCCTGCACTCGGACTTGGATATACTTCTGCAAAGCCACTGACCATAACCTCTTGTCGTGGATATTGGGTTCCCACTTCCGGCGCGTTTTGATTTCGTTCTGCTCGGAGACTTTATTACCGTACTGGGGTTTGACATTGCCATAGAGGCCAAAGTTGGATTGCTTGTACAGGAGGGAGGGACCGTGTGGGTACCTGGGGATGTCCCGGTGGGCGTGTTTGAGGGCGGAACGAGAGGATCGGGCGGGCAGTTGGGCGGTGGAAGAGAAGGAACGGGGTAGTGACTGGCAAAGGGGGTGGAGTATCGGACGATGTGGTGGGTGCATAGCCGGCTTCTTAGATTAAGATAAAATTTGGGATCGCTACCACTGATGTTGGCGACAATACCTTAGTCTCTCGACCACAGTGAGCGACATTTTGTCTTGGCGAAGCGGCTTCCGGTCAGCCCTACAAATCGATAATTATTAGATGTTTACTCCTGACTTCTGGACTCAGCTCCCCTTATTTTCTTAACCTATTTCATTTGTTTAAAAGCTGCACAATGATCTCTACCATTACTAAAGTGCCCCGCCAGGCTGCCTTGAAGCACTTGACGAGCTGTGTGCTAGCCGCCAGAGCTGCGTCCACATGGGCAAATGTACCAGAAGGACCTCCTGTATGCGCTCTTAAATTTGCAGCCATAATAATTCTCTGACGTTGGTTTAGGACGTGAGTTAGAAACGGAACGATGCTCACTCAAATGCTAACGGACTGCTTTCGTTCAAGGCTATCCTGGGTACGACCTTTTGGCTTGTTTTTTCATTCGACAGGTATACTGACATCCATTGTAGGGATCACCGAAGCCTATAAAAGGGACAGTTTGCCTGAAAAGATCAACTTGGGCGTCGGGGCTTATCGTATGTCAAGCTACTGTATTCAGATATTCCCAAACTCACGGCAATCGCAGGCGACGACAAGGGCAAACCATACGTCCTCCCATCTGTCCGATCAGCAGAGAGAAAGGTCGTGGACTCAAATCTAGATAAAGAGTATGCCGGTATAACGGGTGTACCATCGTTCACCAAAGCTGCCGCTGTTTTAGCATACAGCTCTGGTTCCACCGCAATCAAAGAGGACAGAGTAGCTATCACACAGTCAATATCTGGCACAGGTGCTCTGCGAATAGGGGGTGAATTTCTTGCGCGTCATTTTCCGGGTGACAAGAAGATTTTCATCCCTACGCCCAGCTGGGCAAATCACAACGCGGTCTTCAAGGACTCTGGCCTTCAAGTCGAGAAGTATCGGTACTACAACAAAGACACAATTGGGTTGGATTTCGATGGCATGGTAGCAGATATCAAGGCCGCTCCTGAAGGCAGCGTCATCTTGCTCCATGCTTGCGCACACAATCCGACTGGCATCGATCCCACGGAAGCACAATGGAAACGGATCAGCGATGTTGTCAAGGAAAAGAAGCACTATCCCTTCTTCGATATGGCATACCAAGGATTCGCTAGTGGTGACACCGACCGGGACGCCTTCGCCGTGAGACATTTTGTTCGCGAAGGCCACAGCCTATGCCTAGCCCAAAGCTTTGCCAAAAACATGGTAATCGACAGTCTGGATTCTCGTCTAACTTGATGGCTAACATCCGTCAGGGTCTGTATGGTGAACGTGTTGGCGCCTTCTCCATCGTCTGTGATTCAGCCGAAGAGAAGAAGCGGGTCGATTCCCAGATTAAGATCCTGGTGCGGCCACTTTACTCTAATCCTCCGGTCCATGGTGCTCGGATCGCTTCGGAGATTCTCAACGACCCAAACCTCAACAAGCAATGGCTTGGCGAGGTCAAGGGCATGGCGGAGCGAATCATCAGCATGCGGGCCTTGCTCAAGGAGAACCTCGAGAATCTAGGTAGTAAGCACGACTGGAGCCACATAACGTCACAGGTATGTCATGTCGGATACAGTGGTCTAGATCTGTGGGACTGATATACAATTCTTAGATCGGCATGTTCGCATACACTGGGTTGACACCCACGCAGATGGAACAATTAGCCAAAGAGGTTGGATGATGATATCCCTGTGCAACAGCCCAACCAGCGATGCTGATCTCTTCTAGAACTCTGTCTACGCTACCAAGGACGGCAGGATCTCTGTTGCGGGCAT
>QQTW01003383.1_pt1 | contig 11769 bp, 15 predicted proteins | sample 1904831 | NCBI WGS metagenome assembly QQTW01 (sample SAMN09435610, study PRJNA476489) | Subsurface metagenome, whole genome shotgun sequencing project. | reverse complement strand
TGATCATATCTCTCTCCTGGAGCCATCCATCTTTCACCGTAACCCTCACATCGCTCTTATTACTCATCATCATGATTGGTTACCGTCCATCCATCCATCATAAGCCACCACTCTAGAATCATAAACAAACCACTCATTAGCATCCGATTTCACCGTCTCAATCTCTTCACCGCCCTCGTCATCATCATCTACTGCTGCAGCTATACCACCAACATCCAGCAGCACCGCCAGCAATACGACTAATGACCCCTCTTCTTCCTCTTTACCACCTCCATCGATTCCTCAACGCTCTTCTTCCAAATCCCGTGGTGGTCCCAATGGAGGTACCACCACGACCACGACAGCTCAGAAACAGCAACAGCTACAACAACGGAAAGAAGACGACAATACTAAATTGATCTTCGGAACCATCTTTTCGTTACGGAATATAGTGAGGAAATTGGGTGGGCCTGATGACAAGTAAGTACTTGTGTCGTTCTCCCTTCCCGGTCATAGTTCTTGTCGTAGTCTTGAGCGTATTCTACCCTGCTCTTACACTCTTTTCTTATCCCCCCTACCCCTCCTCTCTTCTGCTCATGTTGCCATAACTCTCTGTAAAGTGATAGCCTTGCCGCTTGTTTCCTAGTTACATCGTGATGTTTCGACTCCCGATTATCAACTACCTGCCTACCCGTTGATCCCTAAGTCCTTACTCAATCAGCCCCATCCTCTCTTCGTACTTCAACACCCGTTCCTTCAACACCCATTCCTTAAAACATGAAGGAATGAATGGGTAAACGAATGAATGAATGAATGAAAATAATGAATAAAAAATAGTTTCATCTCCTACCGCACCCCCTCTTATAAGTTACACTACTACGAAACCCCAACCAATTTAAAATTCGTCATGATCACCGACGCGTCGAAAGCCCACGGGAACTTACGAATCGCGCTGCATCAGATATACGTCAATCTGTATGTGGAATATGTTGTTAAGAATCCTCTGGCGCCGGTGGAACATGGTAGTCACGCTGCTGGTGGTGCTAATAATAAGGATGGTGGGAAGGACGGTAGAAAAGGGAATGGAAGCGGGGGTGGTGGAGGAGGGGGTGTAAAAAGTGAATTGTTTGAATTGGGTATCGAGAAGTTTCTCGTAAGTTCATTTTACTTTTTATCTTTTTGTGTTTTATTGAAGAGGGAAGGGAGGGGAAATGGAATGGGGATGATTCAGTTTCGATGTACTCGTATAGAGAGAGAGGTTGTTTGAATTGATACTCAGGTGAAATCGGATGCTAATGAGTGGTTTGTTTATGATTCTAGAGTGGTGGCTTATGATGGATGGATGGACGGTAACCAATCATGATGATGAGTAGTTAAGAGCGATGTGAGGGTTACGGTGAAAGATGGATGGCTCCAGGAGAGAGATATGATCAAATGAGGTGAACCAGAAGGGGATGTGCGCTATACCAACCAGTACGATGAATATGATTATGAAGCGCAGGCTTAATCATGATGACGACCATTACGATGACGAGGTCGAATCATTGTACTTCGTACCGTTGGCAATTGAACGAGAAACATGCTCGAGACAGATGAAACAGACGAGGTGACGAGAGGGGGTTGAATGGGGAGAAGGGAGGGGATGAGAGAAGATATTCATATCACCACCATACACGCAAAAGACGCACAACAGCGAAAACAACACGCCCCTCAGCTCCTTCTCGACCTACTACTATCATATCATACGTCATAACACCCCTGGTCCAGCCTTACTGACACCCTTCGACGAGGGTCCAATAATCCTCTCGATAGCTTCGAGTAAAATATCCGCTACATTATCATAATCCATCAGCATCATTCCCTACACTGCGGCGCAAACCTTCCCTCTTGCACCCTTTTCAATTCCCGCTTCAACACAGGGCATCGCTTCCCACCTCCCACTTCAACAGTACACATTCGAAAAGAACAACAAAGGTACATCTCACTCGAAAACTAGACATGGCAAATCATGAAAAATAACGTACCGTGATGTTTCTGAAAGATCAACATCGGTCTCAACCTCACCGCCCTCTCACCGCTCCCTCCAATATTAATCCCCACCCCTTTCGCTTTCTTCAACACCTCATCCCTATTTGGACTGTCCCACGCAATGAACGTCCCCATGCCTCATCTGGCCTTCATATTTCTCCCCCAGCCTCTTTAACTCATCAAACAAATACTCCCCCGTCTCTTTCGTATTCTTTACCAATCCCAACCTCTCCACCTCTTCCACGATCGCTCTAAACAGAATCGCTCGCGCGGGGTCTCCCATCCATGTATTAAACTGTCTATAAGGCCTATTTGGCCTCAACTCAGGATTCCCGTAGTAATACCCTGCTGTCTGAGCCTTTTTCGAAAACGTCACCATGTCAGGAGGATCCTCTAACCCCCAGTGTTCATGAGCCCAGAATTTCCCCGTCGCCCCAATCCCCGTCTGGACTTCGTCGACGATCATAAGGATGTTATGTTTCTTTGTCAGAGCTCTTAACCCGGCAAAGAAGGAGGGGGAAGCATGGTTGTCGCCGCCCTCGGATTGAATCGGTTCTATCACCACAGCAGCTGGAGGAAGGTGCCATTCGCAGATTAAGCGCTCGGTTTCATCCAAACAGCGTTGTTCCTCGATTCGATTCTCCCTGGTAAATTGTTCTAGAGGATACCGTAGTTGAGGGAACGGTGCTTGGGGCCAGTCGAAAGCCGGGATGTCGAGTTTGTGGATGGGTTTGCTGCGCGTCGTGCTCAGACTTGCGAAAAGTCTGCCGTGAAAAGCCGATTGGAAAGATAGGATAGATAGGGCTGGGGAACCGGGTGATTTATTCCGCATTGCGGTCTCGGCTTCTTCGGACGTGAAGTCGACTTCGGGTCCGCCCCGTTCTTGACGCCTCTTCCATATGAACGCGGCTTTGTAGGCGGTTTCGTTGGCGTCGGAACCGGCCATGGCGGTGAATACTTGATTGAGACCTTTCGGAGCAACTTTTAGAATCCCGCTTTTGAGGATTGACGCCCAGTTGTGTGGTGGGAAGTTGCCGAGTGCGGGTCGGTTGATTAAAGCGTCGGTCATCTCGGAGGAGGTCGCAGCCAGACGTAGATTGGGGTTGTTGTAGCCTACAGGGATGGAGGCGATCTGGGAATATACGTCGAGTAAGACGTTGCCGTCGAGATCGGCGAGATAGTTGCCGTAGCTATGTTGGTAGTCGACCATCATATTGAGACTGCGCGTGTCGAACACTCGTTCGAGCTCGGCGATGGCTTGCCGACTTCGAGGCCCGGGGATGGGTGTTTGGATGTGAGGTCCGGCAGGCTCGTCCGGGTAAAAGGGCTGCTCGGGATGTCGTGGACTGCTGGCGGCAGGAGCGACACTGGCCATGCTTCGCTTTTGTAGAGTGATGACAGGACGGGCTCGAATGTTGGGAGAAGCGTAACAGCGAAGAGGTCGTCGACGAAGAGTCCTCAGTGCGCAAGCCATGTTGAGCTGCTAGGCGCTATCCTCAGAGCCCCAGCGCGTATTAGGGGCTCTCAGTTGTACACGGAGATGTTTTGAGGAAATGCGATTGATGGTGTTGAGGAGGCTAGACAACAGCTTCGTAAAAATCAAGAGTGATCGCAAAGGAACAACGGCGGATCTAGAACTTCATCACCACAGGTATCTCCACGCCAGATGACAAGGACGATGCGATGCGGGTCTGTTCACCCCAAGAGAGAGAGGCACATGCGGAATAGAAATTATGGGAGTCAACTGATGCGATGAATAATAATAATAGGGTCGGCGCAATGGGGAAGAGGGCAACGAGTCAGCGAGTAGGGGAAGAGGTTGATATAGGGACTTGGGGAATAGCTGGGGGTGAAAGTGACGTCGGCCGGGGGGATGTTGTCCCTTGGTGGGGCAATTCGCAGCTCAACTCCGATTGGTCCTTCGAGCGAGCCCCACAACTACCTTCTTAAGAACTAGCGCCATTGCTCGCTTTTCCTTTTTCGCCGGAAACGGCTTCGGCCGATGGATCCTCCGCAGAGCCGCTTCGGACCTCTCCGACGACGAGCGGCAGGGGATCCTCAACCGGAGGAGGCGGCGGGGGTGGTGGGCCGCCACCATTCGGCACGTCGTCGTCGTCCTCCTCCTCCTCAGGGTCCGAGATGTCCATCTGCACCGGCTCATCATTCTCATCTTGCTCTTCCGACGCGGGACTCGGTTTGACGGAGACGTCCGGGGCAGGTGTGGCCGGAGAGCCGTGCGAGTTGCTCTGCGATTCGCTCAACTTGGCTCGTCCTTTGGCCTTGCGTCGATCGCGCTGCTCCTTCTTGGCCACCGCCTTGTCGAAGAAATTCTTGACATAGGCCTTGACCTGTTTCTCCTGTTTGCTTGAGATTTGCGTAGGATCTTCCACTCGATTGTGTTTGAAGTCGGACTTGACCAACGTCTTGCCCACCTGATATCATCCCAGTCAGCTGTGGATATCAACCATTATTTCATATGTACAGAGCACATACCTCCTTGGCAAATCGTTTGAGATCCTCGCGAGACAGCTTGCCCTGGTACTTGTTCATCACGTGCAGAATGTGAGGCAAGAGCTGTCATTCATGTATCAGCACTCCATTCCCCCGGAAGGAATCAGCCTTCAACTCACCGTCTTCTCATACACCTTTCGCCGTTTCTCATCGCTGTACGATCGCCAGTCTTCAACCTTCTTCGGCTCCTTGTCCTCGGCAGGCTTCTCGGCCGACTCGGGCGCGGTTGGGGTCGCATTGGCTTGAGGCGTCCCCTTCTCTTTGGGCTTCTCCTTGGTGCAGGCGTCAATGATCCGCTGCAGGGCCTGATCGGCCGAGACCGTCTTGGGCGGCGGGGGAGGTTGTGTTGCCGGCATCGTCGGTCGTTCCCAGCTCGTCTGACCGGATGCGCTGTAGTAGTACGTCTTACCCTCGTGGGTCGCGGCGAACCATCCATGTGGGAGGGGTGGAGGGAGATTCCGTCGGGGGAAGATGGGTCGCGGCGCATACAACGAGGCTGGACCTCGAGGGATGAAGTTTCGCGGGGCCGTCGGCGTGGACCGTCCATTGTTGACCGGTCGGGGCGAGCGTGATCGCGATCGCGGGGGTGACTGGGACGGACTCTTCCTCTTGCGCCCCTCGCGGCTGTCCTCGCGCCGCTCCCGCCGTTCGTGCCACTCCGGTCGGTCGGGTGTCCCGCTATCGTGTCTCTTGAGATCGCCGCGCTTCTTGCGTGGGATGCGATAGCCCATCTCGAGCGTGCGCCATTCGTCCAGCAGGGCCTGACATTTCCGCTGCACGCGCTCGTCCCCGTCCTCGCGTCCGCTGAGCGTCTGCAGCGTCGGCTCGATCTTGGCGTCGGCGATCTTGTTGCGCGTCAGGCGCGGCAGGTGCGATAGGATATCCAGGGCCTGCAGCACGATGTTGACGTCCTCGGTCCAGCGCTGCAGGGTCGAGTTCATCACCTGATAGCCGTGCAGGCGGACCAGCTGATTCCAGGCCCGTTCGCTGTCGCAGCGTTGAATGCGCGTCAGCAGCTTGACCACGATCCAGCGCTCCTTGCACTGCATCAGCGTCGGGATGACGCTGGTCACGGCGCGCTCGTCCAACGGATTGGTCTCCTGTCGGTCGACGTAGTCGGCGTCGTCCTCGCCCGCCCGTTTGCGCCGCACCTTCTTGGGCGCGGCCAGGTCCCAATCGTCGCCGCCATCATCGATGCCAAGCGCCTCGAGCGTCTGCGTCGGCAGTTTCGTGGCCCGCTCCGTCTGTGTCTTGCCACCGATGAAGCCGGTGCAGTTAGGCTCGCCGCAGTAACACGGTTGGGGGTCGGCGCCGTAGCGATCGACATTGTAGTTGAAGACGAGTTCCTCGCCGGCTCGGATGTGCCGCTTAGCGAAGATGCCCATCCGCAGCTTGTCACCCACGACCCACTTGTCGACGTAGCAGTTGGGATTGCAGGAATGGTTGCAGAAACGGCCTAGATTGCCCTTTTTGGTGGCATCGATGAAGACGCCATTCTGCAGGGACATGAAATAAAAATGCGAGATGCCTTCTTCATCGTACTGGACCGTGCGGCGGCGGAAGGTATTCTCGTTGATGACCTCGCCGATATATTCGAAAATGAAGTCGTTCGGCTGGAGATTCGTCTTGCCTTCGAGACCACGGCCTTTTTTCTCGGTCTTGATGACCGTGACATTGGCCCACTGTCGTAGCTGGAAACGTTGATTCTGGCATCCCGCGCCACAGTTGCACTCGTCGTCGACGCATTCCACCTTGGTCAGACGGTTGATGCAGTCGGAGTCTTCTCCGCAGGCCACATTCCGGTGACCATCTCGAGATGTCATTAGTATTGAGTTAAGATACATTTTTGTGATATATGTCCCGCTTACCGTGTTCTTCGCTGCAGTCGCAGCCCAAGGCCTCCTGGTCCGATGAGCCTAGGTACTTGGGCGTGTAGGTGCAGCCGTCGAGCATCTGAAATCCGTAATTCTCGGCCGATCCATTCTCGGTCTTGACCGAGGGCAATGATTTTGGCTCTTCTTTGAACGTCGTTGGTAGCGTGATCTGGGGCGTTTGCTGTCCATTGGTGCCGGCCTCCATCTTTGGCGGGAGCTGGCTCACGACGGCCGCCATGGTGTTGGCCACGGCTGAGATTACCTTGGAGTGGAAATTCCAATCTTGATAATTAATAACACTGGAGTGATGTCGTCCGGGATGGTGGATCTGGGTGTGACGTGGTCCGTTCGACCGCCTGATGTCTCTACACGCCGCCGGTCGTCCTCCCTCCAACGGTGATAGGAAGCAGGCCTTGGAGAGAGCGAGCAACGAGAGACTGAACGCAACAGAAATATAAAGTGAAAAAGAGAGAGAGATGTGTCACGTTAGCAAAGACTTTTGCGGATGAAATCCGGGACCTGGACCTGAAGCTGGGTTGAAGTTCCGGACGTGTGTGAAGGTGGTTGTAGTGACGATGGGTGCTGAGGATGAGGAAGAAGGAAACGTTTTCTTGCCCGTTGTCTCTGCGATCCAGAGGTGAAGGGGTGAATGGCGTAGGTAACCTCCACCGCGGCCATTCAGATTATCGCCACGACAATGGGCGAACAATGGTTCGATGGGCAGCACCTCCTGCCACCATACTATCAAATTACCCGGCCAGCGTCATCCAACACGGTCAATACCGTCCGTCACCTGATGAGGCAACCACGCCATTGTCTGTAGTTTCTGTAGAAAATAGTTACCCAGCTGCTCTTGACTGATATCACATCTTGGAGTGGCATACGTACAATTGTTCCATCATCGAACCGTGTGACCTGTCACCCATAGGAACTCGATAGGCAATGGTAGCGAATGTAGAGGCTTAGATACGCCGGACTAGATATTGCTTTGGACCACGATTCCCTATATGCCTACTCGTACACTATTCCTAAGCAGGAGGCTCATCGGACATAAGATCGGGCGTTCAGTATGTCCGGAACTGACGTTGGATCCCCCTGTTCGATGGGAAAATCTCGAGATGTCCAGATTCCCGATTCGGATTGCAACCTGTCACCGAAGCCACAGCCTTTTTTGCGTGACTTCTTGGATTTCCTCGTAACCTTTCCTTCGTATCCCCATCTCGCCCTTCATCCAGTCGCACACTTGGAGATCCCTTTTCACCAGGATTCCTTCCTTTTGATGGTGGTTGGACCCAGTAAGCTCTCTTTACTCTCGCACAGCAACCCACCTTGCTCCTCTGGACCACGGTCGCATAAAGGGCCTGCCCATCCGTTTCTCGAATTCTCTCGTTTTTATTCGCTTCCACCTGGTCAGCACTACGAGTAGCACCAGCAGCACGACAGCATCCCCATATCAGCTTCAGGAACAACTAACAGCAGCAACAGCGACAGTCCCCTGAGATTAAAATACGAAAGCGACTGTCGCTGTCCGTCGCTATAATTACCCGTCGACGTCCCCCCCCCGGTCTAGGGGGTCTGTCTGCGTGCTTCAGCTGCTGCTGGTCTTCTCAAAAGGACAAGAGGGAGCGCCCTTTTTCTTTTCGGCTCCAACATTTTTCACCTCTTCATCTTCATCTTTATCGCCGGGTTCATCACCAACCTTCAACCACTTCACACGGCAAGGCCGATATTGCGGCCAATCTCGGTGCCGCTGCCAACGCGGACCGTTCGGGCGGCTTCCATTGGCCTTCGGATTCTTCGACGACAATTATTTGCGAGAGGTCGTCAGCCCTCTTTTCTCCCACTCGACAGATATTCAACGGTCATTCCACCTCCTATTTCGCGCTTGATAGCTGCGCTGCTTCTTCCTTTTCTTGACCAACTGCCGTCTGGAGCACGACTGCCAATACGACCCGTCTTTTACTCGAGTCGCATCGCGCGTCTCTGGCGCCCGCACGTCCATCTTCAGTCGCTCCTTTTCTCAATCGGCGTCGACTGTCTGAAGGGTCGTTCACCAACAGGGCCGATCGCAGCCCCCGTGAAGGATAGGGTGGTCTCCGATTCGCGACCTGCCTCCAATACCATTCAGACCTCTGCCCCCTTCTCGACTCACTCTCGTCTTCTCCCCTCTCTCTCAACGGTGGTGCTGGGGATTTGTTGTGTTTGGGTCGTCGCATCTCATCCCCCGCCCGCCCCCAGCCCGTCTCGAGTTCCAGATCTTCCATTCAAAAAGCGCCGGACCCGTTCTCTCGAGGCCAGACGTTCAACACCCTCGTCGCATCTTTCAGCGTCGCATTTGTTCGGGCGATTTTCGCGTGATTGGGCATCACCACCTCCGTCATCCCGGATTGGATCAACCATCACGCAACACCCAGCGATCATGTCCAATCCCAATGAAATCCCCTGGTCGGACCCAGAAAAGGTCAGTGGTATCTTTTGGACGCGCATCGAATCGCAATTGCACTGCCAACGGCATGGGCGAGCGTGCGCCTGTTGAGACAATATCGGCGCTGCCATTGGCCTCGAGAGTGCCAATGGGATGCGGTTGGATGCGTCGCGCGCATGTGAAGGAGATGTGCTGACTCGAATCGTTGTTTCGCGCAGCTCTTCTTGCTCACCGAGATCCTCAAGGATGCGCGCATCTCGCACGACTTTCTCCTCAGCATCATCGTGGACCTGAAGATCGAGCCGCGATGGACCGAGATTCCGCTGCCACCAGGTCAGTCAAGGAACGATCTCGCGCGTCGCAGTGACTTTGAATTGACGCGCATGTGAATATGACACTAAAACCGTTGCAGGCCGCTCGGTCCGATCCTGCCAGAATGCGTTTCAGACGCTGCTGAGTACTTCACCGGCCGCGACGTTGATGCCCTTTGCCCAGCCCGCTCAACCGGGTCTCCCCGGCATGGTGGCTCCCACCAGCGGACGCAAGCGGGCTCTACCGGCAAAAGATCCGGCCACGCCGGGCAATCGCGCGCTGCAACCGCGTCCGACGGCCTTCGCGACGCTGAACGGTGATCCGAGCGCCCTGCTGCAGCCTTCTCCAGGAGATGGCGAGCCGGTGCAGCCACCAAAGAAGAAGCGTGGTCGACCGTCGCGCGCCGAGGTCGAGGCCCGACAGGCGGCTGCCGCCGCCCGGGGCGAGGTCTATCCGCCGGCCAAATCGCCGCGGACGCCGAAACCGGCTCGACCGGCGGAGCGGCGATCGCTGGCGGGTCATGAAGATTTGAGCCACCTGGCGGCCGGCATGGGTACCATGACAGGCTTACCCGTGACGGCGACGACGACCACGCCGGCGGGGGCATCGACGGCCGTCACGCCGGGATCGACGGGCAAGAGACGACGCGGACGACCGACCAAGGCCGAGGCGGAGGCCAAGCGGGTCATCGCTGAGGCCGGATTGGTCCCGCCGCACGATGGACCGACGACCATGGGTCCACCCGATCACCACCACATGGACGATCCGAGCGATGTGACGCCGTTGGTCGGTGGGCCGGATGTGACCGGGACCGGCCCGTCCGGGGACGTGCCCATGTCCGGAAGCATGGAGCAGAGCAGTGCGACGCTATGAAGAAGATGTGCCAGTAAAGACGGGGGATGGTGGGAAAAAAAAGTATGAGGGACGAGGATTGGCAGACAAAAGATCAGAAAAAAATTCCCACACGAATGACGCTCCGACTATAGTATTGCCCGGTATTTTCGACACGATCGATGGAGGCCATCACATTGCCCGGCGCAGCTCAGTCCGCACGTCTGCTCAAAAAACACGTCTCACGAGAACGAATACAGAATCTGGCTCGATCCTCAATCATCCATTCATTCGACATGGACGACTCTCCTTGCATCTGTTTCTTATCTATCGTCATTGGCTTGAGTGGGGACGAAAGGGAGGTGGTAGTTGGGGCGGCATATGGCAGGGGGGTGGTGGGATGATGATGGCCTGGGAGGACTTTTTGATTCTGCGTCGTGACGATCTGCTAGCAGCGTCTGCTTTTTACTTTCCCTTATTCCTTGCTGGGCTCGATGAATCACCGTTTTTCTGTTCGTTCTGGCTCTTGCAGTCCGGTGGTTTCGGTTTTGATGCAGCCTCTCATGGCCATCGTTATTATCCTTTTCCTTGCGTCTTCCGTCATGTCTGCTTTGCTCTCCTGTGCTTTACTCTCCTCTGTTCTGTTCTAATTGAGACCCCCTGTTGCTCGTCGTCACGTCAAATACATGCTGATGATTTTAGAAGTGTTTCTTAAGCAGTCCAATTCCAATTGATTAATCTTTGATTGTCGAAGTGTTTTCTCACATATTCCCTCTCCTTTTGCACGCAATCATTTTGTCGGCGCTAGATCTAGTTGCTGTTTTGGTCCATGGCACGAACCACGTTTCAGACTTCAAACGGTGGCTGACATGAGTTACACAGCTTCCGGATGAATGATAAATCCGTCTTCCGACGGCGCGTCAACCTATCGATATCGATTGGCAACGTTGCAATGCGATGATGGCGGCCATCGTCCGATGACCGACTCACTACCTGCTCATGATATCGGCACGTCAACATGGGGTGGACTCACCTCGCTCTCTTCTTGCTACTCATCGGATCCAGTCATCAGACCGCCCAGGCAGACATCAACCACCATGAGCTACTCCCTCGACAGGTCTCCGAGGCCATGGCCCTCTCCAACAACGTGCCCGGGATGTTGAACATCGAACCCGGCCAGACTCAGCAGTGGATATTTCCTCGTGACGGTATCTTCGGTCCACACGCCCCCTCAACCCCAGGACTCCCGCCCAGGCGACAAACAGAAGCCTCGGCGCAGGACGACGACGAAGATGAAAAAGACAGGCGGCAAGATCTCCGACGCCGCCAGGATGATAGTTCGCGAACAGTCTACGTCTCACTCACCACCTGCCTTCAACCATCCTTCGGCAACGATGCCAGCAAGATCCCGCCTCCATTGCAGCTCTACATATCTCAATCCCCCGACTTCATCCCCGGGCCCGGGCAGTCCAGTGATCAACAAGAAGTACTCTCCGCCATCGAAGGCTACGCCGGTACTACGCTCGTCAGCAGCGGCGGCGGAGGAGGAGAAGGGGGAGGAGGGGGACAAGACATCCGAATCACCATCTCGGCTCCCAACGTGTCCGATTCATCAGGGTCATACAACTACGAAATCGCCGTCTCGATCGACACCCCTTTCCATGCCTACGACAACGATACGCGACCAGGTCTCCATCTCGTCGACAGCGATAGTTCCTCCGCGCTGGTCGTGACAGGGAATCTCACTGCGGACGATGCAAGCGAGGAAGTAAAGCGGCAATGGATGGATCTAAGCTCTGCACCGTATGT
>QQTW01003382.1_pt1 | contig 11771 bp, 15 predicted proteins | sample 1904831 | NCBI WGS metagenome assembly QQTW01 (sample SAMN09435610, study PRJNA476489) | Subsurface metagenome, whole genome shotgun sequencing project. | reverse complement strand
CCCCATCTCCGCTCCCAACATCTTCCTCCTCGCGCCCCTCCTCCTCTCCAACCCGCTGCTCAGCCCGCGCCTCCTCGGCCCCCACGCCTCCCCATGGCTCTACCCCCCCTTCTTCGGCCCCCTCGCCAGCATCCCGGACAAAGGCCTCGCCGGCCTCTGGGGCGGCTGGTGGCACCAGCTCTTCCGCTACGCTTTCGAATCCGCCGCCGAATCCGCAACCAACAACACCTTCATCCACCTTCCGAAGAAATCGCCCCTCGGCGCCGCCGCGCGCGTTACCGTCGCGTTCTTCCTCAGCGGGACGCTGCACGCGTGCGCCAGCTACACCATCCATGGCACCACGGCCCCGTTGTGGAAGTCTTGGGCTTTTTTCGCAGTGCAGCCGGTGGGCATTATTGCGCAGCGCGCGCTGAGTTTGTGGTTAAGGAAGGAGGGGTATAGGGAGGCGATCCCGCGGTGGATGCGCAGGGCGGGGAATGTGGGCGTGGTGGTGGCGTGGTGTTTGTGGTGCGGGCCGTGGATCGCGGATGAGTTTGCGGGGGGCGGCATTTGGCTGTATGAGCCGTTGCCCGTGAGTCTGATTAGAGGGGTGAGGGGTGAGGGATGGTGGCGGTGGGGTGGGGAGTGGGTGAGGTGGTATACGGGGGATCGGTGGTGGAGGAGCGGGCTGGTGTTTTTGGGTGGGTAATATGGGTGATCTTTTGGGTACGCTGGGGATGGTTATTGGCGGGTTGGACTGTCCAACGCTTAGGGAAGGTTGGATACAGCACGATTTATGAGGAGCCATACAAACGAGGGTATACTCGGCAACCACCGCAAAAAGCAGAATATTACCATCAAGACACCAGGTTCAGGTTGAAAATGGTTCTTTCATGATTTCGTCAGAAGCCATCTAGCTGTCCCTGCGTGAAAAAGTTCCAGCATCTAGACCCTCCGGTCCTCCCTATCATCACCATTTCTCAAGCCCGCCCCTTCAAACCCCCATTTATCGCCTCTTCCTCGCGTCCAAGACCCTCATCTTCGGGAACTTCAACGGGACCCTCAACCTCGCCACCATATCCTTCTTCACCCACCCCAACTTCTTCATCTCCCCCTCCGTCGGCGGCCCCACCTCCGCCCCAATCTCCCGATAATATTTCTTCGTATCCTTCATCTCCAGTTTCAGATCCTGCCCCAGATCATACACATTCGTCGCGAACCCGTCCACCGTGATCGCCAAAGCACAGATATGCGTGATGAGATGATCGAGGTGCCAGCGCGTGACGTCCCGGCTGGCGGCGCCTGAGGTGAAGCGCTGGGATACTGAGTCGATGAGGGAGGAGGACCAGCCGGTGAGCTGCTCGTGCAGTTTTTCAGGCGGGAGGACCTTGCGGCCGATGCCTCTCGGGCCGGGCCGGAGCGCGTTGTACCATTGGACGAGAAGGAGGAGGTATTTCAGTGTTTTGAGTTTTCGGATGTCGTCGCTTTTGACGATAGCCTGGACGCGGCGGCTGACGAAACGGCTTGTTGTGAGGATCTCTTCTTCGGCTTCGATGGCGTCTTGCCATTCCTTGATGGTCATTTGCGCCAATTTTCCAGGCCCTACCAGCTGTTCGATGGGGTAGACTTCGGCTGGGGTTTCGGCGTCGAGGTTGGGTTTGGGACGGGGTTTGGAGTCGTCGACTGAGGCTTGGAGTTCCTCGCGGGTGGGCATGAAGGATGACTTGGCGGCCATGGAGTCGAGAACGGAGATGGCGATGGGGTTGTGAGAGGATGTGGGCTGACCACGAATTTTGGACGGGGAGATGGCATTTTTGGTGATGGATTCTATCGCACGTTGCGACTTCTTCGTTCCAAAAGTGAGGCCGAGGGTGTTGCGCGCGGAGAGGCCCTTGATGAGGTTGAGCGTGACCTTTTGAAGAACCGACAATGACGCTTGGGATTTCACTTACGTTCTGTTGCTTTGGGGCATCCTGTACTGAAGCCAAGGCAGGTCGTACGCTGCCTCGCAATACAAGCTTGCGCGCGCGGACAAGCTGCAGTTGACCGGATTCTGGATCATATAAACCGAGGTAGTGGTTGAGGAGGCTATCCGAACCGCCCTGCTCCTCCTCTTTCCCTAAGTAATCAATCTTCGGATGGGCAGATGTGTGAAGTAGATGCTCTGACATGGATACAAGGCTCTTCCCTGTGCTCGACGCATGGCTTTTGCGGGCTCTTCTGTACGGTTTAAGGGAGATGTCTGGAGGGTAAGACAGCCCCGGTGTGTTTGCTGGAACGTCAGGGTAAGCAATGACCGATTACGCTCCAAAACTGTGTCCAGAAGCATTGAGATGATAAATAGGCACATACAGTCATACCTACAACTGGTGCCCACTCATCCTCCTCTGGAACCACCAATATTTTCACCGTCGCTGGTGGTGGTTGCTCAATGGCAGGTCTCTTCTCTGGTCTGTGGCCTGCATCGTGGCTGGAACGCTTCCTCTTCTTCTCAGGCATGGTCTCAGACTTGCACACAGCTGGAAAAGTGCCTAAGAATCAAAGAGGAATGCTCGAAATGGAAGTTTGTGTATTGCGAGATCAATCGCCGAAGTTTACCCGGCGCTAAACTGTTTCTAGCCACATCGAAAAATACTTAAGAAGTATGTGATGCGGCAAGGGAAGCTTGGATTCGCAACATTGTCTCATAATGACTCAGATGTATGCTGTAGTAATGGCTATGTTGCGAGGCAAATAATTGATGCCCCGTAAACATGGTAATTATCCATCTTTATTTTTCGCATCAAAACCCCCCAATACAGCTCCAGTCCCGCAACGGCTTGCTGTCTTCTAGTTCCACAACCCACCACAATGCTTCTTTCGCCTTGTCTATTTGCCCGCTCTGCTCGTGAACCCTTGATAGAGCAAACCAAGCTTCGCTGTCATCCCAACCCCGACCGCTTTTTGTGAGCATCGACAACAGCCCGTATGCTCTGTCACGCGCTGCTAACCGAGACAGCAAGGTAGGTGATGTTTCAGGTTTCAAGGGATCCGGCTGACCTGCTTGGTGAGCGGCCGATGCGGACGGCTCATTAATTGAAAGATTGGCCAGTAGTGGTTTGGGGTTTGGCGATTCTGCGCTCGATGCGGCAGGCTGACTTGCACGATCATTGTTGTGGTAATAATCCAATAGGATGTTCGACAAGCCGACAGTAGCAGCGTTATGATCCGGAAACCAGCCTAGCGCTTTCTCGAACTCTTCGCTGGCCGCTTCAGGGTTGCCAAGGTGGACGTGCAACGCCCCTTGTTCGGCGTGGACATCGGCCCAGACCTCAGCAGCGGATTTCAGATTACCCCATCCAGGTGCGGACAGTGCCTCAGCGCTGGACTCTATTGCAGCCACTATCGCCTCTATAGACCGAGCTTGGAGGAAAGCCTCTGAAAGTGCGCCTTGCGCGTCGATGGGCATACCAGCATCACGATACAGCTGAGCGATGAGGAGCCATATCCGAGCAAGAAGAGTGAGCGAACGGCGCTTGAGCTCTGTAGAGGAGTATATTGGATCAGGTAACGGAAAGGTTTGTTGCGCTGCGATGGGAGAGGGTTTCCATGATCCTGATATTGGAGGCTTTGGATAGTCAGGAGACAAGTTTCGGTTCAGGTGGTGTGTAGTGTGAGTAGAGGTAGGCGGCAACCCTCGCGATCCTAGGTGACCTTGTTTCTCATTCGATGATGCGTTATCTGCGATATCCGAACCAGCACCGTTGGGGAGTTTGCTTGAGTAAGATCCGTCAAAAGAAGTCTCCAAGGATGACCTCTTGAGGTTGGCGGGCTGGAATGGAAGCTCAGGACTGAAGCTCTCGGATCCGTTTGCTGGCGGCGGCCTCTGGGGACTCTCATCTCGGGTGCGGTGCTCACTGACCATGCTTTTCCGGCTGCGTTTTTTATGTAGCTTTTTCGATTCCTGGCGAGCCAGGTGTTGAGGCGGCTGATACTTTCTCTCACCCACAGCTCCATCCAGCGTCGAAGAAATGTCCGTATCTTTGGGAGCCCCAGACGTGACTCCTCCCATTGTCGGGATGTGACTTGAGTGGTGCCCGAGTCGCGGTAGGCTTGAAACAACATGTTTAGATCTCCCCAATAAGCTTCGCCGAGTGCTCTGAACCGTTCCGTTGGCCGTTTGGGGAGGGGAGATTTTGTCCTTGGAAGATATGATTATAGGAGCTCCAACGTCTGTAGTTTCGCCAGGTGAATAGAAGCCTCTGTAAACATTGAGAAGGTCACCGCAAGAGTTGACCGCTTCTTCGGGCCCGTCAAGAATCTCCAAGAGAATGAGTTGAGACATCTTTAGCTCGATTATGGACTCTTGTTCGGAGAGGGCAAGCTGTTGCGACCACCTAGAAACCCCCAAGCGTTCGAGAAGCTCATGGTAGAGCTCATTTGCTGCGTCGCAAGAGGCGATGGCCGTGCCAAAATCTTGCCTCGCGCTCAACAAGAATGACAATAAATGCCATGCCCTGAACAGAAGCCTTCTTCTCTGATGCTCTGAGTCACCATCCGGTCCTAGTCGCTGTTTTTGAGACAGTCCCTCGCCGCGATTATTGCTGAAGGAGATTGCGCGCTTGACCGAGTCAATGGCCGCCTCGATATCCCTGGTTTCAGCGAGTGTCAAAGCCAACGCGTAGTGAATCTCCGCACTTTGGCTGTCGCTGTGCACCAGTCTCAAAGCGGTACGAAAGCTAGCAATAGCTTTTGTCTGTAGTTCCGGACGAGACAACGTTTCGTATGTGACGCGAGCCCAGTGAACTCGACATATGCCCAAAGAATGATGGGCAGCGGCGAGGGCATCTGCTGGTACATGCCTCTTAAGGTCACTCTGGTCATGTTGAGAGCCGACAGGGTTGTCGTCTGCACTGAGCGTTGGCTGTGAAGGGGAGTGCAGCTTCTCTAACCAGCCCTCAAGGATGGTGGCAATCTCTTGGGCCCTCTCTACCTGTTTCCTCCGACCGTAGCAACAGAGCATGCGAATGCCTGCAGCGGTGCACCTTAGCATGGTTGCATCATCGTCCAGGCCAATTTCGTCTTCGCCCGACTTTTCGACTCGAGCTTTACCCTTGCTGATTAGCTCGATGTAAGTGTCAAAGGCCTTTCCGGCGAGTGTGAACTCGGCTAGTGCGGTATGTAAAGTGAACAGGTGGCGTAGTATCCGGGTCGAGTGGAAAGTACGTGTAGCGGCACGATAGAGGATCTAAAGGTACAGCATCAGCTTTCGTAATTACACGCCATGCAGCGTTTTCAAACATAGACGGCTGACGACGGTAGCACTTACGGCAAGAACGTTACGGCTCAATGCCTCTTTGCCCCCCTTTCCCAGATCATCGTCCGCCCATCGCGGGCTAGAGATCATCCGCCAATTCGTCACGACCTGGTCCGCCCAGCTTTCTACTTCAGTAGCGGCTTCGTTGGCTTTGGGAAATGATACCTCACGCAAGAGAATAGCCTCATATTCACCCTCCACGCGTCGTAGCTCGATGACTTGCTGTAGTCTTGGATTCTCGGAAAGCTTGAAATTGTCGGCCAGCATCTCGTTCGCGGATGACGAAGGCCTCTGAGCGATAGTGGGGTATTCTGTTCCCTTCTGTAGAATTGCTGACAGAATGTCATAGTACCCTCGCCATACGAGCCTTTTCGGTACATCACGGTTTCTGGCGGAGCGGATTGATGGGCCCGGAGTTTGATTCTTTGACCCACAGTGCCATAGATCCGCCCATATACGGAACGGAGCTAATGTGGCATTGGTAACATCAATCTCCCGTCCGTTTTGGGTCGAGGTTGTTATTGAACGACTGGAAAGTATACAATGTTGAGCCAGAAGCTTCTCGGCCCATGATCGGTATGCAGGAATCGAGGAACCGGTTTTGAGCGTATTCCCAACATGTGGGAGTACGCGCTGATAGGTATTCAAAGCGTCATCGATCTTGTTGGTTTTCACCTGTGAGTCACCTATAAGTACTTAATATCTCCAGCACAGTTCGGGTAGCAAAATGGGCTCGCTAACCTCGGATACATGCACCTTTGATAGCACATATGCTTGACCATCCGACCCCATGAGGGTGTCCCCGGGTCACCTCATTGTATGACTCCTGTAGGTTTTCAGGAATGACTTGGATAGCAAGGGTTGGATCGTCGAGTGTCCAGTAGACCGAGGCCAGACAAATACGGGCTTGGAGGACATCTTCGGAATAGGCGGCTGACTCTTGTATCGCAGAGGTCAGACGCGGTACGGTCTGCCTTAAGGCCGTTGACCCAATCGCTTCCTGATATTCTGCTTGCGCTGCGATCTGTAGGCCTGCAGATTGGTCTCAGCAACGTGTCTAAAGAAGGTCGTCTCGAGAGAGTGTCGATTGGCGACCCGTACATTTACGTTGCGGTGCATGCTTTCCAACTTTTCTGAGTAGGTCAGGGACATCCGACCAATTGTCATTGCACCGGGCTGTATCAAGTAGGTCGATGTAGTGTTTCGCCTTGTCTGGATTCTTATGCTGTAGCCAGAATCAGTCTTGCACTCAATCTGGCGTTTGCAGAAAGGCATACATGCAACATGATCATGTATGTTATCTCTCCAAGCTTTTCGACATGGCTCCATATGCTCCACGCATTCACGTACGCGGCTGCTCAGGATTACCTATGGGGCATGGTTGCTGTAACAGAAAGCACGCTAAGTTAGCCTCTTCGATTTATTACGTGCCAAGACAATACACATTAATTTTGAGGACCGTGATTTATTCTTTCAATCTCAGAAACACTGATAGCTCGGAATCGAAGACCAACTTTGGAGGTAATGGCACCCGAAAATCAGGCACCATCATGGTATCCATTACGATCTCTTACTCAACGGCTCAGTTCGACGGCCACTGTAGACTTACCTCATGTCGTGCCCTTCCTGGCAACCACAATATCCAAATCCGGAGCTATCCTTGCCGAGGTAGACTCTCAGAGTCGTAAGAAGAGTGATTCGGAAGCAGCCGTCGTTGTTCACAAGCTCAAAACACAGATCTCAACCCTACTTCAAGACAAGAGTAAAGAAGCGAGGTGGGCGGCGATTATCCTAGTTAAGGCTACAGTCGAGGCTGGTAAATGGATTGTATTGCAAGCATCAGGCAACTGGGTTCGAGCTATGTTAGGCATTCTTGGAGTAGGTAGTTACCTATCTTACCTGGCTGATCCCGGATAATTGACGCATTATCGGCAGAGGCCAGAACCAGCGACGACCAAAAAGCTGTGCCTAGTCACTCTAACACGGATATTTCTCTTGACAAATGGTGATCAATCATTGGTCAGGGACATAACGACGCCCTCGCTACCAAGTTTCATCACGACTTGCGTAAGATTATCAAAGGACATCAACGATGTTGCTTCTGCTCGTCCCGGTGTTCATGATTCCGTTTTATCCACAATTCTGTGGGCATTCGGAGAATTGATCCCTCAGCATCCGAGAACATTCAAGCCGTTCCTTGACCAGATACGTGCTTTGGTCCTGCCTTTGACCGCACCGACTCCTTCAAATCTTTCATTAGATAGATCTGCGGCACAGGATAGCCTCAAGACATGCTCTGAGATTTTAGCACAGAGAGCTCGTTACGTAACTGTTCTGCTAAACACACGCGCCTTGAAGACCAGTTCTAGCCAAGAATGGGAGCAGTCGTTTTCTCACATGATTTCTGCGGCGCATCAAACAGCTGACCGAGTCTTTCGAGGTGTATCCGAAGACTGGAATTCGGAGTCTTGGAGCAATTCTCTCAAGATAGGTGAGAATTCGCCTCTGGAAGGCATCTGTCAGATGCGCGATGGCGAGTCAGAGTGGCCAGGCTGGACAGGAATCCATGCCGGATTGGAAAGGCTCAACGGTCACCTTTTGACGATAAACATGTACCTGAGCAGTCCGACTCCAACCCCTGTGGCGGTGCCAGTTTCTAAGCTTGTTGGTCTGGTTGATCGAATGCTTTCAGTTTTACCGCCCTCCAGCAGGGCCACGAAGGATGCCGCCAGCACAGGTACGCAGACGAGACCGGAGATTAGCCGAGACGAGCGCGAGGCCGTATGGACCTGGTTACCAAGCATACACGACTCAGGGTTACAGATGCTGCAGCAGCTTGTCATTCGTCTTGGCGAGGGCTCAATATCCCTCCATCAACAGCTTCTCAGCCTTACGATCTGGACCTTTGAGCACGAGCGAGCCCATGTGGATGTCCGCAAAGCCGTGTACAAGGTACTACCTCTGTTAATTGCTCGCTCTAAATCTAGGCTGCATCGCTCGATAGCTTCCAGTGTCTCAGCATGCCTCAATGTATGCTGCGATGATCTCTTGCCCCCTCGAGCAGAAACAAAGTCCGTGCGGGGCAACACTGCTTTTACAGATATGACTTTGAACCAGGAGTCTGCGAATGCGGAGGCATACCTCAAGAAAAACGACTCGACCTCGACAACTTCAAGTACACTCAGCGACCTGCAAGAATTGGCAGCAAAGCTACTATGTGCTGCATTAGAGGATCTACCTTCCGGCTTCTTTTCCACCCCCCTTCGTTCCAAGATCGATCGAACAGCGGTATTGACGCAAAATATGGGCCTCCTCCAATCAAGCGTCCTGAATCCTCCGAGCAAACCTGGGAGAAAGACGCAAAGTAGCGTCATGCCACTTCTTGCACGGCAATTTCCGCAATCGTCGTGCACCGAAGCTTTACTTCGCCCGCGCATGCCACTGGTTCAGCTCAAGACCGACGACGATCTGCAAGAATCTGACGAAGAGTTTGCTGAGTGCGACAAAACCGTAGACAGAAACTCTCACGGTTCGTTCACGACACCTGAAAGTGGTATGGAGGGCGATTTGCAGGGAAGTGTGAAAAATGACGGGTCAGAGGCGTCAACGATAGCTCGGAATCAGGTCAAAGATCCTCAAACGGAAGAACAGCCTTCAATAGTGGACCCTCAAATTAGTCCAGCCCATGAGCCTGAAGTCGTGCTCCCAGTTAAGCGGGCCAGAGAGCCGGATTCGAAGAGTTTCAACGGCACTGCTTCGGATGATCTGAAGCAGCTGTTCGTGCCGAGCTCTGAGCCAGACCGCAAACGAATGCGTAACGATGACTCAGGGATCCATGTTCCAGCTACAATTGAGGATGCTCTACCCCCACCGATTGCTCTCCAACCCGAGACCTCTGCTTCGCTAGCTAGGGACGTACCGGCCTCTGCAGAGCCCATGTTCAGCCTTCGAAAGGAGAACGAAAACGTCAATGACGATGATTCCGACGATTCCTCCATTCCACCTATCGACCCCACAATGGACACAGACGACGAAGAAGATGAAGATTCCGATAACGAGTGATCGTCGGGCTACAGGACGCTTGCTCATGATCGACACATGTATCTGAATTTTATGTCCTCAGGATTTACTGATGCGTCTAGCACTAAGTCAGGCACGAGGCTAGTTCCGGGAAACCACAGTATGGGTATGGTTCATGTATGTTGTCTTGTTCAAGGATTTTGATGAGCATTACAAGGGTACGTTTCATTGCTGGTCTACGGGCTTCTAAGTAGGTCCCGTAGGCTGTAATATGTGGGTTTGTGACCAACCCGTTTAGCTATTACGCGGCGTAGAGACCTCTAGAGCGGTATTCTCAAGAATCGCCCACAACCATTCCTGTCATCACCTGTTGCTCTGTCCGCCCAATACCGACTTTGCTTCAACTGATCCCAGCATCTTTCAAGGCAACAAGCGTTGGAAGCTCGCCATACTAACCCATTCATCCAATGGCTCTGGCACAAACCTCTTTCATCCCTTTAAGAAAGATAGTTTCGACTAGCCACCTTTTCCCTTCCTAACTCCGCTTCTTTCAAAGCCCCTGTGCTAGCCACCTAAGTCCTCAGCAGCCCACTCAAAAGCCTCTTCTACCACCGCACGCATCTGCTCTGTCATTTCCATTTCCCGCAGCGCCTCTCTATCAACGAATCTTCCCTCAGAATGCTCCTCCGGATCCACCACCACCACCCAGTCGTACCCCCCCACCTCACACACACACACATAATTCAGCTGCAGCGAACTCGACAGAACCGACAATACTTCCCCCCCATCCTTTCCATTTCCGGCAACAACATCCTTCTTCTCCATCGCATACTCGAATGACTTCACCGCCCCAATGACCCGCTCCACCTTCAACCCCGTCTCCTCGAAAACTTCGCGCTTGACGGCGTCCAAGATCGTGGGGTCCGAATCTTCGACTTTGCCGCCGGGGATCTCCCAGGTGTGGGGGTAGGCCGGCTCGTGCGCGGCGCGCTTGAGGAGCAGGATCGAGGGCTTGTGTACTGTTCCGGGGCCTCCGGGCTTGAGGATGATGGCGCCGATGACGAGGTGGTCGTGTTGTTGGCCGTTTTTTTGGAGATGGAACTTGAGGCAGTCGGCTTTGCTCATGGAAAGCGCTTCCATTGATCGCTTTGCCGATGTTTGTTCTGGAGGGAAGAGGGTGATCGGTGAGTAAACGTGAAAGCGTTTTTAGATATTGTCAATTAAAATAAAGTAGATTTGAGCATTTTTACCGGTATTATAGGCGGTAATTTCTAAATATCTTTAAAGGGTTTTTAGTTAGTAATCAGGAATAAATGTGTTTAGTTTAACCTTTATTCGATTCTATAATAGCTTAGAGAAAGGGGTATATACTATACTAGTACCCGGTATAGGGAATGAGACTGGAGCTTAATCCTCTATAGCATTGATACTAGTGGTGTAAGTCAAAAGCGAATGACGGCATACTACTTCTTCGGAAGATGCTTGCAGGAGCAGCAGCCAGCACCATGATTCTCCCCGAAGCATGGAGGCCCCAACCCATCACTCATGGGACCTCTACGACGTCTAGTAGTAATATGCAACGCCCGTAAGCTATGCCGACAAGCCCTAGCATACCACCACAACCTCCCCCCACCCCCAAACCCCCAAGCACATCCTCACCAACAACCCTGGCACCTTCACCCCTCCGGCACCGGTATGGGAAACCCATATTCGACATTACTAGCCACCTGCCGCACATTCGCATACTCATTCATAAACAAACTCTTCGCAACAAGGCCCTCCACAGCATTCACCGCCTCCAACCCCGGCCCATGCCCTCTAATCTGGCGCTTCGTGAACTGCGACGCCGTGGCCCACTTCGGCTCTTCCATGCCCGCCCTCTCCTCCACCCACTCGGCAAAAACCTTCCACCACCAAGCGTGCGTCTTGCCGTCCCGGCCCAGGTGCCCCGCGATGCCGTCACTCGCGATCCGTTTCTCCCACGGCTTGTCCACGATGTAATGGAGGCCCATGACTTCCTCGTCGCGCCAGATGTTGCGGTGCCAGTTCTCCATCGTCTTGAGCGCGTTGTACTTCCAGCTCAGCGGCTTCCACTTGCGCGCGAAGAAGTGGGCGAGGAAGTCTTGGTCTGGGAATTGAAAGGTTGCTAGGAGTTCCGGCTTGGCGTTGAAGAAGCTGAGCATGTTGTTCCACAGCTCTTGGGATGGGTGATAAACGAAGAAGCCGCTGTTGAGGAGGGCGTGAGTGAGCGGCGGACAAGCATTCCGCGGGACGGGGGTTGCGGTGTCCAGCGCAGAAGGATGGGAAAGAGGCGTGTATGCGCAATTCTCCCTCTTCCAGTTATCTGGCGCCCACTTGTCTTTGTCGAGGTTGCAGACGCAGGCGTGGTTGGCGGCGATCCAATCGTCCCCCGGGAGCGGGCATGGAAGAGCCGAAGTGGGCCACGGCGTCGCAGTTCACGAAGCGCCAGATTAGA
>QQTW01003381.1_pt1:10000-11775 | contig 11775 bp, 7 predicted proteins | sample 1904831 | NCBI WGS metagenome assembly QQTW01 (sample SAMN09435610, study PRJNA476489) | Subsurface metagenome, whole genome shotgun sequencing project. | reverse complement strand
GTTGACGACAACTGTGCCGGTCGTGGTGGTGAGGTTGCTGGCCTTCACGCCGAAGGTTACGCCTGCAGTGCTGTATGCGCCGTTGCTGCGGGCAACAGTGTCATTGGTGTCGTTAACAGTGGTTACGTCGCCGTCACCGAAAGAAACACCGGTGCCGTTGACGAGGCGGTCAACGTCGAAGAATCCACCCGTACCACTGGTGATCGCCAAGCGTCCATACGTGGCGCTGACGGTGCCGCCCACGCTGAACTTGGGAGCGTTCTCCAGGGTGGTCACGCGGCCAGCAACGCCGGTCACGCGGTTGTCTACGGCAGTCACGCGACCCGACAGGTTGTCGAAGTCGGTGCGCGTTACAAAATCGGCCTGAGCGGCTTCAGCAGCGCTGACACGGTCCTGAAGGTTCAGGATGTCCTGGTTCAGCAACACGGTGAGGTCGTTCAGAGCGGCAATGGAGCTGGCGTTGTCGTCGATGTCGGCACGCAGGGTGTCGTACTCGTCGGCGCGGGCCGTCAGCTCGTCAATCTGGGTCTGAATGCCAGTGATGGCGGTCGCGTCGCCAGCTGCACCGGCGAGTTCTTCCACACGGGCTTCGAGGCGGGTGAAGTCGTCGCGGTTGACGGCGTTCTCTTCGAGGTCGCTGACGCGGACGCCGAGAGCAGTCAGGTCGGCGGCGAGTTCCTGAATGGCGTTTTGAAGCGCCGTCAGGTCTTCGTCACTGATGCCGCCGGGGGCAGGAGTAACAGCCACTTCGCCGGTGCGGATCTGATCCAACACGCGGGCAATGATCACGGCGGCTTCGTAGCGGGTCAGGTTTTGCGTGCCACGGAAGGTTCCATCGGGGTAACCGAGGATGATGCCGCGCTCAACCAGACGGTCAATGGCGTCTTTGGCCCAGTGACCGGCAGGAACGTCGGTCAGGGAAGGGGCCTGCGCAGGCGCGGCAGGTGCGGTGTCTTGCGCGGCGGCGAAGCCGAAGGACAACGCGGCGGTGAGAACCAACAAGCTCTTCTTCATCATGAAAACCCCCAAAAGGTGTCGCGCGTCGGAAACCTGATCCGGCTCTAAAGTCGACGATGGGGCGAGTTGCCGGGTTTCCTCTCCCGAGCTAGTTCACCGTGTCATGTCTCTTTCGCGCAACCTGACTGCCCATAACCCTAGGGCCGTGAGAAGTTCAGATCATGGGGATGATACAGGCATGAAGATCACAGGGTCAACCCTGAGAGAGAGATAAACAGGCATTTTTAGGCCATGTAGCGTGTTTCTGACCAACCTGTGAAGGTAGATGAGAACAATAACGTGAGAAACTCCTCACAAATTTTGCCAGTAGAGCTGCCGCCAGGTCAACCGCCCTTGATACTCAGTCGGCAGCAAAAGGAGCCAGCTCAGCGTATGGAACGGCATCTGACTCCTTTCTTACCAAGACTTAATTCAAAAGGCTTCCTGAGAACAGCTGAGGCAGCAAGCAAGTAGCGCTTACATCTCTCATCAAAGCCCAACAATGGTCAGACTGTATGTTGTGGACTGACCTCTGACGGCCCCTGCTGCAACGTGGCTGCGAACCAGTCTGGAAGTTGGCCCTTAAAATAGCGTTCTGCCCATGTGGTAGCCCATTGCCCAAACTCGCCAATTGCGATGGCGTCTCTGGCACGTTCGACCAAGCGGTGCAGGTAGCGCAAATTGTGAAGAGAGAGCATGCGGGGTGCCAATAGTTCCTCGGCGCGCACCAGGTGCGCCAAATAAGCCCGTGTGTAATGCTTACAGGCGTAGCAGTCACA
>QQTW01003381.1_pt1:0-5000 | contig 11775 bp, 7 predicted proteins | sample 1904831 | NCBI WGS metagenome assembly QQTW01 (sample SAMN09435610, study PRJNA476489) | Subsurface metagenome, whole genome shotgun sequencing project. | reverse complement strand
CGGTCAGTGGAGTAGGTGAGACTACCTATAGCTCTGCCAGAAGTTCGCACCCTAGGCTCAACATATCCAGGCTCCGTATACTGCTCGGCGTGCCGACCCTGACCAACCGTGCGCCCCGCCTGCCTGTGTGGGCGCCGTTTCTAATAGCTGGCCTGCTGATTGCTGCCGACCAAGCCCTCAAGGCGTGGGCCTTGGCTAACTTAATAGAACGCCAACCTGCCACTCCCTTTATTCCCGGCCTAATCGACTGGGTACTGACCTTTAATACGGGCGCGGCGTGGAGCCTGTTCAGCGGCTCGGCGCTTCCGCTGGCGATTGGGCGGCTACTGGTTGGGCTGGGGATTTTGGGCTACCTGACCTTCCGCCCCCAACCCCGATTTGTGACGGTCGTCCTGAGCCTGATCTCTGCTGGAGCGATTGGCAACGCTATAGACGGCATCCGCCTGGGCAAAGTGACCGATATGATTCATTCGCCTGCCCTGAGTGCCGTGACCCGTGCCGTCAATGCAGGCGACTTCCCCATTTTTAATATTGCAGACATGTGCGTTGTCGGCGGCACGCTACTGCTCCTGATTGCCAGCCTTGTACCTGACCCTAAGCCGAAGCTGTAAAAACAGACCCTATAAAAGACCGCTGCCCCAGTCCATAACGGACGGAGGCAGCGGTTGATGCTTTCAGCAGCTCAGATCAGGCTGCGGCGGCACTTGGTGCAAACGCGTACGCGCAGGCTAATGCCAGCACGGGTTACGGTGAGGGGCTGCAGGTTGGGCACCTGACGGGTTTTGGTCACGCCAGTAACTTTACGGCCTACGCCGCCTGCTGCACGGGCCTTACCACGGCGTACCACAGAGTTGACGACAATCGGCCCTTTGCCGCACATTTCGCATACTTTTGACATGTTGGTCTCTCCCTTCTTGAGTCTGATTCCGCTGCACTGCCCGCAGGCCGCGCCCCATTTTGGAGCGTCTGCCACGCCGGGCGGGAACAGACAAGCCTTACGAATGTAGCACATTCAAAATGGGCGAGATAAGGCCCGCACGGACTCAGTGACGAACCTTAAGGGTGATGTCTGCAGAGGCAGACATGAAAAAACCGGACACCAGTGGGGCGTCCGGTTAAAAGAGAAGGAAGGTGTTAGCGCAGAACCTTCAGAGCCTTAAGGATAGCGATCAGCACGACGCTGCCGACCACGCCCCAGATGATGCTCCAGATGGTGAAACCGCTTCCCGCCACGCCTGCTCCACCAATGTTGAGCAGATTCCCGAAGACGAACTGAGCGATGATGCTGCCCACGATACCGATCAGGATATTTGCCACTGCACCCTGCTGGGCGTTGGTCTTCATGATGAGACTTGCGAGCCAACCGCAGAGGGCACCTACCAGAATAGTGATGATCCAACCCATGATTCTTACCTCCTGGACGTTGAGTTTCAACGATGCTTGCTTCTGAGGTGAAGCGCGTTGTGGGATGAGCATGAGACGCTGGCCCCCCTGTCAGTGTAGCCAAGCACACCTTCTCAAGACTGGCCCAACAGCGCGTAAGCACCAGCCAAACCGCCGATCAAGCTGGGCTATGCAAAGCGCAGCTGGCACGCTCATCTCTGACTTCAAACTGATGTTTGGCCGGGACTAGAGCGGCCAATTGGGGATCGGCTGCCTTGTCTTGCCCCCCCGACCACGCCGAAGGGGCGGCACCGCTAGCATAGGCAGACTTGATCCGCCCGCCCATCTGGGTTGCGGCGGCGCGGAGGACACTGAACCCTATGCCCGGACTACTCGAACGCTACCGTGATTTCCTGCCTGTCACCGACAGGACGCCCGCCCTCAGCCTGCACGAAGGCAGCACGCCTCTGATTCACGCGCCCGCCCTGAGCAGACTGCTGGATATAGAGCTGTATCTGAAATACGAGGGCCTGAACCCTACCGGCAGCTTTAAGGACCGGGGCATGGTGATGGCCGTCGCCAAAGCCGTAGAAGACGGCGCAGACACCGTGATTTGTGCCAGTACGGGCAATACCAGCGCCGCCGCCGCTGCCTACGCTGCCCGCAGCGGCCTGCGCTGCATCGTGCTGATTCCAGACAGCAACATCGCGCTGGGCAAACTGGCACAGGCCGTGGCCTATGGGGCACAGATCGTGGCAATCAACGGCAACTTTGACGCCGCCCTGAGCCTCGTGCAGCAGATCAGCCGGGAACACCCGATTGCTCTTGTAAACAGCGTGAACCCCTACCGCCTACAGGGCCAAAAAACCGCCGCCTTTGAAATCGTAGATGAATTGGGCGCGGCTCCAGACATTCTGGCCCTGCCTGTGGGGAACGCCGGGAACATCAGTGCGTACTGGATGGGCTTCCGCGAGTACCGCACACGCGGCATCACCGATACGTTGCCCAGAATGTGGGGTTTTCAGGCGGCGGGCGCGGCTCCTCTGGCACGTGGACTGGAACGGGTGGACAACCCCGAAACGCTGGCAACGGCCATCCGAATTGGCGCACCAGCCAGCGCCCACCTCGCCAGAGCAGCGGTCAGCGAGAGCGGCGGCCTGTTCGATATGGCCACTGACGACGAAATTATGGACGCCTACTTTCAGATTGCCCGCGAAGGCGTGTTCTGTGAGCCTGCCAGCGCCACCCCGGTTGCCGGTCTGCTGAAGCTGCACGCTGCCGGAAAACTGAAGCCGGGATCGCGTGTAGTGGCCGTGCTGACGGGCAACGGCCTGAAAGACCCCAACAACGCAATGCGGAACATGGCCGCGCCTGTGGCGGTGGGAGCCGACATGCAGAGCGTGCTGGCGACTATTCTCTGAGAATGGGCGAGTGGTTACTGGTGAGTGATGAGTTGGAAAAACACGCGACAGAGCGGAGATCGTGCAGTGTGGGCAAGACCGTCTGGAACCCCAGAATTCTGGTCTTCGGATGACTGCATTCACTGTTCGTGCGCCTGCCAGCAGCGCCAATCTGGGGCCGGGCTTCGATAGCCTCGGCCTGAGCGTGCCGCTGTACACCACGTTGCGCGTGACGCCGCAGAGCGTGACCGAAGTGGTGCCGATGGGTGCGGGGCTGGAGGGTACGCCACACGATGAGAGCAACTACGTGTACAAGGCCATGTTGCTGGCCGCCAAACGTGCGGGCCAACCCTTGCCCCACACCCGCATAGAAATCGAGTCGGATGTCCCGCTGGCACGGGGCCTAGGCAGCAGCGCCGCCGCATTGGTGGCCGGAATCGTGGCGGGCAACGAACTGCTGGGCAATCCCCTGACGCCAGAAGCCGTGCTGGATGTGGCCGCGCGGGAAGAGGGCCACCCCGACAACGTGGCTCCGGCGTTGTTTGGTGGGATTGTGGTCGCCACGCTGGACAAGTTGGGCACCCATTACGTGCGCCTAGACCCGCCAGCGCACTTGGCTGTCACGGTGCTGATTCCCGACTTCGAACTGTCGACCAGCAAGGCCCGCGCCGTGTTGCCGAAGGAATACAGCCGCGCCGACGCGGTGCACGCCCTCTCTCATGCGGCATTGCTGGCGGCGGCCCTGAGCGTGGGCCGACTGGATCTGCTGCGCCACGCCATGCAGGACTACATTCACCAGATCTGGCGAGCGCCCCTCGTGCCCGGCCTCAGCGATATTCTGGAAGAAGCGCACAGGCACGGCGCGCTGGGAGCGGCCCTGAGTGGCGCGGGGCCGACCGTGCTGTGCTTCCACGACACCCGCGAGGACACGGCGCGGCTGCACACCTACCTGCATACCGTGATGGCTAAAAACGGCCTGACCGGAACCGTGCTAGATTTACCGATTGATGCGGTGGGCACGGTGGTTGAACGGCAGTAGGGAGCGTGGAAGATAGAACGTGGATCGTGGGGCAAGTGCCAAACCACGATCCACGTTCTACTACCCAGCCCGGATTAATGCTCTATGCGCACCTGCGGCAGCAACCGATCCAGCCACCCCGGCAGCCACCAGTTCCACTTTCCGGCAATTTTGAGGAAAGCGGGCACCAGCACCAGCCTGACCAACGTGGCGTCCAGCAGTACGGCCACCGCCAGCCCAAGGCCGATGCTTTTGTTCGCCACCACGCGCCCCACGATGAAGGCACAGAACACGATAAACATGATGATGGCCGCACTGGTGATGATGCGGGCCGTGCGCCCGACGGCCAGCACCACCGCCTCATCGTTGGAGTGACCGCGCAGCACTTCTTCCTGCACCCGCGAGAGCAAGAAGATTTCGTAATCCATGCTGAGGCCGAACAGCACGGCAAACAGCAGCAGCGGCAGGCTGGAATCCAGCACTCCTACATCTTGCGGAATGCCGAGGTAAGAGGCCAGGAAGCCGTCCTGCACGACCAGCGTGACCACCCCGTAGGCGGCAGCCACCGTGAGGGCGTTCATCAGGATGCTTTTCAGGGGAATGAGCAGGCTGCGGAAAGCCACCATCAGCAGCAGGAATGTGGCGATGAAGACGCCCGCGATGACGGTGGGCAGCGCCCCAGTAATGGCCTGACTGAATTCCCGCTCGCCCACGGGTGCGCCGCCCAGCGTGTAGCGGTAGCCGCTGGCATCCAGCGTGCGGCGAATCTGGCTCTCGAAGGCGTTGATGCGGTCTGCCCGCAGCGCCGTGTTGGGAATGACTGTAACGCGCAGCAGTTGGCGGTCCGTACTGAACGCACGCCGAGTGAGCGCAGTGACGGCAGCTATGCCATCTGTGCCACCACCCGCCGCATTGCCTGCCAAATCGGCAGCGTTCAGGAAGGGACTCAGCACGGTTTCTACACCCGGTAACGCCCGCAGGTCGGCCACCACCGCACGGAATCTGCCCCAGTCTTCTGGACCGTATCGCCCGCCATTTTCCAGAATCACCTCGAATTGGCTGAGCAGGCCACCCGCGCCCAACGTGCGAACGTCCGAGAGCGCATCCCGGCTTTCTACTCCCGGCGTCAGGCCCCACGCGCCCGCGTAGCCTGTTTTCATGTTCAGGGCGGGCAGCGCCAGCAGCAGCAAAAATGCGGT
>QQTW01003380.1_pt1 | contig 11776 bp, 13 predicted proteins | sample 1904831 | NCBI WGS metagenome assembly QQTW01 (sample SAMN09435610, study PRJNA476489) | Subsurface metagenome, whole genome shotgun sequencing project. | reverse complement strand
AGCTTAGTAAATGTGGGAAAACCTGACCATCATTAACACCAATCCCACCAGCATACAAACCCAAATTATTAACGAACCCCAGCTAACAGATTGCCCTAACTCGCGTTGCTCTGTTTCAGTTATTTTTTTGAGGATAGCCATTTGCCTTCCTCCATATTTTTATACTCTTAACTTTCAATCTAACTCAAAGACTGTTATTAATGTATTAGTTGCAATGAAAATTAAAAACGAACGCAATTCTTTACTAACTTAGGTGCTAACATTGCCTCAATTGGATCTAATCCAAATACTTTGTAACTTTCTGTTTAAATAAGCCCAAAGCGGAAAATCTAAAAACTCAATTATTAACCAAACAATAATTCCTAAATGCAAGCAAAAAGTTAAGCCTGTCCAAAACACCGGAAACCAAGACAAGGGGCTACCAGCTACCGGAGGTCTAGCATAAACTGTAATGCCAATCAATATAGTTGGTAAAACAACAAGAGCGATCGCACCCAACCAATAACCCCAACCTAGTTCTACATCTTTTAATCGCCCTTCACGCCAAGACTTACCATCCCATCGCCACATCAAAGGCGGCTGTCTATCAGCCATTTGCAACTGCTGGTTTTCATAGTCCACCGTAAAAATATGACGGCAAAACTCACACGCCATCGCCTCCATTAAAGGCATTGTAGACATTTCACCCACATAGCAAATTGGGCAAGGATAAACTTCTTGAGAGTTGAGGTATCTAGCGGATTTATTTAAATCGTGCATAGATAAAATGATTTATGTAAGTTTAATTATTGCGATGATTATTATCATAATGAATCCTCGCCCCCGCCCATTGGAGTTTTTCGCGCAAGGTTTGATAGTAAGAATAGTTTTCTTCTAAAATAATAAACTTAGCTTGATGCTCGGACATTCTGACATCTACCCGTTGTCCAGGCCAAATAGATGTGCCTAAAACACTGTCAGTCCATAACTTAGTATTAAGCTCGTAATCAGCTAACGGCCAAACGCTAACTACCGAACCCGCAGGTAAAATTAAAGGGCGGCTAGAAAGACTCATTGGACAAATAGGCGTAACGATCAGGGCTTTCATACCATCATGCACTATCGGCCCGTTAGCAGACACCGTATAGCCTGTAGAACCCGTAGGCGTGGCAATAATTAACCCATCACCTTGATACTGATCGACTATTTCTCCGTCAATATCCATTTCTAAAATAGATGTAATCATGCGGTCAGCCGAGGCGGGTTTGATGCACATTTCATTAAGGGCGAAGAACTTATCGCTCATTAATTCAGTGTTAGTGCGATCGCCTTCATAAATTGCCGCCTGCAACATCATCCGCCTTTGAATTGCATAGCGATCGCCTAATAACCGTTGCCAAACCTGTTCTGACTGCTTAAATTCCTCAAAAGATTCTGTCAAAAAGCCTAAATGACCCCCCACATTTACCGCCAAAATGGGTATGTTATGCGGGGCTAAATGCCTTGCTGCCGTTAGTACCGTCCCATCTCCGCCCAACACTATAGCCAAATCTATAGGCTGGGTTGCAGACGCTAGAAACACGGGATATGGGTTATCTTTTGGCCCGCTTGGCCCCATAAGAATGCGGCAATCGAGAGTTTCTAATTGCCGCGCGCATTTTTCCGCCCATTGGCGACTTTGGGCATCGGCAGCTTTATGAGCGATAATGACTTGCTTTAACTGCACCCAATTACCACTTCAAAAGGTTAAATTGCTCCATATCCACCGTATCGCGATTGCGATAAATAGTTAGAACGATCGCAAGTCCTACCGCCGCCTCAGCCGCAGCCACCGTCAGCACAAATACTGTAAATACTTGTCCTTTAATTTCTTGGGCATCTAAGTAGTTAGAAAATGCCATCAAATTCAAATTCACCGCATTTAGCAGTAGTTCAATAGACATCAACACTCTGACAGCATTTCGGCTAGTAATTAAGCCAAAAATGCCAATACAAAATAAAGCTGCTGCTAATAATAAAAAGTATTCAAGTTGCATAATTCTCCTACTTAAAAAGAGTTTTTATTTTCCCCCTTTTTAAGGGGGAATCGAGATAATGGACTATTCACGAGAGTAAGTCTTAACCTAATTTATCCGCGCCGACCGTCATCAAGACTGCTAGTTTTATCGCTAGATACTCCTACAAGTTCTCTTGGGCGTTCTGGCAATGTTAAAATTGGCTGTTCCTTCTTGGGTGACATAGTTTGATCGGGTAAAAACTCTCGTCTTGCGAGGATAATCGCCCCTACCATTGCAATCAGTAGTAAAATCGAAGCAAGCTCAAAAGGCAACAAAAAGTCTGTAAAAAAATGTTCTCCAATTGTAATTGTCGAACTACTACCTGGTATCGTGCTGGGTGATAGCTTCCAAGGGGTAGCCAAAATCATTACGCTCAATAAGCTAAATATGCCTGCACTAACTATTGCTGTTAGCGTTGGACGCACCCAAGCATTGTTCATCGGCTTAAAAGTTTCGCGTTTGTTTACGAGCATGATCGCAAATAAAATCAATACGTTAACGGCTCCGATATAAATTAATACTTGAGCGGCAGCTACAAAGTCTGCATTAAGTAATAAATACATCCCAGCAATGCTAATAAACACGCCTCCGAGCAAAAAAGCAGAGTAAACGATATTAGGTAACAGCACTACTCCTAACGCTGCGCCAATCATCATTACTGCCAGAATGCCAAACGAAACAATTTGTACGCCTTCTGCTAAATTCACTTTTTTATTAGTCTCCTTGTTGGCTAGTAGTTTTGAGCCTATCGATCGCAGACTCAAAACTTAAAACTATTTCGTTGCTGGTTTTTCTTGCTCGGCAATTTCTTCGGGCATTTTACCAACGCGGCGGCTATCGGTGGGTAAATTGTGCGGTTCTAAAACGCCTTTAGGTAAATACACCAGTTCGCGCAGTGGTGTGACCATAGGATCGTCCGTTACTTTGTAAGGCAAACGCCCCAACGCTACGTTGTCATAATTTAACTCATGGCGATCGTAGGTAGAAAGATCGTATTCCTCCGTCATTGATAGGCAGTTGGTCGGACAATACTCCACGCAATTACCGCAAAAAATACAAACACCAAAATCAATACTGTAGTGCTTGAGCTTTTTCTTTTTGCTGGCTTTGTCAAATTCCCAGTCAACTACAGGCAAATTGATCGGGCAAACTCGCACGCAAACTTCGCAAGAAATGCACTTATCAAATTCAAAGTGGATGCGTCCGCGAAACCGCTCGGAGGGAATCAGTTTCTCGTAAGGATACTGTACGGTAATCGGTCGGCGCTGCATATGGTCAAAGGTGACAGATAGACCTTGACCGATGTATCGGGCAGCTTGTACCGTTTCTTTGGCGTAATCACCAACTTGCTTAAGAAACTTGAACATAGGTAGTGTCTCTCTCTAATTTTTAAGAAGTCGTGCTAACCACCAAAAGCAAAGGGAAAGGTTAATTTCAAAGCGGCGGTTAACAGTAGGTTGACTAAACCTACAGGTAATAAAAACTTCCATCCTAAATCTAACAACTGATCGATGCGGACTCTAGGGACAGTCCAACGCAGCAAAATTGCCACAAAGATCAAAAAGTACGCTTTTAACACTGTCATAGTGATGCCCAAAGAAGCATCGACTAGCTGTAACCAGGAGCTTGTTTCGCTGACTCCAAACAAGTTTGCTAACAAGTTTATGGGAATTGGAAAATCCCAACCACCTAAATACAAAACGGCTACTAGCAAAGAAGAAAGTACCAAGTTTACATAAGATCCTAGGTAAAAAAGCCCAAACTTCATCCCCGCGTATTCAGTTTGGTAGCCTGCTACTAACTCCTCCTCAGCTTCGGGTAAATCAAAGGGCATCCGTTCGCATTCGGCAAGTACGGAGATCCAAAAGATGATAAAACCTACAGGCTGTCGCCAGACATTCCAGCCCAAAATTCCGTAACCTGACTGTTGATTAACAATGTCAATGGTACTGAGGCTGTTGGACATCATGACGATCGCAAGTACCGCTAATGATAGCGGGATCTCATAACTAATTGACTGAGCGGCGGCTCTTAAGCCTCCTAGCAAGGAGTATTTATTATTAGAGGAGTAACCCGCCATTAGTAAGCCGATAGGCTGAATGCTAGATAAAGCAATCCATAAAAACACCCCCGTGCCTACGTCTGTAATTACTAAATTCTGTCCAAAAGGCACTACCAAATAAGACAAAAATACAGGAATTACAACAATAATCGGCCCCAAAGTAAACAGCAAAGGATCGGATTTAGCGGGTACTACATCTTCCTTAAAAACTAGCTTTAGTCCATCAGCCACCGGAGCAAGTAACCCAAATGGCCCCATAAAATCCGGGCCTATACGTTGCTGGGCGGCGGCGGAAATTTTCCGCTCTAACCAGGTAGTAACTAATACCCCTACAGTTGCACCAATAATCATTAATATCATTGGCAATGGCATCCAAATCGCTTTGGCTGTACCCGCAGGTAAGCCTAGCTGTATTAGAGATTCAATAAAGGTTCCTTGGAGGTCTATGCCTGAATTCATGTTTACGCTCTTAACATCATTGATTCAGTTAGTTATTTACAAAGCTATTAGAGATTGATAGCTAAAGCTTGTAAATTCACTTTTGTTTTTGGTATCTAAGCTCATAGCTTAGAAGTAAAGTTTTTTTACACTATTCCACTGCTTAGTATACCGTTGCCTAGAGAAGTTATAGCGGCTCAAATTTGGAGCTTGTATCCCCTTTTTTGGGCGAAGATAGTCTATATCTATGGAGCGGGTGCTATTAAGTGCGAAATGCAATTAAAGATTGCTATAAGTACACTATTTATCTCTGCTCGATCGGAATATAAACTTCTTTGTGCAAACCGCTATACACTTGGCTGGGGCGAAAAATGCGGTTTTCCGCTAGTTGTTCTTTCCAGTGCGCCAACCATCCGGCTACGCGGGCGATCGCAAATACTGGCGTAAATAAATCTGTAGGTATACCCAACTTTCTATACACCAAGCCTGAGTAAAAGTCAACATTTGGGTAAATTCCCTTGTGACCGAGTTTTTCGGCAACTACGTGTTCCATTTCCAGAGCAATATCGTAGTATTTATCATGCCCAAACTTCTCAAATAGTTGCTCTGCCAAGTTTTGCAAAATAGTTGCTCTAGGGTCTTTAACTTTATAAACGCGATGACCAAAGCCCATAATTTTAGCTTTGCGTTGCAGGCGGTCTTCTAAGTAAGGGCGGACATTTTCTATTGCTCCAATTTCTTCAAGCATCCCAATTACTTCTTCATTTGCGCCGCCATGTAAGGGGCCGCCCAAAGTTCCTACGGCGGAAGCAACCACCGCATAAGGATCGGTCAAAGTAGAGGCGGTAACTCTGGCGCTAAAAGTCGAGGCATTCATTGTATGTTCGGCGTGTAAGGTCAGACAAATATCAAAAATTCGCGCTGATAAAGGATCTGGTTCTCGTTCGCTCAACATATAAAGAAAGTTGGCTGAGTAATCTAAGTCATCGCGCGGGCGCACTGGGTCATTACCTTTACGCATAAGTTGAAAGGCTGCCACCATTGTCGGAATTGTAGCTAGAAGGCGCACCACCGCATCGCGGATGTAAACAGGGTTATCTAGGTCGCGGCGCGAGTAGAACAAGCCTAAAGCGGCGGCGGAGGCTTGCAGAGCATCCATTGGGTGTCCGCTTTCGGGAAAACATTTCATCATGTCTCGGATGCGATATTTGATCCGGCGATGGTAGCGGACTTCATGTTCAAACTCTGCAAGCTCTTGCCCGGTTGGTAATTTTCCCCAAATTAATAGGTAAGACGTTTCTAGAAACGTACTTTTTGCGGCTAATTCTTCTATTCTGATACCTCTATATTCAAGTATCCCCTGTTGACCATCAACACAGCTAATACTAGATTCGGCGGCGGGTATGCCTTCCAATCCGGGCTTAAATTCGCATAGAGACATAACTACACCAGCAATAATTAATAATTACTAAATAATACTCAGGCTAACTTATCAGAAACTGCTGCAACTATTGCATTTTTTCTTTTAAAGTTCTAAGCGATCGCTCAAGCTTACCCATTGAGCTACACTCAAATCCTCCGCACGGGCTTGGGGGTTTATATCTAATTGTTCCAGCAATTGAGTAAGTTCGTCCCGCTCGACTACAGATTTAAGATTATTCCTCAACATTTTGCGCTTAGTCGCAAAACCAATTTTGACTAAAGTTTCCAACTTTTGCGGATTAGTCGCCTTCGGCAATATTTGCCGAGGGCGCAGTCTAACAACCGCCGAATCTACTTTTGGCGGCGGGGAAAAGCATTGCGCGGGGACGGGGCAAATTAATTCACATTGTGCCAGATACTGAACTCGCACCGACAGCGCCCCAAAAGCTCTATTACCGGGTTTGGCGTACAAGCGCTCGGCTACTTCTTTTTGCACTAATAATACAATCGACTCAAAGCTCTGAACGGGTGGAGTTGAAATTTTCCCCAGTAACTTTTCTAAAATTGGCCCGGTAATATTGTAAGGAATATTTGCCACCACTTTATTTAGATTGGCGCAAGCGGCATAGTCAGGCAATTGCAGGCTGAGAATATCTCCTTGCAAAAGTAAAAAATTGCTAACTTTACCAAGCTGCTTGGCAAGTAGATCGCATAAATCGCGGTCAATTTCTACCGCCACTACTGATTGAGCAAGAGGTAGTAATTGGCGAGTTAGTACCCCCGTACCTGGCCCAATTTCCAAAATGCGATCGCTGCTATTAATTTCTGCTGCTTTAATTATCTGGTGCAGTACCTTTTCACTTTTCAGCCAATGCTGGGCAAAAATTTTACGCGCTCTTACCACTTTGAAACCGCCGGACAATTTTTGATATACCACCGCCAGGGTAACTCTACACCTTTAGAGATCCCAATGCGGGTAGTTTGCACAAATTCAATTTCGCTTGTTGCCAATTTATTTACAAATTCCGCGCTGCGATGCTCTAACCATAACGCCGAGCCTGGTTGTAATGGGCTACCGTTTAAACTGCGATCGATTTGCATTGCTTTACATAATTTACCTGGCCCTGCCGCAAACTTTTGTAAGTTTTCCCCTTCGGGTACTTCTTCCAACTGCAAAGCCCGAATTAATACCGCACTCGGTACTCCCTCTAGGTCTGTAACTACATTAAAGCAGTGATAAATTCCATAAATTAAATAGACATAACTTAGTCCCGGCGCTCCAAACACAACGCTATTACGGCTTGTACGGCTTTTGTAAGCATGAAATGCTGGATCTCCCACCGCATAGGCTTCCGTTTCGACAATTGCACCCCGAATAATTTGCCCATCTGGTAATTGACGCACCAGCACGCAGCCTAAAAGCAAGGGTGCAACCTCTATCGCTGGACGCGCTAACCAAGTCGGTTCTACAATCTGATTAAATACCGTTGAATTAAGCAAAGCAAATTAGCTAAAGTAACATTGCACAATGTAGCTTAATTGTAATAATTACAAAGCAAGCACTACAACTATTGGGAGATAAGCAAAAATGGATGTCAAGCTGATATTAGTAGGTTTAACGGTAGTATTTACAGTTTCTTGCCTATTTTTTGGGACTAAAAATGGGTTTTATGACTCTAAAAACTATCATGGCAATGGCTCGGCTCACTAAATTAAAGCTATACAAAATTTAATTGTTTTCGCTACTTACCTATGCAAGCTTGGAGAAGGAAGGGATCTGCTACAGCAATAATTTCGATCTTCTCTTAGGTAGGGGTAGCAATGCAAAAAACCTCAAATTGGACGCATCTGTTGAAATGTTCTCGCCTTCGGTATCACCAAAACCCTGAAGAAGGGAAACCAGGATGCGCCATACTTTCGGCAAAATTATTTTTTATTAGTAATGAGGAGTAATCATACATCCTCTACCTCTAATATTGGAGGAGCGGGTTCGGAACTAGAATGCTTGCCTTACGGCGTTCACCATCACGACGAAGGGGTATGTTTATTAGTACGAATGGGGCCTTACCGCATTTTATTAGACTGCGGAATTGAAGATATTTCACCGCTTCAAGCTCTGGAACAACCAATAGACCTAGTTTTATGCAGTCACGCTCATGCAGATCACGCTAGGGGCTTACTAGCTCTACATCAAGCTTTTCCGACATTACCCGTCTACGCCAGTGAAGTTACAACTCGGTTATTACCGCTAAATTGGCAAGATATAGAGGAATCAACAGCGCAATTTTGTCATGCTTTACCTTGGCGATCGCCGATTGAATTTCATAACGGCTTAGTTGTCCAATTATTTCCCGCCGGACACTTACCCGGAGCGGCGGCAATTTTACTTACCTACACCAACGCTCAGCGCTCTTATAAGCTGCTATATACGGGAGACTTTTTCTTATCAAATTCCCGCTTAGTGGATGGTCTGCATTTAGAAGAATTACGCGGCTTAGAGCCAGACGTGCTAATTATTGAAGGCAGTTACGGTACTTCGCGCCATCCTCACCGCCGCACTCAAGAAAATACTCTAGCCGAACGCATCGATCGCGCGATCGCCTCTGCTCATTCTGTTTTACTGCCTACACCTACTATAGGTTTAGGGCAAGAAATCTTAATGTTGCTTCGCAGCCATCACAATTTTACTGGGCGCGACCTAGACATTTGGGTAGATGGAAGTGTCGCCACAGGTTGCGACGCTTATTTGCAACTGCTACCTTATTTACCTGCTGCCGTACAAAACTTTGCCCGTCATCAACCTTTATTTTGGGATGAGCGCGTGCGTCCCCGAATGCGACGTTTACAACCCGATCGGCGTTTAATTAATGAAAAGCCTTGTATAATTTTGACCGATGACACTAAAGATTTAAACCAATATTGTCAGCCAGATACTGGTTCTTGGTCAATCTTTTTGCCGGAAAAACCTGGTTATTCCGTAGTAAATACCGTTGCTACCAATTTACCCTCTACCAATATTGAAACTTACCTACTCGCCCAACATAGCGATGGGCCAGGGATTACTCAATTAATTCATAATTTACGCCCCCAGGACGTAATTTTTATTCACGGTTCCCCTACCTACCTTGCGGACTTAACTAGCTTAGAAGAATTGCAAAATCGCTATCACTTACATTCGCCCTCGGCGGGTACTTTAGTAGAACTAAGAATTGGCGAGATGTTTTTGCAGCCCCCAGCACCCCCAGAAACCAGTTACGAAGGCGAACTCAATGAATTGGGTAGCGTAGTTACAATCACCCTCCCCGACACCGTGACGACAGACCCGCGCTGGCGAAATTTTGCCGATACGGGGCTTGTTTCTGCTCGTTGGCAAGGAGAAGAACTGGTATTACGAGGCTTATCTTCCCGTGAATTACTCAACGATTCTAATAACGACTTTTTAGCTGGGACTAACTTAAACTGTTGCGGTACTTGTAAATTTTACCGAGGACAGCGTTGCTGGAATCAAGCTTCTCCTTTGTTTGGTTTTAAAGTAACGCCCGACGGGTATTGTCCTGTTTTTGAGAAGCTTAACGAATCTACAAATGATTTTTAAGCAAAAGCGAGTAAAAAAATAAGTGTACTTGCACTGCTCAATTGATGGATAAATCGTTGCCAGCACTATTGCGGAAACGCCCTCAAATTATCCAGCTTTGGCTTTAATTCCTTTAGCATTAGCAGTTAGGAAGAAAATACATTCCATTGTTGGGCAATGCCAAAAATAGATTTTTTTAATAGTTAAATTAAAAAAGTTCAGGACAAGAGATAAATTTTGCCCTGAACTTTTCTTTAAAGTAGGAGTTTCCCTACTCCGGGTTTAAATCGTTGTAGTGGTTGTGAATGCGCTCCGATTCTGGGCAATCGTCAGAAACAAGCGGCTCTACATCACCCCTAGGTACAGATGCTAATTTTTGACTTATAGCGCCAATACTTTCTAAACGCACCATTTCTTCCCAGGAACAGATTTCATCTTCATTATCTTCTTCATGGCGTAAGGTTACTAAATCCCCTTCTATATCAATGATGCGAGCGCGTTCTATCCAGCGTTGCTGATCTCTCAAGAAAATAGATATTTCACGCCCATCGCAACACAATTGATAAATCTTGCGGTGTAGCATATATTACTTCTGCCTTTTTAATAATGTTGTTAAATCTATGAGTTGGTGGAGCTTAAGCCTGTAAATCTTGCCTAAAAAAGGCAGAGTTACAAACATCTTCCTTAGTGGCGACCGATATTTAGCTAGCAACTTGGCAATTTTCAAATATTTCATGTAGATTTTGCGTCACTATACCTTTGTCGCTCCCAAATCTAAAACGGGTTTCTGGCAGGGGACGGGTGTAGATAATTTTTAGGAACGTGCGATCGCAACTTGGACAAAACTATAGGCTTTAGTAAGTTGAAAAAGCAAGGATTTTTCTCCTTTGTCCAAAATTTTTATCTAAGTTTACGCCCTGCCGCTAGGTGCGGCTGTTTGAGTTTTGACCCCGGCTTGAAGTTTGATAACTCTACTAGAGTTTAACCCCACACAACTAATATTAACTTATTCTTTGGTTGAGTTTACAATCAAAGCGGCGACTTAACTACATTTTTTATCGCCTTGAGTCAGTCAGGCTCGACTGAACAGAGTGTTTTAACTGCTCTTAAGTTTCCGTACAGCTAGAAGCCTAGGCTGTAACGAGACGACTTTCAGCGTCGGGAGAATTTAACCTCAGTAATAGACGGTAAATAATTTAACTTTGTTTAAAGCGCAAATCCTATTAGCAAATTTATATTGCCAAATAAAATAGCTTGGGGAATTACTTAGTTAATGAAAATATTTTTTTCACTAACAATTTTGGCTAACTCTTTCAACTTATCTTTTCTTTTGTTCATTCCTGAACAATGAGGTAAACCTACTGAATCTAGGATAATTTCCCAACGATATACCCAATCATGACGAAGTAAAGAATTAACTACATTATCAGTACGAATTTTTTTTAAGCGCTCCGGCTCAGAATCAAGCTGATTGAGTATTTCAGATACATCAGTTGTATTTTCAGGTAAAGGAATTACTACATCTGACCAGTCAAAATTTCGATCGAAAGCGTCGCAGCTTGGCGGTATACCTAACATTACTGCACCCCCGGCTGCACCTTCAAAAAAGCGGACATTTAGCTCCTCTTGACCGCCCGTTTGACTTTCTACGTTAAATTTAGGTTTATAAGCAATAAAATAACGGCTTCTTTTAATTAGATTTCTATATAAACTCCGATGGGCGTTGTAACTGCTGATAAACGATATTTTCAAAGTATCATACATATAAAAAAAATTACTTTGCTCTGCCAGAGTTAACAAGGACTCGTGAACTGAATCTGGACGGCGACCTATACTGCATACATCGATGCTTCTTTGCGCCTGAATGGGATAGGGACAAAATTTTATTGCGTCAATTCCTGGTGGCAGATAAGAACAGGGACGCTGGGCAATCTCAGCCACTTTTTCGATACTAGAACGCATGTTCATAAACACGCGATCGAAGGATTTTAATGCTGTTAATTGCATTTTTAAGCTATCTACTTCTGTTATCCATACTTCATCTAACCAGCAAACCGCTTTGCGGCATTTTTTTCGCCAATTTTTAATAGAATCTAAGTAATACAATTCCATAGGAAATTGACAGACAAATATAAATAAATCGTATTCTTTCTCTAGAAAAAATTGATGAGAAGTTGAGCTAATAGCAAAGGTTTTACCTATAGTATTGAAACTCGAACGAGATATTTTTCTAGTAAGTCTACT
>QQTW01003379.1_pt1 | contig 11778 bp, 7 predicted proteins | sample 1904831 | NCBI WGS metagenome assembly QQTW01 (sample SAMN09435610, study PRJNA476489) | Subsurface metagenome, whole genome shotgun sequencing project. | reverse complement strand
GCTCTCGGGTACGAGAAGGAGATATAATTGCGGCGTATCATTCCGTCATGTTCGACCCAAGTACTGGCAGGCATCAAAACCTTGACCAGCGAACGTCGTTCTTTAAGTACAAAGATGCAGAAGACGCATACGTTGAACAAATCAGAGTCATTGGCTCCGAGACTGGCGATCAACCATGTCAAGCCCTCAGCATCAAATATCGAATCCCACGTCGGCCGATCATTGGTGATAAATTTTCTTCGCGTCACGGTCAAAAGGGTGTGCTCTCGCAATTATGGCCATCAATCAACATGCCTTTCTCAGAGACTGGCATTCAACCGGATGTCATCATCAATCCCCATGCTTTTCCCAGTCGAATGACCATCGGTATGTTCGTCGAATCACTCGCAGGAAAAGCGGGTGCCCTGCACGGCCTGGCGCAGGACTCGACACCATTCCAATTCTCGGAGGAAGACACCGCGGGAGATTATTTCGGCCACCAACTCAAGGCGGCGGGCTTCAACTTTCACGGGAACGAACCCATGTATTCCGGTGTCACTGGCAAAGAGTTCGCAGCCGACATCTACCTCGGCGTTGTCTACTACCAGCGGCTGAGACATATGGTCAGCGATAAATTCCAAGTGCGCACCACGGGTCCGGTGGCTGCGTTGACAGGCCAACCAATCAAGGGACGAAGTAGAGGAGGTGGCATCCGTGTGGGAGAGATGGAACGAGATGCCCTGATCGCACATGGCGCCGCCTTCTTGCTACAGGATCGGCTCATGACCTGTTCCGATGCGACTCGGGCTTGGATCTGTCGGAATTGCGGCAGTTTCCTGAGCACCCAGGTCAGCATCAGTGCCTACACATTGAAGGGCAGGGGCGGCGGAAGAGGCGGTGGTGGTCAACAGGCGAGTGGGGTGGTGAGATGTCGCGCCTGTGCTCGGAAAGCGCTGATCGGAGACTCCAAGATGGATGTCTGGGAGGATGGAAATGGTGGTCGCTTTGTTGGCGGCGAGGACACGACAGTTGTGACCGTGCCGGCGGTCTTGAGGTATCTGGATGTGGAGCTGAGTGCTATGGGTGTGAAGATGAAGTTTAGGGTAGAGCCATGATGCGATGCTGCCGTGATGGGGGACTCGGTGTCTTAAGGACCAAGGCTAGCAGTACCTGTCCATGAATGTATCTTCTGTGCGGACCTAGGAGGAGCTGTCATTGAACGGGCTTATCATTCTTAGCAGTTCAAAGACGCGCTGAGGGGACCACGCTTGTACTCTGTATCTCGTGCATCGGTGACAGGAGTGATAATACAAGTGGATGGATACCACCCCGTATCTAGCATTGCATCTGCACTGATCCAGAGGGTTTCAAGCAGAATGCTATCATATGTGTGTTACACACACATTTCCCTAAGATTGAGAATCAAGCCTCACTCGCGCATTCCCGATCCAGCCTAGCCTCATCCCCGCGGAGTGCGAAGTACAGAAGAAGAAGAAAAAATCAGATGGAAAAAGAGCTTCAACAGCTACAACGCCATGCGACCATCTCCACACTATTATCACAGAGCACAGTGACTGCGCAGGGGACCAATGCCCACCGCCCCGCCACGAAAGCTGCTGCTGCACCACCGCCGCCATGTAGCCCTCCTCTCGTCCTGCATCCCCCCACAATATCAATATCCACACCTCCACCTACACCTACACGGACACCGACGTTTCCTCCCCATCCGCCTCGCGTCCTCTCACCGCTGGCTCGAGCGGCAGAGCAGCGACCGCTTCGCGCGGCAGGCGCGGGTGCAGGGCCTGAAGAGTCGCGCCGCCTTCAAGCTGCTGCAGATCAATGAGCGGTACCGCCTGTTCCGGCCCGGGCAGACGGTGGTGGATCTCGGGTATGCGCCGGGGAGTTGGTCGCAGGTAAGTTCTGTGTGGGTCTATTCCTATTTTCTTGGAGGAAAAGTGGGCAGGGAAGGGGGTTTGTTGATGGGTGTAAGGGAAATGGGTAGATTGATTGATAAAATGCTATATAAGATCTATGTTCTGATGTGTTTGGCCATGTGGTGCTGTGTTTAGGTGGCGATCGATCTCACCAAACCAACCGGTCGCGTACTCGGGGTAGATCTCATCCCGGCGCAGCCTCCTCGTGGCGTGTCGACGATTCAGGGCGACTTCCTCTCTCCGGATGTGCAGGCCAGCATTCGGGCTTTTCTGAGGGATCCGGACCGTGGACGGAGCTTGAGGCCGCAGGTGTATTCCGATAGGGAAGCTGAAAATGCTGGGGAGGTGGCCATCGATGCGGAGATGACGAGGGGGTATATCGATCGCGAACGGGAGGGCTCGATATCGCTTGCTGTCGAGGCTGACGGACGGGAGGGGGAGATGATTCCCGAGGAGAGGACCGTAGATGTAGTGCTGAGTGACATGTGCGAGCCCTGGGAACAAACGACTGGCTTTTTCAATCGGACGCTGAGTAACCCTTATTTTAGGATGATGAATACCAGTGGGAACAACTTCAGGGATCATGCTGGGAGCATGGTGAGTTTTGTCTTGTTGTCTCAGCGTACTCTGGAAACCGTTCTGATGATATCCATCTCAGGATCTATGCCGGTCAGCTCTCCACTTCAGCTTCGACACCCTCAAAGTCGGCGGACACTTCGTCTGCAAATTCTACCAAGGCGCCGAAGACAAGGCACTGGAGAAATCGCTGAAGGGTCTCTTCCGCAAGGTGCATCGCGAGAAGCCGGAAAGCTCGAGAAGCGTGCGCGAGAACCCCATCTACTCGTCGAGCGTGTGCTGATGCGAGTCCCAGGAATCGAAAGAATCATATTTTGTCGGTATCAAACGACTTGCGAAAGCTGACAGGACGGCTGTGTTCGATGGAGGTTGATCCGAGCGGACGCACTCATCCTGGTCGTGTCGATCAATACCTAGAGCTCTCGTCACGGCCCTACAGATGGAGGCTGGCAAGTCTCGGTGTTGAAATCCGTCCTTCATATCATCTCACCCTCGCCCTCTTCAATATCGCCTTCTTCCTCCCATTCCACGTCAGCAGAAGCAGCCTCAGCAATCCTTTGAACTTCAGCAAGTCCGCTTAGCTCTTCCACGAATCCTTTCTCGTTGAGTGCTTTCTGGACAAAATCCCATCCATCAGCTCTATACGCGTCCACAATTTTGTCCGAACAAGCACTACAGCAATTATAGCTCTTGCCGGCAATGCTCATATTCTGAAAGGTCGACAAGAAGCCGCGGATCTGATGTGGAACGAGTCCTAATGGATGGTCACCCCGCTCTTGCGTTGACGAGACGGGTGCAGGAGCAGCAGGGCCTTGCGGATGTTGCAGGATGGAAACCAATAATTCTACGAGAAGAGCAGATGCGATTGCAGCAACTCCAGGACGGGTGACGGTACATTGTTGGTCGAGCGTCTGATCCTTGACGGAATCTGCTGGAGCAACCACGTCGTTGCAGAAATAGCAGCCTAGTTCCGTCTCTGGTGCATCATCCACTTTGACACCATGACGCATGACCACGAAAGTGTCGAAGCCAAGTGCTGCATTCATCACGACCTTGCCAGCAGCTTTGCCCATTACGGTTGGCAACCATCTGGACTCCCTTGTGTCCATAAGCAGAAATACAACGTCGTGCGAATCAACCAGCTGTTTCATTTGCTCGAAATCTTTCTTGGTGCCTGCAGGATCGGTAATGGGATGGCCGGCCATAGGCACAGACAGTTCATGGCCCGTCGAATCTACCCCGGGATATATTCTCTTCAATGCTTCTGCGGCTCTTAGCGCTTTCTTTGCGCCACCACCGAGGCAATCCTCGAAGTCGAAAAGAGGCTGTCGGACTGGATTCGAATATGATACTCTCCCATTATCTACAAACGTGATCTTTCGCACGCCCCATCCTAGAAGATTGCGGGCAACATAGCTGCCAAGTGTCCCCGCTCCTAGAAGGAGACAGCTGGTGTTCTTGATCTTGTCCAGATTCAAGTTCGGACTGATGCGCCATTTCATAAGCTTCAGATTGAGATCAACGGACTGATCGGCTAGCTTTTTGGGATCCATGTACTCGGTCAGGTCGGCCATTCTGCCCGTCAACTTGCCCTTTTCATTGCGCTCCCATCCAACCACCTTTGGCAAGGACTTTTCTCCAACCTCGGTCGGCTCGTCTGATTTTGTTCGAGACTTGGGTTTCTTGGTCAATTCCAGGTCATATATCACACTCCTGGCGCCGTCTCGCTGTTGCTGGGTATCCCGATAGCACAGGATTTGAACTCGGTCTCGATTCCATCGCTGTCTGATCAAGACGAGAAGGTTCCTCAGAGCCCAGCCTGGGGCTTGGGGGTAGTTTGATGGATCAGCGAAACAGACATAGCAGTCTTCTGAATATTCGCCCTCAAAGAATCCATTTTCGTAACTTGAAAGAGACGAGACTTGCCAGGCGAAGCCGAGCTTTTCGGTGGGCGTCTTGGGCGTTATTGGCCGCATCTCCGTCGTATCACTTTCATCCATGGAAGACTCCCTCTGCAGTCGTCGATTTTTCTTGGCCAGGAAGAACGCATGCTGGCGGGCATCGACACCATAGCGCCACGTTTGGACTTTGTCAACAAGAGCGGAAGTCTCTGCAGAAGACATCGGCTTGGCTTTGGGAGCGTTCTCATCTTGATTCGGCTCAGTGACAGGAGCCCAAGGCGGGTCTGATTGCAATGCTGGAAAAGCAAACCAATAATAGAAATGGTATTTCTTCAGATTGGCAAATGAGAGAACAACAAAGGAAGTCAACAGAGAAGGACAAGAATAGATGGTGCCGTCGTTGATAGCGTCCCATATCTTAGCATATTGTCAGGACTAGCGACTCTATTAGAACGGTGTCCGGTACTTACAGTTCTCCCAGCTTGTTGAAGCATATTTCCTTTATCTATACCCCTATACTCCTCGACAGTATTGACATTCTTGATCATGCCCTCTGCTCGATAACAACCAGCTGGCACTCTACTTACGTAATCAGTCATCCGTTCGTCGAGATCCGGTTCCAACAAAACGACTCACTCATCACTGGTCAAGGCATTGCCATGGATCTGCATCCGAGAAGAGTTCTCCGGTCGATCGGAAGGCCGGATCTCGTAGAGTCCCAACAGCTTTCTGGCCGAGTCATCCAACTTGTCATGGTTGATCTTGTGAGAGGCTAAGGCGGCGTAGAAGGGGATCTCGATGTCGGAGGCGAAGGGCACGTATTGCATCTTGTTTCCCTCGGTATGCGACGGGAAAGACGGCTGACGGCGGAACAAGTGGTAGACGGTAGCAGAAGGCAGGGAGAAGAGTAAGCAAAGTGAATCAACCACGGAAGAGATGAAGAGATGGACAGATGGAGAGATGTAGGCGGAACTTGTGATGCGGCATGTCGTGGTCTATGTACTAGAAAGATGCCAAGCATTTTCCGCTGCCTGTTGCAATTGAAGCGCGTGAAGAGTCGACGTGATGCGGCATAACAGTCCAGTAGTAGAGGCAAACAACATACACACTACTAATCTATCTACTACTAGTACTGACCTGTGACTGATTGAAGTGTACGTGTATGAGTCAACGTGTCATGTGATCTTTTCACCTGCCTGATGCCCATCTCAGATCTCATACTGTTGTGTGTGTATCGTACTGTACTGCTTGCTTCGATGAAAAGTTAGCTTTCAGTCTCTGGTTCGAAAGAGAGCATATATCTGCATACATATTCATTATCTCAGGCCTGTTGTCCTTCCCGGAAGAGAAATGTTGCAGACCCGGAAAAGTCTATAACACAACATGCTCATAGGCATCTGCGGAAGTCTGTACTGCTTGTGACCCCACAGCCATGTTCAGAGCACTGACATATACCCAGGTATCTGTGCCGGCAAGCATTCGATAGCGGAATATCTAGTCCAACATCACCAGTTCCTCCGTCTCCACCTCCCCAATACAGAATCCAACCCTTATGTAGCGGATCCTGAGGATATTCGCCGCCGCCTGCCCTCGATATCCGACGAGAAAGGCACCCGAGGCCTGACCTTCCCAGATGTAGACTCTCTCCTGGACTTCGTCACTCGACGATGGCGTGAACACTGGGTGCTAACCGACATCCACTCCGAGTCGACCCTCGATCTCCTCCTCCGCCGGCCCTTCTTCCTCCTCGTCAGCGTCGACGCCCCAACCACCCTCCGCTACACCCGCTTCTCCGCCCGCTGCACTCTCCGCTCGCTGACCCCTCCACCCCTTGACAAGTTTATCCTCTGGTCCGACACCCACCTCTACTCCCCTTCTTTATCCTCATCATCCTCCTCCGAACACCCCCACTCTTCTGCAGCCTTAGCAACCCTCCTTGAGCGCTCTCACCTCCGCATCCTCAACCCCTTCACTACCTACCCCGCCCTCCGCACACACCTTGCATCCCTCAACCTCACCTCCTCGACCCGCCTCCGCCCTACCTGGGACAAGTACTTTATGCAGCTCAGCACCCTCGCCTCCACGCGCTCTAACTGCATGAAACGCCGCGTCGGCGCCGTGCTGGTCCGCAACAACCGCGTCATCTCCACCGGCTACAACGGCACCCCGCGCAACCTGACCAACTGCAACGAGGGCGGCTGTCCGAGGTGCAACGGCGGAAAATCCGGCCAGTTAAACACCTGTTTGTGCTTGCATGCCGAGGAGAATGCCCTATTGGAAGCGGGCAGGGAGAGGATTGGTGATCGTGAGGGGGGCATCCTGTATTGCGACACGTGTCCTTGTTTGACGTGCGCGGTTAAGATAGTGCAGGTGGGCATTGAGGAGGTGGTTTATGCGCAAGGCTACAATATGGATGAGGACACGGCCAAGGTGTTGCAGGAAGGTGGGGTTCGGTTGAGGCAGTTTACGCCGGAGAGGAGTGGGTTGGTAAGTCTGGGGATGGAAGGGGAGGATGCGCTTGACGGTTGGATGGTCAATGGTGGAAATTCAGGGGATGGAAAAGCATTAGTGAAGATGAAGGACGACATGGCGAGGCGGTAGTGACATTGAGAGACGTTAAGATTGAATGGATAGTTCGGATTTCATGCGAAGCCACGCCTCTGAAGACCCAAGACCAGAGATAACAATGCAAGACTGAAACGCTAATCCATGCCAAAGTCGTATACCAAACTAAATCAAGAAAGTCCGCCTTAATTGCAACATGACCCCTACTGAATCTGCAACCTCTCCGACACCGCCCGATCACGCATTCGCGCCTTTCCCTTTCCCTTATTCTGCCTCCTCTGCGCCTCTCCAAAATTATGCAACCGTTCGCCGATCAGATAAACGTCGTCTCGGATCCTCATCCTCCACAACCCGACCTGCCGCTTCAGAAGCACTGCACAGTACAACGCCAGAGCGACCCCCAGAATGCCAGGGTATGCGTACCTGTACACCTTTGCCTGCAATACGGGCTGGCGTAGCGTTGCGTTGATCATGCCACCCAAAGCCAGTGGTGTCACGAGGAGGATACAGGATAGAACAAGAGATGGTAGAATGAAGGCTCTAGTTGCCAATCGCACATCAGGACGCCAGAGACCCTCTCGAAGTATTGATCGAATAGCCGTTGCAGCTCTGGTATCGGGACCTGGTTGATTTGTAACGATACGTAGAATGACTCGGAGATAGATTAGTCCGAGTGTCCAAGTCTGTACCACGTGTATGGTCGGTGGCAGGACTGGAAGTGTGCGCGTAGATGGTTGGGGATATGTTGATGCAAGATATGTATGCAAAGGAGCGACACAATAAAGCTCCACCAAAGTCGAGAACAAGAAAGGAAGAGTGAAGCCGAAGGTAACGCCCATGTATGCAAGACCGAAAAAGTAAGCAATGGACGACCGAAGCCGAGGAAACGCGTGCTTTGTGTCTCGGAAATAAAGCTCAATCTTGCCCAAGATCCATTCCTTGCAGGTCTGGTATTGTGAAAGTGCGTATGCCACGCTGCCGCACAAATTCAGGCCGATAGAGAATGCGTACAGGTCATTTGGCGGTCGATCACTTCGAGTGATGAGGACGATCGACTTTCGTCCTAGCGAGAGGGGAAAAAGCGTGAACATGATTCCAGAAGCGGCTGAGAATGCCCAAACCAGAATCACGAAAGCAGCAATTCGTGCACGGAACATGGGTGGGACATAGACCTTCACGAAATTGTGATTCTTGCTTCCATGGGGACCATCTTCGTGCTCCGTTTGACCATCCGTCCTGGAGTTGTTTCCGTCAACCTCCAGAAATACTCGGCCACCTTTCGGTATCCGCACCGAGTCTGATCCTGGCGCACGGACAAAGGTGCCATCTCGAACAAAGTATGCTTCCATTTGACGGTCTCCAGCAGCCAGAGCCTGTCGCTCTTCCTCAATTACTGGCTTCCTAACATCGCCCTGCTTCCATCGAACGACTGCCCACCACGTGCGCCGAATATGCCGTCCTTGCTCGTCGTCCTTTTCTTCGTTGAATAGAAAATTGGTGAGTCGTAACCAGCGCGCACATTTTCGGAACCACCACTCGTACATTGCGTTGAGCTTTTGCGATGGCCTGACACTGCGTATGAGGATGGGTAACAGAAAGTTGTAGAACAGTAGGTCGATCGGGAACTCGAGAATGGGTTCATTCGATGTCCAATGGATCGGAAAGATTCCTTGCACCCTGGACACTGCCCATACAATGCCTCCTAGACAAAGAATCACCAAGCCACCATAAACCAGCCCCGAAAAAGCGATCTTGCTCAGTTGCATTGCAATGGGACGTTCCAGGACATCCCGGACTGGGTGAAATGTTGGATCATCAGGGTCGCGGATAAAATACAGCACACCTCTTCGCATGATTTTTCTGCACATTGACACGAAAAGGGCAAAATGAAACATGTAACATGTGCCAACAAACCAATGCACGAAGACTGCCGTCAATGGAGCGTTCATCACGAAAGCCAGTCTGGATTGGAAGCCTACACCTTCAAAGAGAGGCATTAGAGCCACATCGAGGAGAAGGCCACAGTATAGTGGAAAAACGATCATCTCAATGCCAATGATCAATATGACTTTCATGACTCCGCCAGCCTGGCTCAAGCTGTCGGCAACCACACCTTCCACCTTCTCGCCCTTCTTGAGTCCAAGAACCAGACGACTGATCTTGACATATAAATATCCGACAGAGGCGAAGAATACGTAACCAACAACGATTGTAATGATTCGGTCTCGTGTGTTCCATTGGACTAGACTGTAGTCTAGGGAGCTGGTATCTAGCGGTGGTTGAACGTGGACGCTGAGAGAACGTAGGCTGCATATGCCTTGGCACAGTCTCTTCAGATCCTGCCCACTTTGGTAGCAAGAGGTCACGAGCAAATTCGATGCCTTGCTGATGATGGATCTGTCGATAGCTGCGAGGCCATGGACGCATTCCTTCACTTGTAGCGGCATCTCATAGCACATATATATTATGAACTGTCCGACGGTCTCTATAGCCAAGACCAATCGACGCTGGAATACGTGTAGTGCTTGATGTGAGAGCACCGAAAAGGTAGGTAGATCAGGTCTCAACCCTCCAAACGTCCTAAAGATTGACCTCTCTAATCTGCTGCTACTGCCTGACGCGAGGCTCAGCGACATTTTTCCAATTGAAATCGTACCGATCCAAGGATGCGAGACGGGACGGACAAGGGACACCAAATGCAGCGCGGAATTTAGGGCAATGGTCAGCATGTATACGCACATGCCCGAGATAAACAGCAAAATGTCAACAGAGGTATCAGCGACCCTTGAGAGAAGGTGCAATGGTGCTCTGACAAACATACCGAAAGGGTTTGCCAGTAAGAGTATAGCAATCTTGCCCCAAATGTACGGCAACCAGACACTGGCGGCTAGAGTGAAAGTGATGAGGAATTCACTAAAGATGACGTTCTGCACCATTCCTATGAGAGGACCCTGCATGCCGATAAGCTCAAGGATGCCGTCCAGATCCTCTGCATCCTCGACTGCTTCGGGATTGTTGAGGTCGATGCCAGGGGCGGCGGCGGCAGCAGCAGCAATGGCTTCCGGATTCTGCTCTTGTTCCGCCCCTGCTTCATCTTCAGCATCAGAGACAACACCCGCAGCAGGTATCGGCACAAAAGGAGCTTCGTGGTCGACATCTTCAACGACTTGCGCGTCATCTTCACCAAATTGCTCACTACCTTGCGGTACATATCCGTCTGTTCGCCAAAGCCAGTCGGCTAATGCGTCGATCGCGGTAGGTGTATTATCTGAATGATTGTCGCTGTGTGGCACCGCGTTTGAAGCCCGGAGTAGGGCAGTTGTAGTTGAGGTTTCTTCTTGGTCACCAGTAGTTCCTCTGTTGGGTTCTGCGGCCATGAGCTCGGGAGAGGATTCAGAAGATGGATCAGAGGAACTAGAAGGTGCAGCTAGGCCTTGTGCGGATAAGTCTGTCGTCTCGGTCATGGGAATCACATCCCATAAACCCGCCGGGCCTTCTTCTGTGTTCTGTTTTGCCAATAGTGCTTCTTCTGTTTCTGATTTTTGGGATTTCTTAGCAGATGGCCCTGGCTTTGACGAAGCCTCTGGAAGCTGTGCCGTCAAGTCCACCGCGTCAATACTGCCACCAATCTCGCGCTGGTCATTTGGTTCATGCACATCTTCCAGGTGGGCATTCTGCGTGTCCGACGAGGGTTGCCGAAGCTGTTGATTCTGTTGTAACCTCTCCATCTTTGCCACAACCCACCCAAGCTCTACTTCCCGGTTCTCTTCGTGGATGATACGTAGCACTTCCGTAGGGTCATTGTCGGCTCTGTTCCAAAGGTCCTTGAAAGTCTCTAGACCCGGCCATTCTAGACTGCTTCGGCTTGGGATTCCTTCCTCGATTGTCCTCCGAATACTTGCGGCGTCCTCCAGCGCGTTGCGTGCTTTCAAGGTCGGCCTTGTGTTAGAATATGAATCTGGCGGAGACTCATGATCTTCAGTCGTCTCTTGTGCGACTAGGCCTTGACTTGAATTCGATGTTTTTCCTGAGCCCTCAACGTCACTACCAGGTGTCTCGCCAGCTACAGGCTCTTCGGGTATGTCAGCTCTAAGGTTTTCGACTTCTGCCTCGGGCGGGAAAAGTCTCCGCCGAGCTCTTGGTACAGCTATCCGACGCACCCTTTCTTCTCTTCCATCTTCTCCGGCTCGCCTTCGTTGTCGTCGCGCGGGCCCCCTTAGCGCTCCGTCCCCAGCTTCCGCCCGGGCTTCTTCCACACCATCCGCTCCGGGGAGATCTGCTGGTGGTTGCTGGTTGATCACCCATTCACGGATCAGAAACACCAAGATGAAGGCTGTCACAACGAGCAAGCAGATAAGTTGTCCCTCAAGCACGTCTATAACAGAGTGATTAATGGTTTGATAGGAGGTCAACGTCTTCAAGTAATGAACTTCAGAGAGGAATGACTGCTGTCGATCTGATATGTGTATAAACGTCGTGCCGTTGGCAACTCCAGGAGAAGTGAAGCCGACAGACCAGTTGAAGAGGCCTGGGTAAAGAAACCGAACAATCTTCACAAGCAGGAATTCACTTGACGAGTAAGCTAGAAAGCCAGAAATGGGAGTGGTCATTTCAGGTAGGGCCCTTATAAACCCTTCAGTGTCATTTAACAAGAGTGGCGTTGCCAAGCTGACACTGGCAGTCGAGTTTCCCAGGTCTTGCAGGTAGGAGGAGGTGTGTGCATTAGCACTGACATTGGTGGCAGCGGCCCAGCTCCCATCTGCCAACCAAAATAAACCACGCCATACCTGACGGATTGACCATGGTAGCCAACCCAGCCAGAC
>QQTW01003378.1_pt1 | contig 11780 bp, 14 predicted proteins | sample 1904831 | NCBI WGS metagenome assembly QQTW01 (sample SAMN09435610, study PRJNA476489) | Subsurface metagenome, whole genome shotgun sequencing project. | reverse complement strand
CTACCGTTGTCGAGGGCGAGTAAGTCTACTAATCCCGTGCTAGTAAAGCCGTTGCTGGGCTGAGGTGCAAATGCTACGCGGTCGGTTTCATACAGAAATTCGCCATTGGGCTGTCCCGTAGTCAGGTCATAGCGCAGAAGGCGCGATCGCGTATCGTTGGTAACGCTTCCAGCAGGTCCATCCTGTACCAGGGCATTTTCACTTGCAGTAAAGAACGTGCGACCATCTGGGGTGATGGCACCACTTTCAAAAGCAAGGTTATCGCGTACGCCGCGTGTCTGGTTGAGATTTGTTACAGCATCGGGAATAAACTTTTCTGGAATTGGCAGCGAGCGAATAAAATTGCCATCTAAACTGTATTCGTTGAGGAAAGGATTAGTACGAATCTGTCCGGTTGCAGCTGTCTCTCCCTCTGAAGTTACCAGCAAGGTTCCAGAATTGGTAAGCTGAATGCTTTCTAAATCTGTAGAAAAGGTTGGGTAAAAGGAACCATCGTTACGACGCAGGCGTGTTACATCTGTGAAGGACACGCGGCTATTGTCAAAAGTCCCGTTACTCAAATCGAGAGTCAAGGTATAAAAGCGTGGTGGATTACCGGGTTCGTTGGGTTGTCCCCCCCGGTCGTCCGTAATAGCATAGTAGCGGTTATTAACCGCATCGTAGGTAAGCCCTGAGAGACCTCCGATAGTTGTACCATCAAGCGTTTGAGTGCGTGCTGGAAACAGCGCTTCTCCAATGAAAGATAAATTTTTGATTGTACTCATATGTAGCTATGAAAGGTATATAAGCGCAACCATACTCTACGGAGGTTAGCTTCTAATCAAGGCGTTCTTAAACTTTTATTAACTTATAGGGGCACAGCAGTGCTGTGTCCCTACGGATATCACGGGCAATTCGACGGACATCATATAATTCAATACTCTTGGTGTTAAGCCTAAAAATAAAATTAACGTAACAATTATTCTTTAAACCCTTACCAATGACAACTAACAACTGACAACTAACAACTATAGGAATCCGGTTTGATTTTTGAAAAGATACGTAGGGTGTATTAGCGCTCTTGGTAACGCACCAAATCCTTGATAATGGTGCGTTACGGACTTCAACAATCACGCACCCTACAATACTACAATACCTAATTTTGTTCAAAAATAAAATAGTAATCCGTATAACAACTAACAACTGACAACTAACAACTGACGACTATAACCAGTTTGCTTTATTCGTGCCGACTTACTTAACTGAACCGTATTGTTCCATAGCGATGCAAAAAGCTCATAACTAACAGAAGTTTTTGCCATCGCGGTTATCGTCAAAGAAGCGATAATAATCAACTATGAAATGTGAAACTCTAGCCGAATTAGTTGCTCGTACTGTAATTGAGTTTGAGAAACGCGAAGCACAGCTACAAAAACAAGCCTTGCAGGTGCAACCAAAACCAGGCACTCAACAAAACAAGTCTAAAGCTGCCTAATATAAATGCAGTAAATTCACTGCTATAACTTTGTTACCATCTACCGTTATTTTTCTAATACACCCTTTGAGTAAAGCTTGTTTATCTTGTGGTTCCAAACTTTGCCAGTACCTCTGATTTGAAAAAGCAAAAATAATCCGTTCCTTGGCAATTAGATATTGTTTGGAACTGTTTTCTGTAGATGCTTGAGCATCCGCAATTTGCTGCAAGATATCTTCCTTGGCTTTTTCAATCGCTGGATTTGATGGTAAAGCATCGAGGGTATTCAATGATGCCCGCAGGGTCTTAATTTCTGCTGGTTCTTTTGTAACCTGAACTTCTTGTTCTACCAATGTCGCTATCTTCTCGGCTTCCTGTACCAACCATTCGATGACTTGCTTTTCTAGTTCGTCATTGGAAATCATGCGTTTATTGTTGCAAGCACCAGTTCGGTAAAAACTGCACTGATAATGATGGCGAATAAACCCCGCACGCTTAACTAGTTTTTTTGACTGACGACTATAAGCAGCCCCACAATGGGCACATTTAACTAGGTTGGCAAATACGTTAGTATATTTTTGTTGATTTGCCCAGCGGTTATTGCGATTATCTCGAATCATCGCTTTTACCCGCTCGTGTTCCTCACGGGTAATAATTGTTTCATCGTGAGTCCCCCACGCAATTTCCCACTCATCAAAGGGCTTGCGATGCCCCCCACTGTACTGTACTGTATCGTATGCCGTTCCTCCTGCATAGATGGGATTGACTAACTGCGATCGCAAACCTGAAACTGACCATTTCAACCCCGTATAGGGATAACGCAGATTTAGCCCGGAACCGCTTTTCTGAATATTCTCAATGGCTATTTCTTCGACTCCAATTACATTATTTTTGTTATTTTTCGATTTTGAAACTGCCTGTGCCTGAATCCCAAAAATATCGTGCAACTGTCTTGCAGTTTCTGACACTGTACCCGCACTAAAGAAAATATCAAACACAAACCGCGCCACTTGAGAAACATTCATTTCTTTTTTATCGGCAATTAAGCAAATACACGGTCGATTATCTGTTACATATTTATGTCCATCTGTCAAATATCCTAATGGTGCATTCCAGTGGGGCTTTTTATTGGCTTTGCGGGTTTCGCGTTCCTTTTTGACTCGCATTGCTAACATTTTTACTTCATATTTTGCTGCTGCTAACCGTACATCAATTGTTAACTCTCCCCCAATACTCGACATCTCGAACGGTTCATCAATAGCTGTCGGTTGGATACCCTTCTTCTTCAAAGCATCCATCAACCGATAAAACACCATTGATGACGATGTTAAACGGTCGATACGGATAAATAATAACTTAGAGACTTTAGCGAATGCTAGAGCGTCTACATCTTCAATCAACTGTAAAAGCCCTTTGCGCTTATCGCTGGTTCGACTCTCGACATCGTAATATATTCTTGTGGCTCCAGCAGTCCGCAACCGTCGCATCTGCTTAATTAACGCTCCTTCATCCTCTGCTTGCTCATCAGTCGATACCCTCGCATAGCCGAAAACTTCCATATATCAAACCTTGCAGGAATATTTCAATATTATATAAATACCATCTAGGGTTAGGGTGGCAAAGAAAGCTGCGATAAACCCGATACCTTTGACCAATTACAACTGACAACTGACGACCATAACCAGTTTGCTTTATTCGTACCGACTTACTTATCTCTATATTTTTTTTGTTAAGCAACAGCATATCCCGTATGAGGACGCACATCAGGAGGATGAAATCCAAGAACAATTTTATTTTGCGGTACACCTGCGGCAACCAATTCCCCTGTTATTCCATCCTCAATTCCATCTCGTTGAACCCAGATTTTATCATCAATTATTTGCACATGAACCAAACAGCCATGAATTCTGCGATGACCGTCCCATCCAGCAATCATCAAAAGAAAATCATTCCTTTCGGCATCAACAACTACGTTGCTTTCAATATTGCCATGACTGTAAGGAATTCGAGCGTGTTCATTTAATATAGATTCAATGATTTGACTGTAATCTGTTAGCCTATCCATCTTAAAATTTGCTCCTTTTTTACATCAAAAACCATCAACTTAAATCTTTTTTTTTCTAATAATAGTTGTCCGATTGCTTCCGAGAATAAATCGATATAAACTTCATCTCTAATTGCTAAGTAAAGTGTTCTGTCTATTTCGCAGTAAGCCATAACATCTTGATATAAAACATATTGACCAAGTGCCTCTTCTAAGTCATTCACTGGTGACCTACTTAAAAAACTCTTAATTTCTACAGCTATCTTACGTCCTTCTTTTTCCGCAGCTAATAGCTTTTCTGCACCCAAATCGACATATACTGAGCGGTTGCCAATTATTAGTCTAAGTGGGTCATCCGTAATTGTCCATCCATCTTTTTCTAACGCAGTTATAACTACATTATGATAAATATCTTTAGCTGGCATCCCTTACTCCCAGTGTTTACACGACTTCCCAACGTAAAAGTCCATTACTGCTATTTTTGTAGGCTCATGAACACAGTCCAATCGACGCAGCACCGTGAATGGCAGTATGACTTTACCGTAATCAGCTTGTTTGTAATCACCGCATAAAAGCTCCGTGATACTTCAGATAAAAAATCTCCGGAAGATGCTTACATGCCAACCCTCCGGATAAATTGTACAAATTTTTTATATATTGGCCAACTTTTTTATTCCTCCACAGGATTTAACTGTAAATATAAATACTTGCATACTATCTATTTGGTTATAAATTTAACATAAGTTTCTGATATTCCAACAGTCCTCTAAAAGAGGACTTTAGCTATTAGACAGGGACTTACAGTCCCTGGCGGGCGAAAGCGCAGTCGAGAAATCGACAAATGCTTAGTTTCTTTTTTGCTTAACAATATAATTGCTGCAAGATATCAGGTAAGGCATTAAGCGCGATCGCAAGTGGAAGCGATGGCATTCTTTCTTTGAATATATTACCTGATAACAAGCACATTAGTTCTTTGATGTTCACCGAACCTGTAGACTTCTTCGTTGGTAATTCCTACGGTAAGTACCTATGGCGCGATACAAAGGTTCCAATGGTACGCATTGGTTATCCTTTGATGGACCGTCACCACTTGCACCGTTATGAAACCATCGGTTACAAGGGTGGTTTGAACTTACTCAATTGGGTTGTTAACACCATCCTCGATGAACTCGACCGTGTAAGTAATGTTGCAGGTAAGACCGATATTTCCTTCGACTTGATTCGTTAATCATTACATCATTGGCAATACTTACCGGATAAAGGGTAAAGGGAAAAGGTTAAAAATCTTTATTTCATAAGATTTCTATTCCCCTTCCCCCTTCCTCCTATCCCTTGCAGTATTGACATCACTCGCGGCGTGCTAATAAAGGTAAAGGAAAGGATGAAGATAAGTAATAAAGGATGAAATCATTAGACTTTATGCTTCGTAACTTATACCTATTCTTCTTCCTTTTACCTTTTTCTTCAAAACAATACGACCGATTTTAGCTACATGTACCTAAATCATCTCAATTATCAAAAATACGACGCATTTGATGTCTTTTATTCGGTGCGTCGTTTCTTAGATATTATAGGGTTAAAAAATATTGTTTTGCACATTAATATTCTCACCAATATCCCAAGTATATCTCAATAAACATTTAGCAATGATTAAATGATTTAGTATCTATTACAAATTAGTTATTTGAATCGCAAATAACAACTAATAAGTAAACATTCTTAGCATCACGAATAAGTCCACAACTAACCACTAACTAAACGAGCGTAAAACCGAAATGAAACTAACTCAAGGTAAAATCAACGAGCTACTCACCGAACCGGGATGCGGACACAACCAGCAAAAAAATAGCGACAAAAAGAACAAAGCATGTGCCCAACAAGCTCAACCCGGATCGGCTCAAGGGGGTTGTGCATTCGATGGGGCAATGATTGCCCTTGTCCCAATTACCGATGCTGCTCATTTAGTTCACGGACCCATTGCTTGCGCTGGTAACTCCTGGGGGAGTCGCGGCAGCCTTTCATCGGGTCCCATGCTCTACAAAATGGGCTTTACAACAGATTTAAGTGAAAATGATGTCATCTTCGGCGGAGAAAAAAAGCTCTATAAAGCTATCTTGGATATCCACAACCGCTACAACCCCGCAGCTATATTTGTATACTCGACCTGCGTTACAGCGCTCATCGGCGAAGATATGGATGCAGTGTGCCAAGCGGCAGCAAAGAAAATTAATGTGCCCATCATACCTGTTAATTCTCCTGGCTTCGTAGGTAGTAAAAACCTCGGCAACCGTATCGGTGGTGAAGCTTTGCTCGAATATGTGGTTGGTACAGAAGAACCCGAATATACGACTCCTTACGATATCAATCTCATTGGCGAATACAATATCGCTGGTGAAATGTGGAATATATTGCCATTGTTCGAGAAATTGGGCATTCGAGTTTTATCAAAAATTACGGGTGATGCTCGCTACAAGGAAATTTGTTATGCCCACCGTGCCAAGCTGAATGTGATGATTTGCTCGAAGGCACTAATTAATATGGGACGCAAGATGGAGGAACGTTATGGTATTCCTTACATCGAAGAGTCTTTTTATGGTGTTGAGGATATGAACCGCTGCCTGCGAAATATTGCGGCAAAGCTTGGTGACGCAGATTTGCAAGAACGTGTAGAAAAATTGATTGCGGAAGAGACAGCGAAACTCAATGTTGCACTCGCTCCTTATCGTGCCCGACTTAAAGATAGACGTGTTGTTCTTTATACTGGCGGTGTGAAGAGTTGGTCAATTATCTCCGCCGCGAAAGATTTGGGTATGAATGTTGTTGCTACAAGTACTAAGAAAAGTACTGAAGAGGATAAAGCTCGTATTAAGCAGCTTCTCGGTCAAGATGGTGTGATGCTGGAGAAAGGCAATCCCCAAGAAATTCTGCGGGTAGTTCGAGAAACTAATGCAGAAATGTTAATTGCTGGCGGTCGCAATCAATACACTGCCCTTAAAGCCCGGATTCCTTTCCTCGATATTAACCAGGAACGGCATCATACTTATGCAGGTTACAGTGGCATGATTGAAATGGCACGCGAGTTGGATGAAGCGCTATATAGTCCGATATGGGAACAAGTTCGCAGACCTGCCCCTTGGGATATGGAGAATGAGATACTTTCCGATTTTAAGTTGGAAGATGTATCGGATTTATTGGAAGAAGTTTTAGTTTAGGTTCGTAGCATAGGTTTATAGCTTGTGCTGTTGTTCTTGAAATGTACGGCTCGGCTCCAGCCCGTAGGGTGCGTTACGCTACGCGATAACGCACCTCAACCCCTCGATGAATTAATTAAAACCCCCTGTAAATAGTGCGTTACAACGAAGTTTAACGCACCCTACATACCTACATATCTAATTTTAATAGAGGCAGAGCCTCTCGGAATGCATTCCCAGGCAGAGTCTGGGAACGAGATCGCGAGACCAGAGGGCAAGTGCTATATCTCAGGAGGTAAGTAAATGGCGATAGTATCAAGTCCAAACAAACCAGTTGTAGTTAATCCTCTCAAACAAAGCCAGACGTTGGGTGCAGCGATGGCTTTTTTGGGACTTAAGGGGATGATTCCTTTGATGCATGGTTCTCAGGGGTGTACGGCTTTTGCGAAAGTGATTTTGGTGCGTCATTTCCGCGAAGCTATACCGTTGGCAACAACTGCGATGACTGAGGTATCAACTATTCTCGGTGGTGAAGATAATATTGAACAAGCAATTTTGACGTTGATGGAAAAGTCTAAACCTGAAATTATCGGGTTGTGTACGACTGGGTTAACGGAAACGCGAGGGGATGACATGGAGGGAATTCTCAAGAATTTCCGCAAGCGACACCCTGAATTGGATAAATTGCCGATAATATCAGTGTCTACGCCAGATTTTAAGGGTGCTTTGCAAGATGGGTTTGCGATCGCAGTCGAGGGAATTGTCAAGGAATTACCCGAACTTGGCGAAACTAACCCGCATCAAGTCACGATTTTAGCAAGTTCAGCTTTTACACCAGGGGATTTACAACAAGTAAAAGATATTGTCACTGAATTTGGGTTGATACCTATTGTTGTTCCCGACCTCTCGGCATCTATGGATGGTCATTTAGATGATGCTTGGAGTCCGATTACTATTGGTGGAACAACCTTAGATCAATTGCGAAAAATTGGTAGTTCGGCGTTTACTTTAGCATTAGGAGAAAGCGTGCGCGGTGCAGCAAAATTGCTCGAAGAACGCTTTCAAATACCTTATGAAGTGTTTACCGAACTGACGGGTTTGCATCCAGTTGACGAGTTTATGCAAGCGCTTTCTGACTTGAGTGGTGTGGCTGTACCTGAGAAATTTCGTCGTCAACGTCGGCAATTGCAAGACGCGATGTTAGACACGCACTTTTATTTTGGAAGGAAGCGGATATCGTTAGCATTAGAGCCGGATTTGTTATGGTCAACTGTTCTATTTTTACAGTCAATGGGGGCAGAAATTCAAGCAGCAGTAACAACTACACGTTCTGTGCTGTTAGAACAGTTATCAATTGAAAAGGTGGTAATTGGTGACTTTGAAGATTTCGAGCAATTAGCAGCGGGGTCGGATTTATTAATTGGTAATTCCCATGCTCATAACGTTGCTAAACGTTTAGGTATTCCGCTTTATCGCCAGGGTATTCCGATTTATGACCGTTTAGGAAATGGTCAATTTTCTAAAGTTGGTTATCAGGGAACAATGAGTATTTTGTTTGAGATTGGCAACATCTTTTTAGAAGCTGAGGAAACGAAAGCAAAACATTAGGAGATGTAGAGACGCGAAATTTCGCGTCTGTTAAGAGTTAAAAATTAGAAGTTATAAGTTAAGAGTATTCTAAGTATTGATTAATAGCTTAGTTATTTGATCGGGGATACTCAACATACTATTTAAACTTATAATTTATAACTCGTAATTCATAACTTTGTGCCGATTATGGTTGTACAGCGCGTCCGCAGAATTTATCATTGTGTCTCTTATAACTCCTCAAGACGCGAAATTTCGCGTCTCTACATCTCCTCACCCCCTACTCCCAAATATTAACAAGGATGATGCCTGTGAAGATTGCTTTTACGACTAGCGATAGCGTACATGTTAACGCTCATTTTGGATCGGCTAAAACAATTGATGTCTATGAGATATCAGACAACGGTTACAAGTTTCGAGAAACTTTGAAATTTGAAGGCGACCTTAAGCAAGATGGTAATGAAGATAAAGTAACGCCTAAACTTGAGGCACTTTACGACTGCAAAATTGTCTATGTGTCAGCGATTGGTGGGACTGCTGCCGCTAAGTTGATTAAGAATGGCGTAACACCAGTTAAAGCCAAATCTGATGACGAAAAAATTGCCGAAGTTTTAACTAAATTAGTCGAAACTTTGAAAGGTAATCCTCCACCCTGGTTACGTAAAGCCCTACAAACACAACCTAAAAACTTTGATGATGAATTGAGCGAGGAAGCGACAGTATGAGCGAACAGAATAGTGTGAATCCAAGTACTTCATCTAACGCTGTAAATTCTCCATTTTTGCAGGCGATCGCACAACAAATTCGCGGGCAGGATGTTTACGGTGTTTATCGCAGTTGGTCGAATGAATTGCTACTCAAGGCTTACGTAGTCAGCAAGCAAAAGAAACGCGAAATCCCGGTTGATGGCGAAATTGACCCAATGACGCTGAGTCGTATTATGGCTTTTTACCGTGCAGCAGCAGCTTGTATCGAAAAAGAAACGGGTTTACTGTCGCAAGTAATTGTTGATTTGAATCATGAAGGCTTTGGCTGGGCATTAGTATTCGCCGGTCGGCTGATACTGGTTCGTAAAACTATGCGCGATGCTCATCGTTTTGGCTTTGATTCTTTTGAAAAATTAGCAGCCGAAGGTGAAGATTTAGTTGCGAAAGCTGTGGAGTTAGCACAACGTTTTCCGGAAGTAGGAAATGTGTAATGGAGCAATTAATTAATCAAAAAGTAGCTGCTATTGAAGATTTGAAAATGCAAATCAAGCGTCTCAATAGTAAAGCCGGTCAAATGAAGATGGATTTGCACGATTTAGCAGAAGGTCTGCCAACCGATTATCAGCAATTAATGGATGTTGCTGCCGAAACTTATGAGATTTTTCGGAAATTAGACGAGATGAGAAAGCAGTTAAAGCAGATGGAGTCGGAAAAATGAGCGGCGATTATGAAACTTTTAACCAAATTGTCGATGCGGAAGAATATTTTAAGTTTTTTGACCTTCCTTACGACATAAGTGTTGTAGATATTAACCGTCTACATATTTTGAAAAAGTTCTCTTCATACATTAAAGAAGTAGACGCACAAAATCCCGACATGACTTTCGCTGATAAACTCAGTCTTTATCGTGCTGCTTTGGAACAAGCTTACCAGGTTTTTCTAGAATCAACACCCCAAGAACAAAAGCTGTTCAAAGTGTTTAATCAGAAGCCGAAAAATGTAATAAAGCTGACAGAAATCACTTCTGATTAGGAGGTACAAAGTGATTGACCTAACGCCTACCGAATTGGAACGCTATCGCCGCCAAATGATGCTCCCTAACTTTGGCGAATTGGCACAGAAACGCCTCAAGTCAGCAACAGTGCTGGTTACAGGTGTGGGAGGATTAGGCGGTACAGCAGCCCTTTACTTGGCTGTTGCAGGCGTTGGGCGACTGATTCTCGTTCGAGGTGGTGACTTGCGGCTTGATGATATGAACCGTCAGGTTTTGATGACGGATGATTGGGTAGGCAAGCCAAGGGTATTTAAAGCGAAGGAAACGCTCGAAGCCATCAATCCTGATGTGAAGGTGGAAGCGGTCTTCGATTATATCACCTCGGATAATGTAGATTCATTAGTGCAAGCGGCTGATATGGCGTTGGACTGCGCTCACAATTTCACGGAACGCGATTTGCTCAACGAAGCCTGCGTGCGCTGGCGCAAGCCAATGGTGGAAGCGGCGATGGATGGAATGGAGGCGTATCTGACTACTATTATTCCGGGTGTGACTCCTTGTCTGTCGTGTCTGTTTCCAGAAAAGCCAGTTTGGGATAAACGTGCTTTTTCAGTTCTCGGTGCGGTATCTGGAACGCTTGCGTGTCTAAGTGCCCTAGAGGCTGTGAAGTTAATCACGGGGTTTAGTCAGCCTTTACTATCGCAGTTGTTGACGATTGACTTAAATCGGATGGAGTTTGCCAAGCGTCGGTCGTACCGCGACCGGGAATGTCCGGTATGCGGGAATAATGCACCGTGGCGGTACAATTCTCAGTCAGTGGAAACTACTAGCAACTGTAAGTAGGTATAGGTCATGATTTCCTTGTTGATTTTTCTGACGCTTGCCATTGTTGTTTTGTTGTGGCGTGTAGTTTTTTAAGTCGAAATTGTCAACATAGCAGCTGAAAAAAGTCCGCATCCATCAACTTTGTCTAGTTTGTAGTCAGGGCGAAAGTCCTTATATAAGCAAGTTTCTCGCTGACTACGAGCAAAACATTACCAACTAACTAGGAGGATTAATGAGTGTTTCGCTGACAGAAAAAGCAGAATTTCACTTACGTGCAATTTTGCACAATTCAGCATCTGACTCCAACGCACCAACTAAAGGTATTCGCGTATTAGCGAAAGGTGGTGGTTGCAATGGTTACGAATACGGAATGGAAATCGCTTCTTCATTTAAACCCGATGATATCGTAATCGAGCAAAATCAGGTGCTGATTTATGTCGATACCAAAAGCGCACCTTTGTTAGAAGGAATGGTAATCGATTTTGTTGAAGGTGTAATCGAAAGCGGCTTCAAGTTTACTAATCCTAACGCTACAAATACTTGCAGCTGCGGTAAGTCATTCAGCGCTGGAGATTGTACTCCGGAAGCAAAACCTTGCAACTAATGCCTACATTCAGTCGTCCCCGTCTGTGTCTAATGTAACAAGCTATATGCTTGATAACTTTGGTCTAATTGTTCTTTGTTAGTTGTTCTTTGTTAGTTGCTTTTTGTTAGTTGTTCTTTGTCAGTTGTTTTTTGTTAGTTGTTCTTTGTTTGCAATAACCACTGACCACTAACCACTAACCACTGACCACTGACCACTAACCACTGACTACTGACTACTGACCACTAACCACTGACCATCTTATCTTATTCCTTTACTTTGAGGAGAATGCGAAATGGCTACCTATCAAGTTAGATTAATCAACAAAAAAGAAGATCTGGACACAGTAATTGAATGTGATGAAGATACTACCATTCTAGAAGGAGCCGAAGAAGC
>QQTW01003377.1_pt1 | contig 11783 bp, 15 predicted proteins | sample 1904831 | NCBI WGS metagenome assembly QQTW01 (sample SAMN09435610, study PRJNA476489) | Subsurface metagenome, whole genome shotgun sequencing project. | reverse complement strand
GGTCGCGATGATCTGCAGACCAAGTCGCGGGCCGAAGGAGCGCGGGGTCTGCTGCACAGAAAACCATGTACATATGTGAATCAGGGCCAGACCGGCGCCACGCGCTCGACGGCAGCAAGCAGGGAAACCCTTTCAAAAGGGGAGGGCACAGTACTTGTCCGTGTCGGAGCTTTTGGACGAGTGCCCAGGTGCCGAGTGGGCCAAACCGCCGCCCCCTGAGTTCTGAATTTGAGGCGATGGAGATTGCATGCAATCTGAACACAGGCGACTATCTCCCCTAGTCGCTCACTCTATCGAGAGTAGCCTGGCTTTGATTGCTGGATGGGCGCATTGACGGCAATCAAATCGTGCAATGGATGTCTTCGGTCTTCTTCGGTGTCCCCTTATGAGAATCTGTCCAGGGGAAGAAGGTAGCGTACCAGAACGGGCTTACAGAACGGTAAGAAAGGGGGCCGCTGTTTCTATCCAGCTTTACGGCATGTCTCATGGCATTCACCTGAGGTCAGCGCTGCCTAACGTGTACATACTTGCTCCGTGACCGATGTCAAGATGCATGATAACAGCATCCCGTGTACAAGTTTTCCAAGGTAACAGGGTTGATAACAAGCTTCTGCTAACGAAAGCCGGTTCCCGCCACGCGCTGCTTTCAGAGGCCTCGCTTCCCATTTCCGCACCCGCGGCAAATCAAGAAGAAACAAACGGGGCAGCGTGATTGGCCGAGGCGAAGCTGCCGTTCCTGGCCTGGAAGATCACGACGAGAAATGATGTCGTCTGGGTGTTGTGTGTGTTGTTTGGCGGTAGAGAGTCGATAGTAGCAGCAGTAGCGGTCGTTAGTAGTCGGTGACCACCAACTCCCTCTCTCAATCTTAAACCTCGCCCTTTCCTCCTCTTCCTCTTCTCTCCCTTCTTCCCCTTCTTCCACTCCACTGCTCTTCCTTCCCAACTGACACTCTGCCTCGTCGTCCGCTTCCTCACCTTGTCTCAACTCTCCCATCGTCCCTGCCAAACTGTAAGTTAGATTCTCTCTATCACTCACATTGCACCCGGTCGCGTCCAGATATCGCGTCACCTCACCTTCACCTTCGTTCTCACTCCCACGCAATTCCCCTGGTGTCAAGTTGCATTGCGCCTGCTCTCTCCCCTGGCTGCTCCTGCTGCATTGCCCTACCCACCTCGGCACCATCAATTGATCTGTATTTCTTCGAGCTGTCCGACTTTGCTTTCTCCCATCACTTTCTCCCATCACTTGCTCTGCATCCAACTCTCCATCAGCAAATTTACCTACCAGTTTGCATCGTATCCAAAGCCTATTCACAGCATCTTTCTCCCTTCCGCAAACTTCCCACTTCCATCACACCCAGCACCGCTCCGTCTTCATCATCAGGTCCGAGAAGGAAACAACATCAGATTCTCACATATCAAGTTTCAGAAACACATCGCTTTCTCGTCACGATGAAGACTACTCTTACTCTGCTCGTCGCTGCTGCGGCCGTTGCTGTCGCTCAGGATGTCGGCTCCCTTCCGGCCTGCGGTGTAAGTTTGCTTCCCACACCTCAGTTTCGCGTTTTCGCACTGGTTCTGATGGGTCTATTGCAGCAAACATGTGTTAGCAACATGATCAACATCGCTTCCACAGAGCTGGGTTGCACCGCCGGGGACGTTGCCTGCTACTGCACCAACCAGGATTTCGGATTCGGCATCCGTGACTGCTCCAGCGCGATCTGCTCCCCCGAGGAGGCCGCCTCCGTCATCGCTTTCGGTGCTGAGTACTGTGCGAGTACGTTTGGCCCATTCTCCTCGGTCCTACCAGGTCAAGTCTTGCTAACCCGGTCCATCAGACGCCGTCCAGTCCGTCGCAACCTCTACCGCATCGGCCTTGACCGTCCTCACCTCGGCGCAATCGACCGCCACCGAGACCGACGATGATGCCACCACGACCACGACCGTCACCCAGAGCGTCGCCGTCACCACCTCTGCGCTCGTCGCCATCATCACTGACGGCGACTCCACCGTCACCACCACGACCGGTTTCACCACCATCACAAACACCGAGACCATGACCACTTCCACCACGGCCCTTACCGACAGCCTGAGCTCCACGGCCTCGGAGATCTCCAGCTCGATCAGCTCTGCCCTGGACTCCGCTTCCTCCGAAGCCTCCGAGGCCGCTGCCAGCGCCACTGCAACCGAGACTGCCGCGGCTGCTCACATGACTGCCGGATCTCTGCTCGGAGCTGCCGGTGTCGCCGCTCTGCTCCTCATCTAAGCGCCCGGCGTCAGCCAAGAGCTTCGGCCGGTCGGCCAGGACAAACACAATGCATCCTGGGATGAATCCGTCATGAGCGCATGACGGATAAGTTTGAGCTTGGGCTTCTGAAGTCTCTTTCCCCTTCGATTCACATGCTTTTCTTTTTTCCTTCTCATGAGCTTTCTCTGCACTTTTCACCTTGCATGCCTGGTGCGGAAGAACAAAGACTGGCTCTTTTAATGCTCGTCACACCTGTACCTACTAGACACCTCAATGCGTCTGACGATACCCTTTTCCGAGGCACTGGCGAGAGACGGGGTTGGCTTTAATTTGCAGCGGAGACAGCGATCACGTTGGCTAGATTGTATGAGACATGGCTTAAAATCAAGATCCTGACATCAGTACTTGTGTCCATCTTCCGTGTGAGCTCGCTGTTGCTGTTATGTTTTCCCACGGCTAAAGGTGAAGTTCCGTGCTGTTGGATCACTCTGAGAGGCCTGACATTGCAGCATTCCGTCAACATTATGAACTGTCCCGCGTATGGGTATGTGTCAGTTCCAGCGTCATAAATCGCTTCTCACTTCAGCGATAGACTGAGCAGACAGGTTGGCTAATAGTTTTGGACGGCACGCATCATCACTTACCAATGAGAGGAGAGCGCACTCACCGCATTACTTCATTCGTCAAATCGCAACAACGGTTCACGAGGTTCATCGTCTCAATTGCAGAATCCCAACATCAGCATAACGTACTCCGTACCTCGTATAAAACACTATTCTATATCTCATTAACTTTCACTCCCATCTCTCCCACTCCGCCGCAATCCTCTCCAGCTCGTCACGCACAAATTCCGGATCAAGTTTCGATCCACCATGACCTCCAGCCGACGGCAGCAGCGACCAGTCCGCATCCGCATCCGCGTCCGCGTCGACCAGCCTCCGCAGCCCCTCCTGCTTACTCCAAAGCGTCATCTCCGCCGCCCTGCGGTCCCGCACGCGGCGCGCCAGGTACTGCAGATCGTCCGCCGCGACCGCCGTGGCCCAGACACGGCGCATGCGCGGCGAATACAGCTGACAGCTGCGTCCTTGGCCCAGTCCGCCGCCGCCGTGGGGAGAGCCCGGCCCTGACCCAAAGGGAACCAGCTGCGGCGCGGGGGTGACGAGCTGAGCCACAACGCTGTCGCCAGCGCGCACAGCGGGCTGGACGACGGCGGCGAAGCACGACTGGCAGACGGTGAAGTCCGGCAGCGAGGGGATCACATGCCATGCCCGGTCGACCAGCAGCGTGTCGCGTTGGCAGATGGGCGTCTCGACTCGCTCCCGTGTGAGCTCGATCAGGGGCCCGAGGTCTAACGTTCGACGACGGCCTCTTGAGCGGCTGGCAGATTCCTCGGCGGCGATCAACTCGTCCACGTATGCCGCGAAGCAGCTACTGTGGACGCGGAGGGAGCAGGCCACCTTGAAGGGTGAGTGCGAGGGCTGGACTCGTGCGAAGGCACCGCGCAGCGAGGGCAACAGCGCCTCGATCCTGCGTAAGTCGGTAGGGCAGACGAAGAAGTTCCGCACCTGGGCGCCGCGTCCGTCCATCAGGCTGTACCATATCCCGGTGACGTCGACCATGCCGGGACATGGTGGTTCGTTCTTGGAGATGGAGAACATTGCGTGCATCAGCTCAAGACCGTCACGTTGATCTCTGAGCGTGAGTAGCCACGCTATCCGCATCCACGGCGAACTGAAGGCGCACTGGACTTTCGTACCCCGGCCCTGTCTTTCGCAATGTTTGACGTATATGGTGAACTTGCTTCGCCCGACAGTTGCTCCGGTACACGGTGGACAGATCTTGATACCATTCAGCCCTTCGATGGTGTACCAACCGTCATGTTCGCTGGTGGGCTCCGGTCTCGGACAAGCCGGTAGCTGTTCGATCGGCGGGCCTACGAAGGATTTGCTGCCATCGCTCTTGCTATACCTGTGCGATCTTGAGGATCCTGCTTGTCGGCGATCCTGAGAGGTTTCTTTAGCGGACATGGAATTGGAGCCCACACTGAGTCTTGAGACGTGATGTTCTCCGACATAACGACGAGCAGCAACATTGCTGACGGAGGACGCTTTCTGGCTCCTCTGAATAGACCGATCGTGAGGTGAAGCGGTCTCCAAGTGTTTATGTCTCTGCGCGTCAATGGGCCACGTTAACGACGGCCTGGTGGATAGAGGCTTTGGAAGTTCGAGTGCATGCTTTTCCTTAGACGCTGCACGGTCAAAGAATTCATCGTCGTCGTGACAAGCAGCTAAGCTACTCGAGCGTCTATGCGGCAGTACTTTCATTTTCTGAGAAGTTTGGTTGTCTTTTGCTCTGCGTAAACGTTCGTGCAAGGACATCAAAAAGGAGTCGACACGCGGTAGAGATGTTGACATTGCCGGACGTTCAATTGACGGTGATCCGGACCTCGAACCCCGCTGAGACCGAACATCAGCGAATCGCATGCCGCTCCCAACAGTGGGTCTCGATTTTGGCGACCGTGGGGGAGAGGGTGGCCAGTAGGCCTTTGACGTTCTTCGCGAGCTGAAATTCGATGGCTTCGTCTTGTTCAAATCGACGGTATCACCGAAGCCATCAGGAAGTACTGGACTCAGTTCTGGTGTTTGGATGGCTTCGGGCCTTCCACAGGACTCTCGAAACCCCTGTCGACTGCTCTTCTCGAAACGCACGCCATTGTTCGCATTGCGGACCGGCACGTCACGAAGAGTCCCCCGCCTAGGCAAAAACATACGCTCCTTACTCTCAGTCCTTGACATTCCTAGGCTTCCGGGATCTTGAAGTCTCGCTGAGATAGCTTCCTTGGAGGAGTGTGGGGCTGCTTGCCAGGAGTGTGGCCTCGGACTGGCGGGGTCGCGCCTGTTCATGGCCTTTTGAGGAGATGCATCCGAAGATTCCATCAGGCTTGCTCCTCCAGGCGGTTTGATGTACGAATAAGGAGACGGCTCCCGCCTCAGACAGCCGGGTATGGCAATGGAGGCGGCATCTGGAGAATGATCTCGAGCGCTCCATCGATCACGCCTCTCCGCTTCATGGCCCGGAACGTCCAAAGACAGCTCCTTGCTGGCATTCCAACTTTCGGCACCGGATCGTATAGACTGCGATTCGATGATGATCGGTTCTTGATCGACGGTGCCTCGCATGCGGACCTCATCAGCATCACTGGCAGAATCAGCCGGACTGAAAGCCTCTCTGGCAAGCGAAGAAGCCTCGTCCTCGACGCTAGGACAAGGCGGCCATCGTTCCGAGCGAGAAGACTGGGTATGACGCGAGTATGATGACCTTGAAGGGTACAAAGCATCATGTTCAGACGGTCGGGGTTCGTATCGAGGAAGACCCGGCGGATAGGACCTTCAAAGATCAGCTCAGCAGCAGGGTGGGCGTAACACAAAACTGAAACATAACAAACAAACCTTGGGGATGCCAGACTGGCGTGATGGTAGGCGTGAAGAGATGCAGGTTTGAATGAGGAAGCCATGTGAACGCAGCTATATCACAATGTAATGGAAAGCTCGTCAATCGCCGAGACAAGGAACGAAGACTAGAAACAAGAACGAATCGCAGATGTAAAATGGAGGAAATAGGAGAGATAGATGGAGTATATATAAAATCTGTGGGAATCCCAATGGTTACAGGTGGACGTGAGGCTGGGGTAGACGGCGCTTCCAAGCGGCGAAGCTCATAGCCGCGGAGGGATAGTTGTAGCTCATCCAGAGCCAGTCCACTTTCTAGCTAAACCTAGACTGATCGGTAGTGACGGTTGAGAATCTCTGACGGAAGTTGGCGTCATAAGTACTGTACAAGGCTGGCCACACGGTGTTTAGTACGGAGTACGCCATGAGGTTCTGATGAAGCCCGCTAGTCATCTAGACTATGGACGCTTCAGAGGCGGGGTTACGATGGCACTGCTCGACATGCCCGGAGCACGTAAGGCGAACGGTTCCTTTCAGTCTCGACAGCTTTGCAGGTCTTGCTGTTGGGAAAAGCGACTCTTGTCTCATCGCACATGTTGTCTCATGCTCCTACTCCATATATCGCCTGTGGGTTGGAAGGAAGCGTGGAGTCTTTCAGCAGAGCGAATCACTAGTTCCGGATTTTTATCGTCCGCACGATGATTGGTGGCTGGGCTGCTGACTCATCAGCCGGACATCCATCCGGTTCCTGTGGCGTCCCAGATTCTCCCGAGGTCTCTCCGGGGCCGGTGAGGCGATCCTGCCGTCACAGACTTGGAAGGCTTTTTCCAACTTTTCTCCTTTCATCCCTGTACAACAACACCAGCGTGTCCAAACCACTAGACCTCCATACCTAAGCAGAGCAGCGCTTACTCCATAAGCCCCACCTCATCTCCATATCTGAACGGCTTTCACGATGGGAAAAGACTCATTCGCAGACGGTAAGTTTCTCCCTTTATCTCCATCCGGACTCCCTACCCTCTGCGGCCGATTCGGGCACTTATACACCAAGTCTGCGTGATCGCCTCCATTGGTTTGCTTGCGCGCATTCGGAGAGATTCGCAGCGGTGCTCTGCATACCCTCTTCGAGGCATTATCCCAGTCCTCGCTTGCTTGCTGCTGTCTGGCTCTTTAGACCTACATCGAATGCGTTGCTGACCATTTCCAAATAGGTGACAGCAAGAAGGGTGCGAATCTCTTCAAGGTATCTGTCGTCTAAATCTTCGGCGTACCGGAGTTCAAAATCTGACCCGTCCTTCGTTCCGTAGACCCGCTGTTTACAATGTCACACCCTGAAAGAAGGAGAGGGCAACAAGATTGGACCCAACCTACATGGGCTCTTCGGCCGAAAGACCGGACAGGTGGAAGGCTACTCATACACCGACGCGAACAAGCAGAAGGGCATCACATGGGATGAGAATACATTGGTATGTGCATAGCCGCAGGCTGTGATGCGCATCGGAGCAGCTCCATCCACATCCAGTCCGTACGCGTCGTCAAAACAACCCAGCTGACGGGAATGCAGTTCGAATACCTCGAGAACCCCAAGAAATACATCCCCGGCACCAAAATGGCGTTCGGGGGCTTGAAGAAGGCCAAGGACCGGAACGACCTGATCACATATCTTCGCGAAGAGACAAAGTAGCGACTGCGTTGGTTCCAATTGTGTCTTGTCGAGATAGATGTACGATACCTTGGGAAGTTGCTATTCTTTGGCTCCTGTACTCTAATAGCGTCTTGTCGGTCGAGCCTTTTGTGCGTTATAGAGACTTGGCAACCGCTCTTCAAATATACACTCCTCTCCTCCTACTATCCGCATCGTTGTATGTATCATTCTGTTGGTGTGCGCAATGCGATACAGCAGCACGTACCGGTAGAGCTTCGTATACCGAGTTGCATCTATTGACTCTTGCCGTTGCGCTCACGAACGGCGCATCCATGGCCGGCAGGGGATAAAGAGCCCTGATTATGACTTTAGAGGCGGAATAAAGGTAGCATGGCTTTGTTCAAATTCTCAGCTAGTAAAGATTGCACACCATCACATGCTTGACAGATTTACTACTCAGTATGATACTGCGGTAAATCCGTAAGATACGTGTTAGCGAACTGCCCTATCAGGTATAGCGCTTCCAATCCGGTATAGCCTTCAAACCCTTCATGGATCATCTTCTCACATACCTCATGTACCTAAAGCATTTAAACCCCCCAATGCCTACAAACTTATTGTCCTACAAATGCCCAAGCTCTTTCGTTCTGACTCACGTTTACAAAATGCAAGTATCCTCTGCCAGCCTTGCGACTCCATATCTTCTAAATTGAACGACAGCTATCGCTCTAGAAGATTGGCTTGCTCAAGTACCGATGTCTCCCTTTCTATTCTCCGAGTCATCAGAGTCACGGAGGCCGGAGATTTGGGATCCAGCTCCAAGCTTGATGCTGTGGACGCCCAATTTTGCCTGGAAAAAGGTCGAACCACAGTGGACGCCAAAGACGCAACATAAGTTAGGCTTCAAACCGACAACGCAGTATCACATTCGAGCGGCGCTGAACAAACTAATACGACACTTTCCCCGGTTCTTCCCCTTGCGCAACCGACACATTGCTTTAACCGCGGCGGGATCAACCAGTCTGGACGATGCTTGCATCATCAACCGACTGCCGCCGGAGCTAATCTACGAGATCAGCAAGTATCTCTCGATGGCTGGACTCATGGCATTACGCATCACTTCTCGCAGACTCCTGTCACTGATCAATTGCTCTGGCAGCGACGGTGACCTAGACGAGTTTCATGGTCTACTAAGGCGCGGGAGGTTCTTCACAGCATGCGAGATGGACCGGGCTGGTAATCTGCACCCCTCTCATATGTTGTGTTCCAGCTGTATGGTGAGCCATGAGCGGAACCTCTTCTCCCCTATTCAAAAGCTGGTGGCCAACGAAGATCGTGTTTGTATCGGCCTGGAGCGTAGATTGCTCCTTTGCGAACACAAGAGTTTTACATTCAAAGAGCTACAGGTATGCAGAGAGACTGCAGGATTCCTCAACCCGGACTTTGCATGCAGCGAGCTCTCGCACGATAGTGGTCCCTCCGCCCATCATCCTGCGTGGGCTTTCGCCCTCAAGAGCGGTGAGATTACCCTCACTCGGCGCTTTTGCCTGATGCATGTGCCTGCTGGCGCCAACATCGAGCATTACCAAGTCATAGCTGCCATGAGTAAGGTATATGTGCAGATATGTCCTCATCTCTGGGTACACAATCCGAGTTGCTTCCGTGGTTCGCTCCAATTCACGCACTTCGTACCCCACAATTATCGATCGAGCGTGGCTTGTGATTATGGTTATGACAGATGTTGGTGCAGTCCTGATTATCATTGTCCCAATCGACACTGCGATACACGGTTCTTCTTTACGAGATTCACAAGCCCCACAGTTCCTAATGAGGAAGATCTCGTGCTCACCATTCGTCGCTCAGTCGGGCATCTTGCCAGCCCCGTTGACCCTAGATGGCTCGCGCAAATCTCGCCGTTCTGGGGTCCAGAGTTCGAACAACTGTGCGAAGCGCAGCTCAAATGATTGCATGAATGTATGTAATCTTTGTACGCTAAAATGTACGTATAAAGATTTATGTGCACAACTGATTTGGCGCTAGGGTCTCCCGCGCTCTGATCTCCTCAGCCGACTAGGTCCCCCGGCGATCGTCGACAGTTCTCTACTAGACCCGGGTCAGCCGCCGCGTCAACCGACCAAAAGGCCAACTATTGTGACGTGTCTTGAGGGGACTTGAGACCACGGATAGGAGATAGACTTACAAGTAGTGCCCCCTGACCGAGACTCTCGCGGGTGGGAGAGCGAGGCGGTGGTTTTTATACGTAATCTGTTAGGATATGGAGCAGGAGCCAAATGAGAGCGGTAGTACCACGCGAATAGCATTTCGTGGGCGCGGAGCCAGTGCAAGCGGTGGACGACCACCCAACACGCAAAAAAGAAGTGATATGTGGATTCGGCGATTTCTTGCGCGAGCTCCCAGTTTGACGCCTTTTTTTTGATGCTGGGGTAGGAATCAAAAGGGAGACGAACTCACTTGAGACGAGAAAATCCCACCAGAGTCGTGCCTGCCCGAATGGAGGCAGTAACACACTCCCCACCAGTCCATCCTCCCACGTCATGGAAACCTGAGTAAGGAAGTTGAGGATTGACGGATGCCCTCCTTTGAACCTGATCTATGCTAAGAAGCAACGCCCATGATCACAGAGTGGTTTGTATCTTGTCTCTGATAGATATTGTGCAAAATACAGGGTCATGCTTGAGAGTAATGAAAAGGCCTTGCTTGAGAGCAATGGAAAAGGCATGTGGAAGAGCAACGAAAGAGCAATGAGAGAGCAATGAAAGAGCAACCTTTGAGAGCATTGAAAAAGCCTTGTTTGAAAGCAATATGAATGAGATCCAACGTCCTTGGACCGAGACTAGTATACTGGAGAGCTCCCTGAACCTACTCTTATTTGCACTGAACACAGTACAGAAAATCTCATTTTCAGACACTGGAAATCCAAGTATCCTGACCTTGAACAATTGTTAGCTTATTACGAAGGTAAGGCCACTCCGTACTCCGTACTCTATAATAAAAGACAATGACGATAATAACAAAGACAGGTATCAAAGTACCCTTCAAGCACATGCGCTCGGCATTATTATCAACAATGACAGCTTTCCCCTCCTCAAAGGCGGTCTGATCTCAGCTTCCGAGGTCTTGTCACTTGCGCCCAAGGTTGAGGTCTGGGCCTACCACATGGGCAGCAAATCCGCATCCGAACGAAATGACTAACTTAACTCGCCGCTATCCGAACCTAACCTCCGCCTCCTTTGCTCCGTCTTTACATACTTCGTCGATTGATTCTTCTCCTATCATCTTGTAAACAATCATCCTTCTGAGAACATCGCTTATCGCAGCTCCGAATGCCCTCCCATCGCCAGCGAGAGCGTCGACCTTGGCTTCAACGTCATCGCGCGGGACCAATCGCACCCATCAGCCTGTTTCTGGCTGGTCGCGTGAGATAGTGGTCACCTCAAGCAACTGTCCACTCGAAAGTCGCAGTGGCTGTGAGATAGGCCTGTGGCCTCTGAGGCTGGCCCAGCATGTCATGGAAGAAGTCCGAGAAGTTGATGGACACCATCAAGCACTACGCCAACTTTCCCGCAACAGGCGTGAGCTTACGACAGATGGTCCAATTCGGCGAGAGGCCTTCGACGGGTACTGCAGTCCACCCTCGGCAGGCTGCTGATTAGTCTCGTCAGTGGTAGTAGAGCTTCAGTTGACGGTGCTGTTACTGTAGGTACCCTTTTTCGGGCGTCACAATTCCTCTCGGAGGAGCTACCGATCAGATTGGCTCACCGGGTACAAGAGCTCGGTGACCTGCCGGACGGACTCAATGACATGCCATCGATCAAGCGCGTGCAAGACTGGTACGCACAGTCATTCGAGGTAGGATGCAAGCCGCTTACGGTTGCCATGGCCTTCTGACTCATACCACGACACCAGGAGCTGACTACGTTGCAACGTCCTTCGTTATCGCCAGACATCAGGGAGCGTCTTCTCAAGCCGGCAAAGCAGAACGGGAAAGGTTCAAGCATCCTCAGTCAGGCAACTCAGAATCCAAGCGTGACCAGGGGTCAGTACAAATCCGCGCCGTCGAAAGGCAACGGTTCGGAAAACGGCAATGGCAAGAAGCTGAGCATGTCGAGGCGATACTATGCTGTCGTGGACGATGGAGAGTGGCCACCTGAACTGAGCGACTACAATAAACGATTCGCCAACACCCTGGACAGGATCAAGCGGCGACACGACAGCGTTGTCACTACAGTCGGTATGAGCCTCACGCCCTTTTGGAATATCGTCTGTTCATCCGCCCTTCTGACCACCTCTTCTGCAGCCCAGGGCATTCTGGAATACAAGCGCAAGCGACAACGGATGCAGATTGATAGCAACATCCAAGCCTTCCTTGACCGCTTCTACATGTCTCGTATAGGTATCCGGATGCTCATCGGTCAGCATA
>QQTW01003375.1_pt1 | contig 11788 bp, 10 predicted proteins | sample 1904831 | NCBI WGS metagenome assembly QQTW01 (sample SAMN09435610, study PRJNA476489) | Subsurface metagenome, whole genome shotgun sequencing project. | reverse complement strand
CAACAGCCTCTTTTCTCCTCTCCACCCCCGATGCCACAACTGACTCCTAATCTTATCAATCCTATCTTCAGCCTCCCCGAACATATCCACTCAGCCATCATCAAACCCCCGTCCACCGACTCCGCTCATGTTATACACCAGCTAACTACCAGCATCCTCTCCTCTCCATCCATCCCTCCATCCCCACACCACTACACACTTCCTGCCTCTCCATCCAAGGACTCGACCTATTCCTCCACATCCATTACTGCGGGCTTAGGGATCACTTTTGGAACCCTTGTCGACCTAATCGCAGCCCGAACTCTGCCCCGAACTATTGCGTTCTGTGCTGTTTTTCTCTTTGTGAAGCGGGTGGCTAAGCCTTGCCCCAAAAAGCGGGTTTGATCATTCCTCTTCGCGTCCGCCCGCTGCTATGACCACGCCTTCGGCCTAGGTACTTTACGCTGTGTACGGCTCCTTGCAAATATCAGATCAGAGTGAAGCGGTCTAATGACGCTCATCTTTTTCGCTCTCGGGACCCTGATGCAGGACCGCTCTACCCTCTAGAAGACAAGCGTTGACACATACCTCCCCCATCTCCACCTTCCTTATGCCACTCTCATCGAAGACTGCATAGCTTACTGCTCCTGCGCGTTTTTCTTTGCCCTCTTGCTTCATCTAGGAAAAAAGTAATGCGTCGCCCATTGATCGTGAGCATATACCAGGAAGGGGGGCGGGGGGTGGGGGGGCTCTTCGTCTCGGCTTATTCATTCCGCATTAGCGATCGTGTTTTGGTGCACTTTGTCTTGGAGAAGAAGAGGCGGAGGAGGTAGAGAAGAAGGAGGAGGAGGAGGAGGAGGAGGAGGAGGAGGAGTGGCTGGAAAGGGGAATGTAGTCGCTACCATATTGACCTGCAGATTTTGAGTCGTAGCAATAATGCACCTCCAGTGGATCGAGGGGTTTGGGGGGTATAAGATTAAAATTCTGTGGGCTTTACTTTGAAGAACTGTGGAGCGACCCGTCTCCTCAGCGGCCTTTTTTTTCCCATCTGATTGTTTGTACATTGCTCAGAGCGGCATGGAGACGCGAGTGTATTCTGCTTGGGCAATGGACAAGCCCGCCCCGATGATAGGAGAAAGGGCATTTTGGGTTGGGGGTACGGTCCAACGTTATACCGGATGCTCTGCATATTCTGGGACTGGGGCCTAATTATATGGAGCTCGGTTCGACGGAGGAAAGGGCGTTGTGTGTAGGGAAGAAGGTGGAGGAATAAAGTGTGGTGATGATCTGGCTTCTTTGGTGCCTGGGAAGGGGGATTCGAAGCGGGAGCTTACTGCTCTGTTGATTAACTATTTTTCTGTTCGCAGTTGTTTTGCCTTCTGGTGCCGTCGAACAGATGGATTGCTTCAAGATAGATACGCCTTGGCTAGACTGCTCTCGACGTGCGGCACGAGTCAATTGAGCTAGACATTGTAACCGGTTGGGCCATCTTGCCTCCCTACAAACTGCCATCCATCTTCAACCTGGCTTAGACGGACAGACGTCCTCTCCGCGACCTCCTCCATTTGTTTCGCCATGACTAATTTCACCGATTGCATTGTCTGCAATGCTTCCCCATCAAGCCCATGGAATAGCAATGGCAATGGCGACGATTTCCAGTCGTGCCTGCTCGTATCTTCTCGACACCCCCCAGAAATCGTGCAGAAAAAAGAGAGACGATGGCAAACAGGACCAGAAAGGTAGGGTACGCTTCAAAAGAGCCAGCGAATGTGGACGCATGTTCGATCGCGAAAGGCCGGACCAGCAGCAGGAGCGTTAGCATGCCATGCCGTCTTATGTATGTTGTGATGGATTCGGTCGGGGAGGCTGAAGATAGGATTGATAAGATTAGGAGTCAGTTGTGGCATCGGGGGTGGAGAGGAGAAAAGAGGCTGTTGAATTTGCCTCCTGCTGCCCATTCGAGCGGGCTTTGCCAATTTCCTCCCAGAGAAGCAGATTTCAAGAGCATGAACGTGGTGCACCGGGGGACCTTGGATGAACTTGATTGAATTACCTAGCATACACGATCCCGTCTCGGAGGGCCACCACCACCACCACCATCACATCTTCTCTCCTCCATCTATGCAAGGTCCAAGGTCTCCTCGACAGCAACATCTGCCCTCCTCACATCCTCTAGATCAAAGGTAAAGTATGTTCACGCAGACATCACCATCTCTCCTTTTCAAGTCCATGCAAAGACTCTTTTTCTTTTCCTTCTTTGAACCCACTCTTGGGTTTTGGTATTGGATCGCTTTCCGAGGAAATCCCACCATCATGCAAAAAATTCGAGGAGCAAAACGCACTAGACATGCTCGATATCCGGAACTCCGCTCTGGGATCCCCATGTCCCATGTGGTATTGAGGTTCCATCTTCTATCTCGCAAAGAAAATGACAGACGTTGTAGAATTCTACTTCCTCCGGAACGAGCATCCCTCTGTCAGTCTCGCTTTGCCTCCTGTGGGTTGACATAGCACCGTCGAGCAACCGGCGCAGATGACGACTGTTTGAGCGTGCGAAAAGACGGTGGTGATCACGAAGCACCCGGGGCATTTGACATCCATGAAGAATGATCGAGGGGCGGGCACAAGCGTCTACGTTCCGTATTAATAATGAAGCGGCGTTGTGTGGAGATGGTGTTGTACCTTGAGCTTATGTTTGCGGGCCTCGGCCTGGGGGGTTGGATTGAGCAGATCAACAGCGAGAACCTGTAGAATGGAGTGTCAGTATTTTGAGGATGATCAGAACGTGGAAATGATGCTGCTGTTGGTCGCGTGCTGTAACCGGGGAAGACTCCGCTGGATGCAGGCTCGCCAGATGCTGGTAAGATGGACAGACTCACCATTTTAACGATGGAGAAGCTTCAATGTGCTTTGAGATGAGCTGTAGCTTTGAAGGGATGAAGGGATGAGGAGCTAAAGGGCCTGCTTGTAGGATGCCGTTGATGTCGAAGATGTACAGAGCAAATAGCTGAGGTCTATGGGCAGTCAAGGCAAAATCTGGAGAGGGACCAGAAGTGGGCTAGCGGGGCTCTATCACGGTATCCAGGGCTTAGGGCTAATCTGTCTCATGGACATCCGATTATTCACAATTCACTCCAGGATGATGACTCAACCTTCGTGGGCATTTCTTGCGCTGACACATCTGCTTGCATGAAAGATAGGATGGGGTGACAACCAATTCACACAGAGGAAATCTAAGGTCAGAGTGCTAACGATCGTGAAGTCTATCTGGTAGAGACATTCTAATCAGTGCTGCCATTTTGCCGCCAACGAACTAACGATACTTACAAGCCCCTATCTCAGACACTGGAGGTATCTACATTTGACTCAGAGTCTACCCAGCAACCATCATGGACCGCTCCCGACCTACGGATATCAGCCAAATCGTGTATAACTCCGTGACTCATAAACCCCTCCACGTTCGAAGACTCTTAGCTTCCAACGGCATTGTGAGTAATTCAATATCTTGACTCAGACGTCACGTATTTCGCAAGAAGATCCCTTTATGTCTAGCTACTGGTGAACCTACAACCGTTCCGTGCTTCATTGTTGCGACAGCAATCGGTGATCAGATAGCGACACATATCGGAGGATCCAGACCGTCGCGTTACTGCCTATTTGCTTGGGTTTCCTCGATTAAGCGGCCCATATCATTGCACATGCTCAGACAGCATGAGGCTCAGCGTGAGGCTCAGCAAGAGGTATGGAATCGATATGGGAATAAGTAATGGAGTCACGCCGTAAGAGAGTATCAAGGCTTTGACCTCTCTTGATCTTCGACTTCCATCATCCCTTTGTAATCCGCATCTACGTTTTCAAATACAGCTGATGGAGGGATCCACATATTGACAGGCCATGAGTGGATGAACGCAAGGCTTCCGCAAGCAGCTTAAGCTGTGCTCAGATGCATTCCGAATCTCCATCAATCCAGTATATATTCGGTTCGTAGAGGCTCTTGCGAAAAGCAAAATGCCTCAGACCTCGACTAAGGGTCGAAGCTAAATGAAAAGGATCATAGATTATGCTTCTGCGGTAGCAGACATCGGAATTACAGAGTAAACGATACTCTGTCATTCATCTCTCTATTAGCACTTCTTCCCGCAACTAGTGCCTCTGAAGAGGTGGCTTACGCGTGGACTCTATCTATCAAATTTCGACCGTATATTTTGCCTCACGAAGGTATATCAGCCAACTTCCCCTTCTCTTATACCACCAACCAGCAGTACTTTCCTGCATATCGACTTCCAGGGACAATTTCTTCATGCCTTGAAAAACCAGCTAAAGGCCTTCAGGTTGCAGATTCAAAGGGTCCACTCCAGGGGAAAAAGCCTTGAATTGCCTGAACTCCCCTCTTCTCATAGTCATACTCGAGACTCAAATCGATGAAAGAATTGACGCAGGACTTCCCGTCATGAATTACACAGTCAAAATGCCTCAGTCTTGCGGAATGTGAATATGGTTCGTAAGATCACTAACCGAGCGACAGGGTGACCAAGTATCGGATTTGGTACACTTTTCATGTGCCCACCGGGAGCTCAGAGGGCCAGACTGCTTAGAAGGAAGTCATTTCGAAAAGCGGAGGTACGCTGCTCAGAACGAGTATTAAGTTGGTTTCTTGGTCTAGCATAGTCAGGCTCCAGATTGATGATGCCTCAGTTGAGGCTCTTTGTGACGCTATGGCTGACAGCTCTGTCTTCCTTACTGGTAACATTCAGCGTCTAGGTAGAGCCCCAACGAATTGTATTGACGAATTACTTGACTCTGCTGGCAACAGGACTGTCCTGATGAGCTAGGTGCTGATCAATGATTTGTGAGAAGTTTTTCGTTGCAAAAAATGCCGATTCGTTCGGCTGATCAGGAAGATGTGAATCACTCAAATGAGCAGCCATCTTGAATGCACGTTCAAGGAGCAATGTTGTGCTTGTTTGGTAGATGTCGCTTGCAAGTAAAGGCTGTCGGGCAAAACGCAATATTTGCTGCTCCTCGTCTGCATTCATACCTTCGAGACTGAGAAGCTCCAAACAGAGTTGTTTGCTCTTGAACGGTGTGCTGTGAACCACATTCCAGCTCTCCAGCATGTAATCAATATTCTTGGGTGCGCTTTCTTTCATGTGATTGGTATTTCCGCTGGCAGGCTGGGCAGGTTGTAGGAGTGGTCCCAAAGCATCCTCTTGCGGTAGGCTATCTTTGACAGTGTGTTTGGGTAACATTGCCTTCAAGAATGGCAAAAATTCATCAGAATCCAAGTCTTTAATCTGCTGCTCAAACTCTTCCAACCAGCGTAATGGTTGGGGACGAATGGACAGATTACGCTTTAGTCGCCTTTGAAACAATACGTCGACAGTGAATGCTGGGAGCAGTAGGCTATGTGATTGCTCTGCCAATACTGCCCAGGCACCTATGATGCGGTTCGAGACAACAGACCCAGACTTGTTCTCTCGGAGGATGTCAATTTCAATTGCAGGATATCGGAGAGCAGAATGCGATTGCGATGTCAAAGGTACGTATCTCAAGCGATACGTGCGTCTGTTTTTCTTGTCGTTGGCCCCATCAATAGCACTTCCAGGGTTGTCGAGAGGCGCGACCGACCTGAGAAAGTTAGGCAAAGCAGGGATATCTGGGGATATCAAGGTCGGATCTGGTGTTTTCGCTCTGAGCAATTGGCATCGTGGAGATCCATGTATTTGACGGAAGGCACTGGCAACTGTCGTCTTACCATACGGAAACAAAACTTTGCCAATGTGCGCAAAGATCTCTTCCACGACATCTTCGGACTCGATAAGTTTTTTCATTTCACGTCTCTTCTTCACCGACATGACCATGAAGAATTCATCGAGGGAGCCTTTCAAGATTTTGGCGACGCTGGCGCTTTGCTTGTTGATAGCCGCCCAATGTTTCGACAGCTGGTATCCTGCAGAGAGGTCCGATGCTGGGTCAATGTAACCGCTTCCAAGTGGTAGCTGAGGAGAAGCCCAGCGGCCCCATGTTTTCTTTCCCAATCCATTCCACTGCTCCGGTGAAGGATGTAGAACAAGCTCTGCTTGGCCGGAGTCTCGCCAGTTCCACATGGAAACCTTCTCTTGAGGTGCTGCATCTTCATCCATAAGTAAAGATTTACGTTCAGCAAGTAAGATGGTCCGCTCTGCATTCATAGCACTTTGAAGGTCCTGCGTTTTGTGGTAACATATGCTGAGGAAGTCATCGTGTTCTTTGATACCCTCACCTCCTTTGGAAGCCCAAGCAACCATAACGTGGTAGGTTCGTGTGAGATGATCTAGAAGAGAAGATGTCACAAAATTCTTTAGATATCTGTGGTTCGAAGCAGTACGGACGCGCAAATGGGTAATGTCTTTGCAGAAGCTCTGCAAGGCGCCTTGAGCAGCATCAACCTGCATCAACCTTCCTTTGATGTAAATCCCTCCATCTGCTTTTGCAGGCTGGATTGCAACACTGAATTGTTCTTCTATTTCCTTCAACGATGATTGCTTATGATTCAAAAGATATTCAAGCTTCTGAGTCGCCAATGGCACATGCCGTTCTGTCTGCTCGTGGCCAAGACTCTTGAAAGCCCATTTGCGCTTCATGATGTGATCTACCAGACCCGCCTTCCCGAGTTTGGGTAACCCCTTCTCTGCGGCCGCATCTTTTAGGGTAGCACCAATAGAGGTAGGATTTCGAGTAGGTGTTGGTGTCCCTGTGCTGCTGCTCGCATGCGTACCGATAGTATTGGCGAGCTTTGGTTGATTGCCAAGTTCGCAATATGATCGTAGCTGCTCTTGAGTGAATCCATCCATAAGCTCCTTCTTCATTTCTAATCGCTGCTTTCCAGATAGTGCCTTAGATAGGTGTCGGTACGAGTCAGCAATCTGGTCCAGACTTTGCCTCACACTATCAGAGCTCAATGGTAAGTTTTCCGCTTGTAGTGCCTCCAGGATTCGGGGTTGGGCAGCCTTAGAACGCTCAGCTCCATCGACCGTGGCTGCAGGAATATGTCGATCTCTGTCCTTCAGAACAAGTACCTCGGCGGGTTTCCCAAGCGATGAAACACCCAGCTTAGCTATACGCGGTGGCAGCCATGCTCGGCGAAGTTTGTCCTTCTTTTTCTTCTTCTTGGAGAGGCGATGCTTCTTCGAGGGGTCTTCAAAGCGTTCGCTGATATTTTCGCCAATGTTTTCGCCAACATCTTTGACTACTGCCGCTGCTGTGCTTTGTCTTCGAGCGTATGTACGGTCTGGACACCAGCGACGTGGTGCTTGACGGAGGAGAGACCGGGTAATCTGTAGTCGACATTGTAGGCACACAGAGGCGTCCCTGGGCACTCCAATCCACATGTGGAAGCAATTGATTCGAGGAAATAAGAGTCGGTGATTGTTCACTGCGCTGTGGAAAGTTCAGCTTCGCGAATGGCTGATTTTTACTGTAGGCTTGGCAGGGGGCACTCCGAAGAGCTTACTATTATTACAGTAACTAAGTACCAGCAGAAGTAGTAGTTGTGGTGATAGAGTAGTATCTGAGCTTAAACATCGATCGCATCTTGTACGGAGTACTACACTACTCTATTCATTAACATCTAGATTGTATTGGTGAGCACCTTGATATCGACCTGAAATCCGGTCGTGCCATTCTCTATCCCATGAGCCCTTACTACGGGGGGCCCTGAAGTAATGTTAGTCTGGCACTAGGAGCAGCTAGTACTTCTTACAGAGATACAGTGTTATGATGTATGGCGGTAAAGCTTATCCTGTATATGCTCATTTTGATCAGTATCAATACAGCGTCTAACTTGTTTTGATATAGCTACTGTGTACAGCGCGGGTTTATGTCCCAAGGTACTAGCGCAAAGCTAGCATTATTTCGGGGGCCCCCGTAGTACTCAAGACATTTCTAGTTATCTCTGTCCATACTGGTGGTAATATGGAGTACAGCCCTTTGTGGCAGCACCTGATTTCTAGCAGACTGCCTGCTTGCAAGGATGGCGGCCATGGAACCCAGGTTTCGGTCTCCATGTAGCTCGGCGTGCCCTTTTGCAAGATGGTCATATCTCTCAGCTGGGTTACAAGTGCCCCACAGTCATGGTTGGCGGAGAGCTGCCACGAAGAAGATGTTGGGTGGAGGAGAATGACCAGCCTTGAAAAATCACCCACACTCTACTATAACAGACCGAAAATGTGTCAGAACTGGGCGCGACGTCTTCAACAGCCAGTACGTCAACACTTCTTATACGTCGAGATAAGATTCCTCCGAGTGTTGACTTTTGAAGCATCTGGTTCGAACGCGTCAAAAAGAAGCTAGTTCATGGTCCTCCAGGGCCGCGCCCTTTTGGCCCAACAAAATGTAACGTACTTACGTTTCTATATCCTGAAGATAGAAACCAAGGCCAAGCTTACTTACTGCCTTGGAAGCCCTGTATTGCATTTATTTGGTCTTAGTAGGTAGAAGATCTTGTCGCAAAAGGTGCAATATAACAGCAAGATCAAGCTTGACTGCCATCATGGCTCTACAAGCCGCGATTTGTAGTTTCTTTCGGCCCTTTCCAGACTGCTTAGTATTACGTTTGACAGTTCTTGCTCCTTCATCTCAATAACGTCGTCAGTCGGGTAAACGGTAAACCGCGCTTGCAGCGTAAGTTGTCCTCTAAGGCAGTTTCAGGAAGTGACACTTCTGTTACAGTAGTCGCAGAGTGGGCTCCATTGGCCAAGAACTATTAGTATGAGCTCTCGGGGTGTCATGGCCCGACACCCTTCTGGAGGAAGCGAAATGGAGAAGAGCACATGATTGGTTTGCAAGCCATGAATACAACCAATAACTTACGTAGTAAGACACGATCATCTGCCGTCCCGTTTCCGGCAACTTGGATCGATCAGATGATAGCTGAAACGGAACGTGGTTGCCAGCAGGGGTCGAGGTTTGTTTTCCCACATTTGTAATGTACGCTTCGGAAATTTTTGATAGCTTATGTTATTTCACAGCTTCATTCTGCAGTGTAGATCTTTGGACCGATTGGGCGTCGAATTTATGATATGTTTGGGTCCAGACGGATAATTAGAGAAAACGTGAGAAAATTTAAGGTCTGATTGAGCTTAGCACCTTCTGTTATGGAACTACGTAGTATTTGCGTTGAATTCGTGAGTCGGTATAGTACTTAGTGTCATGAAGGCATTTGAATTACGAACTGCAATTTAGCAGACGAGACATTCTCAAGCAGAATTCACAAAATCATTTCATGAGACTCTGAACAAGTTCGAGTAACTCCGCTGGGTCAACGACAAGGGCGTACCGTCACATCCAGACCCGAAAACATTAGGTTATCCCATTATAAAAATAGAAAACCCCCCGAGTATTTTCCTCTGTTGTTGGTAAGTCACAACGACGTAATGAGCCATTACCACTGCACAGCAATGGCAGTGAGCCGAGGCTTCAAGCCAAGTACGGGCTGTGCAGAGCTATGTCTATGCCCTATGTGGAAGAGCGCTGTCTTGGCATCCGCTATCTTTGTGTGCACAGCCACGTATCGAGATCGCAACCTAACTAACATTGCAATGTCTTTCGAAGATCCTTTGTGACGTTACCTGCGTGTGCTATATGCTATGTAGCCGGCAGCGCTTCGAAACAAGGCAGATCTAAGGGGACAGATCACATGGTGGGTGTCGTCCTTGAAACAACAAAGCTTGGAGACGAGTGATGTTGATGACATCCAATCAGCGACTCTGACAGGGATCTTAGTGGTTGACCGCACCAAGAGCCCGGTTGCTTTCCGCCAATCCAAGCACGCACAGCCTCCAAGATCAAAATCCCTCAGCTGAGGGTGTACAGACTAACGGAGGTCCATCTTGTGACTTTGCTCAACGACTGGTCGTTCTGTTGGCCTTTTCTCTTCTGTCAAAACATTCCCCGGTCGATCAAAACGTTAGAGAGCAACAGAACTCATCCTCTCAGCGCGCGACTGGTCCCCTTTTTAACGGTTTCAATGCAATTCGAAGCGGGGTGGCAGCACATGCTGTTTCCGTGGTGTCGGATACGTAGTACAGAGAAAATCCATACCTGGTCCGGGGAAGATGAACGTGCATCTCAAGCGCGCCGCAGAAGGGGGGCCCTATGCCATCACGCCTTTCTTGATGGTTTTGAAACAAAGCAACATAGTGTGTACATTATTGCGTCCCGTGGTGATGCGTACAATTCATCGCGAAGAGTCAGCTGAGTCCATGCTTTTGCCATTCCTGGTCAAATCATGAGCGAGAAGATCAGCGGCTTGCGCTAGTTACGAGAGGCTTTAACACATTGTATTCGAGCTTCTGGAAGCATGACCTTGAGCTGTATTAGTTATAGATTATGCACGTGCAATCTCTTGCCGCTGTGCAGCAGCGTCATCCAATTTCGAGGCAAACCTGTCATCTATGATTTCGCCATATGGAGTACTGGTTCTCTGCAAATAATTCTCGCATGAGTAGTCTGATTGAATTCAGCCGAGCCGAGAAACCAGTCGTGAGGACTGACCAGTCTTCTTTTCTTGGATGCAGATGGCTAGCTGCATGGACGGCTTTTGTAAGCCATTCTCGGTACGAGTGGGCTGGACCGGAAGGAGGACGATCAGAGTCACGCTGCAAGCAGGTCTCGCTGCAGGTCTCGCTGCAGGTCTCGCTGCTCCAACGCGCGCTCCGATGCAACTTCTAGGAACTGCCACTGCCGTGGCGCCTCAAGCTTTGCACACAGCTCCCGCATGCAGATTCAGCACGCATTCAATTCAATCCTGCCGTGAGGATCTCAGATAGCTATCATAGCGAAGGATTTAGTGATGGGTCTTTTTGACGGCACTGGTACGATATGCCAGGGCGATTGTGGCAGTACCTAAACAAGTACGTACTATGATAGATACTAGTAGTTAGGTGGCATCGGACAGGCCTGAGCAGGGTGGATTTGGCACTTAAACCTTTTTGGTTAGAACAGAACTAGTAGTAAGCTACTAGTAGCACTATAATTTACTCAAGTAGTACAAATAACTAACCTTGTAGGACTGCGCACACCTGTGGCCTGTGCCCCGTGGCTGCTGCCGCTTGACAAGCCCCCAGTTTCTCGCCTCTTGGGCTCTCTGTTCTCTGTGGCATTCTGAATATAAGGAAGTCCTCCACCCCCACCATCTCGCTCTCCCTTCTCTTGCCCATTCTGGTCCTCCTTCCTCTATCCCGCCCCCCCTTCATCCGCCTCCACCTCCACCACTACTACCCTCGCCATCTCGCTTCATCTCGCCTCTTCTCCAATCCTCTTTCAATCTCGATCACGGCGAGCACATCATATCTCTTGTGGGACCGCCAAATATATCTTGCTTCTCGTTTTCAATCTCTTCTTCTCTTTTCCAATCAACCCACGGTACTGCTTTCGCACTGTTCTTCATAACACCACCATAATGCCGACCATGTTATTACCTGCATCTGCTGCGGCTTTCGCACCTCGATCCGCTCCCAACGTCGTTCTCAACTCCAAGGTGGAACCATGGTTGACAATCACACTCAAGCGCATCAACCGGATCAAGCGGCCTTTGAATAGCGTGCCTCAACATACTCGATGTCTTACAGAGACTTTGTCATCACCCAACGCGATGTGGTCCTTATGCTCTATCATGCTGCCTAAAGCGCCCGAGTCAGAACTGCGCAAGGATTCAAACCCACTAGTCGAGGCATTGTTCAATTACCAGCTTCTTCACATCGAAGCATATGTCGTTCATGTCGATATGGTTTCGCAGAATGAGGTCGCCTTCAAGCTAACGCCAGAAACG
>QQTW01003374.1_pt1 | contig 11791 bp, 12 predicted proteins | sample 1904831 | NCBI WGS metagenome assembly QQTW01 (sample SAMN09435610, study PRJNA476489) | Subsurface metagenome, whole genome shotgun sequencing project. | reverse complement strand
GAGGGCGAGGGGGCAGGGGCGGGCACGGTGGTGGTGGTGGCGGCGGCGGTGGTGGTAGGGGAGGTAGGCGTCACGATGATAACACCGGTAATACGATGAGGGCCAATAAACAGAGAGGACACGGACGGATGGGAAAAATGGATAAGGCGCAAGCGAATCAGATTCTACCATATAGATAGACAGGGTCTCTAGTAACGATATCCACCGACTTAAGATATACAAAAATGGCTAATGATGCATCTGCGGAAAGGTCGCCAGGTAAAGCTGACAAAAGTTGCAAAGCGGAAACAAGACGGTGAATAGTGAGATACAAGAACAAGGGACCAGATTCATCGAGCGTCCAGTCAGACCATCCTGCAGTCATACTCTTGGGAATCACAGGAGGTCCCAGTTCTTGAGACTCGGATTTGAGCCGACGCATCTACTTGCCCATCAACTTCACCTTCTTGGCCATCAGCGCTCTGGCACCCGTGCTGCCGGATCCCAGATCCAGGTCCGGCCTCCTCTTCAACGGAATGATGGGCTCTGGCACAGCCTGGCCGCCAAGCAGCGAGTCAGCGGCTGATGCGGCCGATGGAGAGGAGGAGCCCTGCCGGGCGTCTTCATGTTCTTGCCCGATTGGTAGATCAGAGCTGGTGACATTAGCAGACGGGTGGACATCCATGTTGGCCTCCAGACTATCCATGTCTGGCTTTATATCGTCGACGGGTAGCGAAAGTGGTCCGCGCCGGCTTCCTGCTTGATTGCTAGGGCTTTGCGCAAGGATAGGGATGTCCGAGACCTCGGGTGCGACAACACCTTCAGCATGGCTGGGAGACATCACTGCTACGGGGCTTTGTACGTTGGGATTGGGACGAGACATCGGAGGTGCTACGGCTTTGATGGCGGTTTTCTTCGTTGCCCGACCCCTCGGCGTTTTCTTTACGGAGGTCGTTCCGTCAACCGTTCCGCGCTGTCCCTCTAGATCGTCAATGAACTCCCAAGCGCTAGACCAGCACACTTTGTTCATGCGGAGATCCACATGCTTCGAGCGAAGGTGTTCCCGTAAAGCACGAATGTCCCCTAAGAGCATGCCCCGAGGACGAGTAAGACCGTGTTGGGAGATTAGCACAGCCACGGAGATGAGCTCGATGGGAGCGAAAGTTTTGACGTGACGGTAGCCGTTGTTTCGAAAGGTCTGTGGGTCTTCCTCAACCAGGTCGTTGAACAAGGTAAAGACGCGGCGCAAATGGTCGCGGGTTTTGGAGTCGAGGGCTGGCTCGTTGGTCAGGAAGGTTTCGAGAGCACCGACGCTCGATCGGACCACGGGTACGCCGTTGGCCGCGCTAGGATCGAGACATTCGTATATCTGTGAAAAGCAAGTTAAGATGTTTCGGAACCCAGACGCTCGCGAGTTTATTGTCACTGGAAGACATCAGCAAGGTACGCTACACGGACTCGGCGGTCGGGAACGTACAGTTGACGACTTTGGGGAAGTCTCGCTCATACATCTCCGCGAACGACTGCCACTCTCCACGGGTTGCACGGAACTGCTCCGCCTTGGTCAATTGGACACCCTTTTGCACGCGTTGGAAGAGATCTCTCTCCTGCGAATCTGTGAGATTCATAAACTCATAACAGATAAGTAACTTGTTTCTGAATTCTTCCTTGATCTTCTCTGGTAGGATCCTCCGGCCGGCAGTGCGCACTGTATGCCCGTCTTCATCTTCCCTGTCACAATAGTGCCTACACCAACGAAATATCGTCAGCACGCTTTCGTCTCGTCTTTAAGCAAGGGAGCACACATCTGGAGAACACGTACCAGGTAGTGCCTCTTCGATCGTGACAGGGGATTCGACCCTTCATAAAATCACGAATCGACGTGAGTCGCTGTTTGCCGTCCACGCAGGTTCTTTTCCACCTTTCAGTACCATCCTCGGCCTTGATAGCCTGCACATTGAAGATGACGGGTGGAACATAGAAGTTCTCTGCGGCGCGAAATGAGTAAAGCCATTCGGGAAGTAAAGTTGACAAGTCAAGGGTTACACTTGCCCAACAGAGAATCTATCAGACCACTCATGCGGTTCCCTAACCTTGTCAGATGGAATAATGCAATGCATGTTTTGGTAGGGCTTACTTTTCCACACGACGTCCCGTTGATACTCTGGGTTGAGATCAAGATAGGGAGACGAAAGCAGCTCTGGAAGTATTCGGATGAGACGTAATCGAAGAAGTTGCGGTAGATTTGCTTACGAGTAATGTCGGATAATGACCTGCTCGCATATCGATGTGGTGGGAGCTTGGGTTTACTTAGAAACCCACGGAACTTCGGATTTGCACTCTCGCCGTCGTCATCATCGTCTTCTTCCTCTTCTTCGTCGTCTTCATCTTCGATGTAGGCATTACCGTTAGCCTCATTAGCAATGGCCAGGCTCACAGCCGCTTCTGGGTTCCTCTGCAGCTCGGTGTTGGCCCGAGTTGCTCGTACTCCGCTGGTCGCTAAGGCCTTCCAAGCTCCTTCGTTCCTGCGCCTATTCTGTCGAGGCTCCTTGAGGACGAAAAGATCGTCACCATCTGCTACATCCTCATCATCGTCCGAATGTATTAGTGCTGGTGGCATCGTGCGATACTAACCATCCCAAACGGGTTAGCTGGGAAATATCACGGTCGCGAATCATGGAGAAAAGAAGCAACGTATTGAGCCATAACAACAGTTTGCTCTATTCCCGAATACGACTCTCTCAAAACATTGCAGGATGCGAAATAGACTCCAAGTAGAGACTTGAAGTGAAAAAGCTTGTAGCAGCATAGATTGTAAGCTACCAGAGAAAGACTTGATGGCTTATCTATGTGAAATCCAGAGAACAATGAGATGGATGTCAAGTTCCAATTCTGGAAGACCATATAAGGAATGCAAACATGGAAAGTTACACTGCTCACCTAAAAATAAAAATATACCTAAGGCGTAATGATCCTATGAGAGGATTACTGTTTTTTCTTTGCTCAATGGATTTTTTGATGGGAAAAAAGTAAGAAAGAACTGGAGATGAGCAGTTTTCTGTTGTAGGTCTTGATTCATGTGATGAAAACTAACGCAAAGTAGTAAAGCGTATCAGTGAACAACAAAGTACTAGTGTCAGCCACTAAGGAGTCAGTTATTACTACAGGTAGGTAGTAAGGAGTCAGCCACTAAGGTATGATTCAGGTAGTTTCAACCAAAGACTTGATTCAAACACAATCATGAGCTCAAATAATAGAGACTATGTATTTTTTCAAATACAACGTGTCGCATGATATCTAGGCACTGACTCAGGACAGTAAGATATTAAGTGTTGAAGTCTCTTGTGGAAAACCTGGTTCCGATCTTCTGCCAATGCACATCGTTCACCAGGTCCATTACTCCATGTTGTTGATTGAATTCTCGCACTACTGCCATCAAAATTGATGGGACTTGTGCAGCATGTTCACAGCCTTAACTTCCAGTGTCATATTCACCCATTTCCTCAGTTATGACTTTGGTCACCATAGCTGCGGCTCGTCCGACCTCGCCCCCTTCCTTCCGGGTAGCCTCTAGGCCTCGGTTCACAGAGTTCTGGAACCGATCATGGAAGACCCTTTGACGTTCTTCGCGGTCTTCGTACATTTCGCTCTCCGCATCTCTTGACGCCCCAAATAGGTTAAGGTGGGCAAAGCAGTTAGATTGTTTGGGAAGCGCGTGGTAATGCGTGTGCCATAGAGGAAACAGGTTGGGTGGGTTCTTAGCATCCCCGTCGAAAGATTTGACAAGCCCGACCTGTAAGAAGGATGCCAGCACGGTCAAATTCTTCGCAAGAAATTTGCCTTCCGCACCGGCCTTGCCAAAGGATGCCTTGCTACCGGACCACTTTGTGGAATCATCCGCCCTCTGCCAACCTAGCAACGCCAGGAAGCATTTCAGCGTCTTCACCCACCCGCCAGCACAAGAAACAGTCTCCTCACCAGCCGCCTCCAGTAGCCAGTCGAGTAATTCAACAGCTGTAGTTCTGATATCGGGAGCAAGGTGTGTCATGCCAGCACGAATATAGAGCAGCAGCTGTTGCACATGGTCCTCGACTTCACCTGGAGGTAAAGAGCGGAGGAGCTTGACGAGTTGCGCTCTCACACTGTTGGATCCATCAAGTATTAGAGGTAGGAGAGTTGGTAGGAGAACGCTGACTGGTTGAGGCAAAGGTGTGTTGGGCGCAGCACCCACAATGGCTGAGGTGAGGAAAGAAAGAGAGTCTCGACGTTGACTATCGGAGCGATGAGTAAGGAGAGAAAGATGATGGGTGAACTGGGATATTGCGGAGGGCGAGGTTGTGGCGAGCGATTGCTGGTTTATAACAATAGCTGAAGGACAATCAGTGCATTGCATCGAGGGCAGGTCGTCATTACCACTCACATCTAGACTTGAAGCTAGTATTCGTAACATTGTCAGATTTCGGTCGAGCTTTCCCGACTTTGAGCTTCACTTTCTAGTGGAGTGTCAGCGTCCTACAGTGGAAAACAATTGATATTTTAGATATGCGAACTTGAAAGTCTTTTTTCTTCTCTCTCTTCTTCTTGACACTTGAGCCCATAACGTGAAGCTCCTCGATTATGTTTCCCCCCCTCTGATGCCGCAGCTGAGACCGGAACCGCGCAAAAACGTGGTTCCTAGGTAGGTACGATACCTTAGCGAGTTATGTAAAGTACGACGGGCCGAAGCGGCGCTAAGTATGACGCTGTAGATCACCAAATTTGACTACGATCCCGCAAGAACATAGTCCATTCAGCAGCTTCTGGGAGTGCTTTTCTTCTGGCACTGCTTGAAGTGTTTAAGCTTAGGCTGCTTGATTGCGTCCTGGCTTGAATGTCGAGAGCAAGCATCTTGAGTCAAGCTGCCACCACCAAACCAGAGACCGCATTCTTAATAATCGAGACACGTCAGGGTGCACATACCCTCGAGCTATAGAAACAGCGCCGGTGCATCTACCTCAAGCCGAATTAGGTTTTCTGGGCCATGACACAGTCAATGGTGCGCCGTTGCACTTCCACGTCTACAGCGTGCCGTTGCGTGCCGTTGCAGATGAATCTGAAAGCCCATCACTCACAGTCTAACATCAAACCTAGCCTCCGGAAACTACCGCTCTCCTCACCCGTCTCTCAAGTAAAAGCGGCGTTCAAAGTACTCTGATTCTCTCAAAGACGAATGGCTCCATTATCCGATCGACAGGTCTTATTGCGCCGCCTGTGGTTTCGTCACCCTTGAGAACCCCAAAGTCATCCGCAAACGGAAGCGCGATCTCGGAGAATGGGATGTCTCTTAGCGGTGCAGAAACCGAGCTGGGAATGACCGAGCGAAGTATGCCATACGATGAGGGAAGAGGAGGTGCAGGATCAGGGACAAAGAGTGCTGAGGAAACGGCACGGATGGTTTGGGCATTTGTGGAAGCGGCGGGGGGCTTGATTGCCGGCTTAGATGCTGAAGATGAGGTCAAGCTTCTTAGGCTCCGGACAAACAAGCAGGAGCTCGTCATTGTCCCAGGTGAGATGCATCCCGGATTCTACAGAGAATAGTCTTTTGATATGGAGATATCCGACTCACTACTCTATAGATCGGAAGTACCTGCTTGTGGTCATACACGAGACGCCTCGAGCTGGATGAAACTCAATTCACATAGCATGCCCGATGGAAATCACGATCTCGTCCGTGGCACATACCCATCCAACGAATCGTGGCATGCCCGTCGCTTCCATGGCTTTGAAGTAGCTGCCAGGAATACAGGTTCCTATCAGAGGAGAACGGGTCCTTGGAGGGTTTGCTTGTCGTCAATGTCAAGCAGCCGGTCCATACCCTTCGTGAGATCCAACTATCACAACTATTGTTGTTCTAAAGGGCCGTCCCGGCTCACGCTACCATATTCCAAGAAAGAGCGTACTTTGATGCGATCAAATTCACACTTTATATATGGCTGAGGCAGCTATGTAGGCTTTTGCATGGATCTGTCGGATGGCAGTGAACAATGTTTGGCTGGTAATAGATCTTCAAGATGGGGTTTGGCATGTCGGAGCAGTAGTGGTACCCAATAGAAAGCGAAGGTTCGGACGGTTCGGCACTATCGCATGCACCCCGGATGGCCATACAGACTATAATACAGTATGCACGCAATGACTTTAAATTGATCCACTCAGAGGCGAGTAAGATGGTATTGAGATGACTGATTGGAGCTTCGGATTATGGCCCAACCCTTTGTCTTGGTCTTCCGCCTCACAGCTCAGGCCTTCGGTAAGGCTCTTGCAGGGATCAGACTGGCACAGCAACGTACTCGTATTGGCGGCTCCGTCGCGAGCTACGGTTACTGTAACCTTACGAAGCTACAGAGAATTTGTATATATCCAACGCCCGTGTTGCGACGATCCTTTTCGTATTCGAGCTGTAAGCGTTGTGCGCAGATCCTGATCTTAACAATATCCAGCTCTGCGACTTGTGATGTAGTGATGATCATCCCATCATTACCATTCCTGTTTTCATTATCATCCTCATCGCAATAGCACGGCATGCTTGCTCGCCAAGCTGACCACCCTCCATGTCCTCCCCCCAATCCATTCCGGACACCCAGCTCGGCCTCTCGTCCGACGAGGTGCAGATCCTGCGGCAGCACCAGCAGATAGCGCTTTCGCAGGCGGCAGGTAGTTCACGAGGTCGCGGAGCCGGACGAGGAAGCAGCTCGTCCCGCGCCACGAGCGCGGCCTCGAGTCACGGAAGATTGCTGCTGGATCCGGGCAGCCTGCAGGCGCTTGGCTATCACTTTGACCGGCTGATGCAAGCCATTCAAAGTCGGGTCGAAGTGGTATGTTTCCTGGCAGTCGTCGGTGTCGAGCGAGGGATTTGCATTGACGATCGGTGATGTATACAGTTGACGCAACAGACGCAAATATGCACACAAGCTCAGTACGATCGCGCCGGCAACGCCATGGCCATTGCTGATGCCGAAATCGCACGCTTCAAGTCCATCTTGCAGCAGATTGACGAGCTGGAAGTCGAATTCGATAAAGTGAGGCATATAAGGGACATCGTGAAGGGTTTCCGGGCCAGGGTCGAGGGCTTGGAAAAACGAGTGGATCGAGGATCGGCACGAAGGAGGTAAAATATTTAGCTCGCACTGAGCATAAGGCGAACGCAGCCTCGAACAGCAGCGTCGACCCTCACCATCATGACCACGGACAGAACCTAAAACGCAGGACACAGCGTACTATATTACTCTTATGATATGCTTACTGGAGTTGCGAGATACAATGCCTCACGGCGACTTGGATGGTTCACTTTCTATGAGCGTCAAAATAGCAGTCAAATTCTGTCTAGGATACCCTCTTTGTAATTCTTGCTCTCTAGCATTCAACACCAATTTCCTTGTATCTTACTATTCAGATGATCTTAGGATGGCTGTCGAAGACCTCAGCTTGTTAGCAGGACATCGTGCCCAGTGCCAACCGCAAATGTCTCTGTTTTCTTATGTATGAAAGAGCTAAGGAAGCTGAGAGTGTTTTCCACAGAATCCGCTAAGTCGCACCGTGTGGCTGGAAGTACATTACAGGCCTGCTGGGTTCTGAGCCACCAATTCTTGGTTATTTGCCAATCAGAATCCACTTGTTGATCTGATGGACGGTGGACGTGTGGAGGTTGATGTCGAGATTGTGGCAAAGGGTGGCCGTTGTTGATGGCGCAGATCACACGACGATGATGTCGCTCGGACTTGTATACCATAATATGGTGTAGTAGTACGCCAAGCCTCCAAAGCACACAGACAAACATATTATCTGTGAAAGCCTGACCGAGTGTAAATCGCCCTCGGAGTTCGCTTGAGCCGTTTCATTCAAAGGTCTTCATCTTTAACTTCCTCCATTTGCACACTTCTCAGCTCCCTCTCGAACCTTGCTTCCTCCGCATCTAGCTCACTACCACCACTGGCCTTCTTACCCATTGCCATGTCACTGATCACGGGGGCGGCATTGACCACCATTCCCTGTGCCACGTCATCATCAGCCCTACCGTAGCCCTGTTTCTCCAGACGATCCATCTCTTCCGGTTCCAACAACTTCCCTTGGCCTCTCTTGGTATCCAGTTTCCGTTGCACCACAGTCGGCACGAAAGCTTTGACAGCTTCCTTTCTGAGGTCCCGTACGGCGGGCTTGGCTTCGTAAACCGTCTGCGCCGATGGCAGCGGCTCGGGCTTCTGCGGTAACGCATTGATTTCCCTCTCGCCGCCACCTCTGCCTTCGCCGAGAGGCTCCAAATTCGCGTTGGCAGCGTGGTTACGTCGGAGAAATTGTGGGTGAATGGGCGGAGGCGTGTCCCGGGGCATTGGAATCCTCCTGATACTCTCGTCCGTGTCGCTGACATCACTATCTCCATCGTCTATATCTCCTTCCCTCCTCCTCTTTCCCAACATCCCATTCCCGGCACCACCACGAGGTCCCTGGCCATTGCCGCCACCTCTCCTGCGCCCGTCCGCACTGTAGCCCCTGCCGAACGTAGGCGCCTTTTCCCCGAGAGACTCCCGCGCTTTTCGCACCGCAAGAGCCTCCCTCTTCAAGTCCTCGAGAGCTTTCTTTTCACGAGGTTTGAGCGGTTGCCCGGAAGCTTCCGCCGCCTCTAGGTCATCAATCTGCCGCTGCAAGCGGTCCGGGTTACGGCGCGCGAGTTTCTCGGTGCGGCGGGCTGCCACCTCCGCCTTGCCTGTAGGTAAGTCAGATCATGAGTAGTGGTACCTAAATTGCGCAATGCTGGAAGTGAGTAAGCTTGCCTTTCTTGAGGGCCTTTTGTTTCTCGAGCTTCCGCTGCGCTTGCGCAGGGTTCACCGAACGCTCTTTATCTTTCGCCATTGTGGGGTAAGCGGGTCACAGAACGTATGAGAGAGCGGCTACAGTAACGCAAGAAAAATCACGCTCTAGGCTGCAGGAGCTGGGGATCTTGCCTTGCCGGAAAGGGGAGAAGCCGCGCTCTGAGTGGATTCAACAATTATGTCACGCGTATCTCCTAGAGTATTAGATGAAGTCACTGACGAGATTTGTAGCAGCCAAGGATTGTTCTCTGAGGTATGTGCTATGCATAGTTGTGGTGTTGCATCTGGAATACCTAGCTGTGGCCAAGCAGTGGGATGCTCCACAGACAATGCCCCGGCGCAGGCAGTTCACATATTATGAAATACTTGTATCTTACCATTCTGGTCACACATACGACTAATTTACAGAGCTAAGGCAAACGGGACCAATTCTTGAGTCAAAGTGCCATGGTGAACCATCGATGAGTTGGCTGAGTTATAGTTGTAGGTTTGACATTTCCGCAAACTCGGCCTCTAAATGACGAATGCTCAACCTGTCAAGAAATAGAGTCTAAAGAAACCCAGCCATTTTCTAGGGTCTCTCGACAACACTAACCATCCACGACCATGTCTGTTGCCCTAGAGAACCCTATCGCCAGACGAGGCTCTTCCGGATGAGGCCGCTCTTACACGCTGAGAACAATCAAAGGGATACACAACAACTGGGGTATCATTGTATGGTGGGTTCCGACACGGCTAGGATTTGTTTGGTGGCTGGCTGGAGATCTTGTTGGCTAAGTCTGTCATTGATGTTGGCGTCAGCCGACAACTTAACAAATTCTGAAAATAGGTCAAGCTTACCACCAAGAGCGTTGGAGGCAGTGTTGGCTGCACTGGCAAGACCATCTTGAGCGGACTGAATATAGGTCTTGGTCGTGTCAGAGGCGCTCTCGGTGCCAGACTTGGCAGCATTTTGCACGGAGCCAGCAGTCTCGGAAGCATTCTTCTGAGCAGACTCGAGGTAGCTCTTGCCTGTGTCAGAAGCGCTCTCGGTGCCAGACTTGGCAGCGTTTTGCACGGAGCCAGCAGTCTCGGAAGCATTCTTCTGAGCAGTATCGAGATAACTCTTGGTCGTGTCAGAGGCTTTCTCGGTGCCAGACTTGGCAGCGTTTTGCACGGAGCCAGCGGTCTCGGAAGCATTCTTCTGAGCAGACTCGAGGTAGCTCTTGCTTGTATCGGAAGCATTGCCGGCGCCAGACTTGGTGGAGTCAGAGACAGAGCTAGCAGTGTCGGAGAGACCCTTCTGAGCAGACGCTAGGTAATCCTTGCCCGTTTCAGAAGCACCGCCGGCATTGGACTTGGTCGTGTCGGAGACAGAGCCGGCAGTAGCGGAGAGATTATCTTGGGCGGACTTGATGTAGCTCTTGCTAGTTTCGGCAGCATCGTCGGTACCAGAACGAGTGGAATCAGAAAGCTTCTGGCTTGTGGACTTGGAATTGCCTTGAGCACTCATCAGCACACGCAGGTCGGAAGTGTTTTCCGGGTACTCTTGGAATAGAGAGATCATGTCTAACCTGGCTGAACAGCACCTGCAATCTTGTCGCCCGCAGAGGTGGCGGACTCAGAGGTCTTGTCAAATGTAGACTTCTGGGAGTCTGGTGTGACAGTCTCAGAGACCTGATCACGAACACTCTTACGACTAGGTCAGATACGAAAGTCAGCTCCAGTCCCATGGTAGAGCTGAGGGACTTATACAGCGCACTCGAAGAATGACTAAAGGCTCCAAAGAGATAGCGTACGTACCCAAAGTCAGACATGTTGTTTGGGTTTAGAGGTATTATCTGACCGAGAAGTTTTTTGTGCGTTTCGGAATGATTGGAGATTGTGGTTCGGACAAGTGAAAATTTCAACTGTAAGGTAGAAGATGGGATGGATGAGGAGACAGCCTGAAGAAAGAAATGGCGAGGGGTTTTAAGTAGGTAACTTATCTTACGTCGTGGAAGTGAATGGGGAATATTGTTACGACGTCATATCATCTTCAAGGTCCACCATGCCTTTCTCGGCAGGTGGGGTGACACAAACCTGAGCTGGTGGGGTAGGTAAAGATGCATGCACGCGATAATCCGGCTGTGAATACCTTACCATCACAAGCTTCTGTACGACATCGAGTGGCAAGGTCATCATCACCAGAGCCTACCGGTATCTGACTTGAGTTTTCCCACTACGCGCTTTCACGTGCTTCTGTGGTAAAGGCCACATGTGGCGGACTTGCACATGAAAGGCTGCACGTGAAAGGTATGACGTCCATCTTGCCCAAACCTTTTGCCTTCTAAGCCCTAAGCAATGCAGGGCGCTTACCGTCATCCACATCAGGGATCATCTGGAATCATGGTGCTATAGTGAGAGTAAACTCCGAAAGTTGTGATATAGCTGGATTCGTTCGCAGGGTTTCAGTAATGCCTGTATAAACAAGGACGGAACTGGAACAAGGAAATGTTTTCTTGAAACGTTGGTTTCAATAACGCGAAGAGTCCAGAAAGCTCCACGTCATAAGGCTTCCTTCCATGACGGGTATTCTGGTAACGACCGAAAGGCCAGTAACGGTGAACGAGCGCTGAACACAGAGCCCCACGGAAGCCGTCGTTGGCACGTCTCGATACTCTTCGTCATCAGATCCATCGAGAACCTATGAGCAACTTTGCCCGGAACATTTCAGCTTCTCCGCTGGCTGATTGAACAGCCCAGACACTTATTGAGTATCCACTCACATCAAGTTATCTTAGATGTTTTCTCCAAGACTCCCCCTCTAAGTAGTGTGCTTATTGCAGAGGACGTTCTTGCGTGAGTCGCTTCAATGGTTTGGAACTCTCAAGCCGTCTCCTGAACGGTAACTTTACACGCCATTCCATCTTTCGGACGAAGCGTGTGCGACTTTCGGAGGCCTTCTATGTCCTGATCAGCTTGACTATCATCCTTCACGGGCTGGCGTA
>QQTW01003373.1_pt1 | contig 11791 bp, 14 predicted proteins | sample 1904831 | NCBI WGS metagenome assembly QQTW01 (sample SAMN09435610, study PRJNA476489) | Subsurface metagenome, whole genome shotgun sequencing project. | reverse complement strand
GAGCCGTGCGGGTCGGTGCGCCGGGTGCCGACGAAGATGGCGAGGATGTTGTTTGGGTGGGTTGGGGTCGTGGTGGTGGTGGTGGTGGTGGTAGAGGATGGGTTGGCGGTTTGAGAGAGATAGGTGGCGAAGGCGTCGCGGATGGTTATGCGTTTGGGTGCGTCTGCGGGAAGGGTTTCGGAGACGGCAGGGGCGGAGTTCGATAGCGGTGAAGGTTTTAGGGGTTGGTGCTCGTGGGTGTGTGACTGCTGTCCCGGACGCGGGTTGGTGGGGATGGTGCAGAGATCGAGGTGGTAGCGCTTTGAGGAGGTGGTGACGAAGTTATCCATGGCGGGGAAGGGGTCTGGGGATTGGGCGTAGATTGCTGGGATCGAGGTGGGGAACGGAGTCGGTGATGCTGCGTTGGCGGTGGTGTCGCTGGCGCCAGGCTTCGGAGAAGGTCGGAAGTGGCTGTACAGCGTGGAGAGGTAGAGGATGAGCAGGACAAGGCAGTCCTTGCCGCCGTTGTAGGAGAGGGAGAGGGTGGAGAATCTGGGGTGCTTCGTCAGTTTTCCAGCATGTTCGAGAGCGAGAGAGTGTGTCTTTTTTCCAACGCACTCGTAGTCGGTCAGGGCCTTTTCGATGGCGTCGATCGATACTCGCACCTGCTCTTGAACCCTGCAGGTCGAGTCCGAGTCTGGAGCCCTAAGCAGGAATGCGCTGACTCGTCGGTGGAGGTCGGCGCATACGGCCTCGAGGCTGGAGGCCGATGCAGGAGTAGTGGTGGTGGTGGTGCTGGATGAGGGGAATGCATCTTCTTCTCCGTCAATCTGCGGGCCGCGGTCCTGGCCGTTGATTATGGGGGCATTGGGCGGCAGAGACGCATCATCGGACATGGCGATACAGGGAGGTGAGGGTGTTGTAGTGTTTGGGGATGTGAAGCGTACACAGGCCGGCTACGGGCATGTGTGAAAGTTGGGGCGGAGCCAATTCCGCTGCATGTGCATGATGTTGGCTGCTGAAATCAGAAACACGCTACGAGACAGACGTGAGTTTGGATGTAATCGTTGTAACCTGGTAGGAATTGTATCCGCTAGCCAGTAGAGCTTTAAAGATCTCTAGAGTCGTGTAAAGCTGGACGGAGTGATTAATGCCCCAGTACGCCCGTTATCAGCCCTCTATCTCACGAGCACAACCACCACGACCCCAACCCACCCAAACAACATCCTCGCCATCTTCGTCGGCACCCGGCGCACCGACCCGCACGGCTCCAACCTCACACACTTCGACCGCACCGACCACGGCTGGCCGGACTTCATGCGCATCCACCCCGTCATCGACTGGCGGCTGGGCGAGATCTGGTCGTTCCTGCGGGCCCGCGAACTCAGGGAGCCGGACGGGAGGCCCTTGGAGTACTGTGAGATGTACGATGAAGGGTACACGTCGCTGGGTGGGGTGGGGGATACGGTGAGGAATCCCCGGTTGAGGTATGTGGATGTGGATGGGAGGGAGAGGTATAGGCCGGCTTATAACCTGACGGAGGATGGGGACGAGAGGCTCGGACGGGGATGAAGTGCATGTGTGGTGGTCCCGTAATGTGATGATGGGGGTTTACATATTGCCATCAATTGTCATACATAGAATACATACATTTAAAGAATGCTGTAGATTAGCACATGGGCGTTTAGCACATAGACGGGATAGCATACAAGTCAGGCACATGAACTGAATAGAGCAAGAACAAGGAGCTAAATTCGCCATCTCCCAATCAAGTATTAACGATTGACTAAGAGCTCTGTGCCGACCTCTCACTATGCGGTAAACACGACCTACTTCTGACGACCCGTATCGTGATCGCCTACACCAGGCCCTCCATGATTTGAGTCTTCCCTCCATATCTCCACGAATTGCTGTGATGGTACAGATGTCCTGTGATACCTGAGTATGGTCTGTTGTTGATCTGTTATAGAGTGCTTCCAAGACCATCCGAAATCATGGGGTCAGGAATCAAGACACCAAGGATATTCCGTCGGAATACATGTCCGAGCCAGTAAAGTGCAAAAGGTACAAGAAGTAAGAGCATGGTGATCTATAGCGGCCCTGAGGCTCAGATCAATGAGTCCGAAGCTGAGGACGGCAACGACCAGCACGGCCATGAATACAGTGCGTTTGAATGTCTTTCAGATTGCCGACCTAGGCAACAGTCACAGCGTTCTCATTGTGGGTACGAGCAGGAGATTCGTTCTCCACCTTGACAGTAGGCTTCTGTGGGCTGGGAGTTTTTGCCTTATGGGTGGGTTCGACGGGTTGCGTGATCTGCATGTTCGTCTTGATAGGCAGATGATCGGTAAATGCATTGCGTGCTGTGTTGATGCGATGTGGAGGGTGATAGATGGGTGTGCTATTGATGGATGCAAGTCCTCCTTGAATCGGCCAAGCACTTGACTTGACATTGCCCATGACCTTGTTGGACCCCGCCAACTCACTATGCACACAAGAGATCAGCACAGTCCATCATATAGTGCAAGGCAGGTGGACTTACGGTGGGGAGACGGACGTTGCAGGAGTAAATGTTGTGCTTCCTCCAGCTGGAGACTGGTAGGTAAGGTGAGATGCCGGACTGATGCCGTTGACCTGTGAGAATCGTGGTACGTCCGGAGATGGAGTGTGCTCCACAGAGTACTTGTACTCATGGGCTCTCCAGTTTCGCTTCTCTTGACTGGTTTGCTTCAACTGCTTCTGTGCCTTGGTGTCGGCAAAGCGGAGACAGAGCTTGACGCCATCAACCTCGTTGGTGACATTGTGAAAGTCGTTGACCACCTGCTCGGCAACGTCGCGATTCTCGAAACTGAAAGGGTGAGTCATAACTAGCATCACTAGAGCCGCTGACTTACCGAGCAAAACCAACCTCCTTGCATATACCGGTATCGGACTCGCGACAGATCTTTGTCGAGATGGCATGATAAGGCTTGAAGTGGTGGGCCAGGTCCTAAGGGCCTGTCAGCAGGACGCTGTTGAGTTCGACGCGATCGAACATACAGCCTCATTCCATTTAATTGGGACGCCGGTGCAGTAGATGTTGGCAGATGATCGGTCTTCGAGATCCTTCAAGCGAGAGTTGCGAGATTTCTGTGGGTAGGTTAGAATGTTTGCAGTTGTACCATCATGAGCAGCCTACCTGTGCATAACTGGCCTGATAGCCCAAATGGAAAAATCCGCGGATACAGTTCTCTGCACTTGCTGGGGAGTAGTACTTGACGAAACCGAAGCTGGTAGAGGTCAGCACTGCAAGGAAGACTGTGAGGGTCACATACCCCTTGCATTTTCCAGTGTCCATGTCGACAATGGCCTTGCAAGATTCGATGTCTCCAAACCGAGCAGCGTAGTCATGCACATTTTGGTCAGTGACATCTGGCAAGAATCCCCGGATGTAAATGTTGGTAATGCCTTCGGGATTTTGAAGACATTTTGCAAGGCTTAGATCTTCCTGGTTGGTCCAAAGCGCGGGAACTGCTCGAGGAATGGAAGGTGGCTGCTGTGTTAACATGTCGAGGTTGATAGATTCGTAGTTCTTATTGTCGGCACACTTCATTGGTTGCATAGGCCCGGCGACATATGGCTGAACGATGGAGGGTGGGGATGGAGTTGGGTATGGAAAGCTGACGGTAGATCCGCGGTCTAGGCTTGCGGTATTGGCATAGTAATCTTGGGCGGCGTTCATAGCCATTCCAGGCGTGATGGGAGCATTCTCGTCATTTGAAGACCAGGAGCCACGACGGTTAGCATCCAGGCCGGGGACATCATTCTGCAGACCATATGGCCAGCCATATGCAGGCATGGAGGGAGCGATCAAGTTCGTATTGGACACGAAGTTAGGGAACATGCCAGTCGGGACGTACTGGAGCTGGGAAGATTGATCGGTCGTAGCACCATGGCCATAGAGCGACTGAAAAGGAATCGTTTGACCACTTGCCAGAACCATGAGAGGGTTGTTCCCGTATGCGTGAGAGCGAGCGAGGCTATTGATGTCCATGTTGTTCTGTCCTGGCTTGACACCAGAAGCAGTAGCAAGCTGACCTTGCCCAGAGATGCTGAGGCCTGTCAGAGCATCAGCGAGCTGAGTGCCTCCATAGTGTGTTACGTATTTGCCTTGGCTGCCCATGTTATTATAGCCCGGAGCTGGATAGTGAAACCGTTGATAAGGCGCGTGCCCTGGATACATGCTGCCTGGCTGGATAGAAGAAGGCTTCTCGGTTGGAACAGAATCGACGTTCGTCATCTTGAGGTCCGGCAATCTTCTGTGGTGCTGTCCAATGTTCGTCAGTATGATGATGATGGGGGATTACAGAGCGAAGTCCGGGGCAAGATCACAATGAAACGAGGACGGGCCAGAAGCGAGGCACACGGACAGAGCCTGGAGGTAGAAACCACAAGCAGCTTGAGGTCGTAGGGGAACGAGTGGAAGATCGGTAACGAAGGAAGATCGAGCACAGCCACCACTGCAGGGCATTCAATACTGGTCACCAGCTCAGAGCTCACCTTGTAAGTGAAACAGAGCCGATCTGCTCTGACCGCAAGTGTCGTTCTTCGGCAAACTTTCAGATGTACAATGGGATATCCGGACGGATAGCAGAGCAAAGTGATTTACAATGAGCAAGATGTAGAGCTGGACGGATGATAAGAGGGAGGTAGCTAACCAGCGAAGAAGAGCAAAACTGTTTGACGAGGATGCTAAGTGACGAGGAGGTGGAAGAAGGGAGAAGAAAGTTGATGACTGCGAACAGCTTTTCAATGACAGACTGGGATGTAAACAAGCAAGTCAGCAAGTGCGGTGTTGCAATGCTGCGGTGTTGTAACACAAGGAAAGTGCCCAGTATCATGCCTCCTTCTCACCAGCTCTGTGATCTAGCAGCTGTAAAATGCACAGAGAGCAGTGGACTTACCCAGGAAGAATAACAAGAGGATGATTGGGAAACGGCACTTCTTCACCCTCCATACCAGGAGACCACTGAGATGTTGATGCTAAGTCCACTCTGTTGCACCGTCAGGAGCCACCAGACTAAACACGTCCAGTGTCACTGCACTGTCGAGGAAGATTTGTTGTGAGCCATCGCACTATGCTCCTGCATCTGTTCTTCATCTACAACTTGCTTTCACCCTGAAAAGCCCATCATGTCTGCCCTATCTTGGGAAAAGCCTTGACAATGACGTCCGATATCGAAGATGTCAACTTGCGGATGACTGGCTGTCTCTGAAGAAAATCTGAAATCTCAACAGTTGGTGCCGTGTATGAATACATCCACACTCCATCTTCCTGCATAAAGATCTGTGGCACACAAGCGGCCGCATGTTCTGCCAGCCGCCTACTACTAAGAAATACCGTTTGCACGTTGCACGACTAAGGCTGCGGTCGAGAAATCTGATGGCTATAGCATGAGGTTGAAGAGTTCGGAGCAACATCGCAGAAGTCACCGCTGTGTGGGGTTCCCTGCCTTCTGCGGGAAATCATAGGTGGCTCTCGCCCAGACCCTGCGTCTGAGAGAGAATGTGTATCGAGACTTCTCCCTGTTAGCTTTTGCATAGTCCATCTGGCTCATGTCATGCGAGTTCATCTGTCGATGGGCCGTGTAGGGGGGGAGCAGTATCAAAGTTTTTCTTCCGAGCGTGGACTCGGGTGATCTAACGAGAATATGCGTTGTATCGTCCTCATCACCTCGCAAAGATCTCTGAAAAGCACACACACAATCGAGCGAGCACTCACGAGTCCGCTGGTCTTCATACGCCCTCGAGCATATCAGCAGCGCAATGACACAGCATTCTCCTTGACCAATGTAGGTTGAAAGCCCAAATGCTCAAGGATATGGAGATTGTTGAGGTCGAGAACACAATAGTGGCCAGTGTACGCCTCTTTACGGGGGCTGCTCTTTTCGTGCAGCGATCCAATCGTCTTTAGCAGGGGATGAAGCGCATGATATGGTACACGGCACTCTACAAAAATTTCCTGACGCTGTCAGCTCCAATGTACGCTAATGTCTTGGCATAACTGAAGGACAACCTGAACCGCTTAGCCCTTATAGTTTTAGCTCTAAAACTCAATTACAAAGCTTAATTGCCTCCGCCTGAGTAAAAAGTTTTGCGGAGTTTGCTCCCCGCACACCAGCCTCAACCACAATTAAACCATTCCACTCCATCATTATCTTCGCTAGATCGATTGCTTGAGCAAGAGAGCACGATGGCCAAGGTCTCTGAATCTGCTTCTGAAGCGGCTAGGCCGCAGAAACCTTCGAAACAGTGGACTGGCAAAGGCCCGCGACCTGCGAGACATATTCCTTGGCCAGAGGTTGGTAGTGTCCTACTCGCAGCTTTCTTAAATACAGTACTGATATGATCTGCAGCTTTTCAAGCATCATCAGTCTGTGTTAACTGGTCATCTTAAAATGATGGACATGGTACGGAAACACTGTGTGGAGGGAACAGGCAATTACGATACTGCAAAAGCATGCGTTGATCGAACCCACCAAATGCTCAGAATGTTCAAAGGAGTCGCATACAATTTCGTGAGTCTCACACTACCATTTGATCGCATTACATCTCAGCTTTTCTACACGTGTTGGCCATAGCAATCCACCAATAGTTACACCAACTAACAGGGTATTGCTCCAGGTCCCGCCTAAGGACACTATTGACAAAGTGCCCTTAGGTGCCTCTTCTGCGTCCATGTACCCAGGATACTCCCCTGCAGACCATATCTATGGCGAAGCCGCTCAGGAGTATGGTGAGCGTGCTGCGGAGATCAAGCGCCAAGGCATCGATTTGGAAATTGATCCCAACGGACCACAGTATGTGGTCGGACAGAGTAAAAAACCTCGAAGGCTAAGTCAAGAGCCCGAAATCCTGACTAGCTCCATCTCTTCCGCAAGCGCACCCAATGCAAATGGCCAAGACCAAGGAGGCGAGCCAATGGAAGGAATTGAGCAGTCCGCAGGCGAACCGCAGTACTTCGTAATCGATTCGAAACCGAGTCTAGTAGCAGATCTCGGCGAGGTGCAGAAGCAGAAGAACAAAGCCAATGATAAAGCTAAGCGACGAGTCTCATTCAAGGACGAGCAGGAGGGTGAGGCGGCCAGCGATGACAACTTTGATACACGAAAGCCTAAGAAGGCAAAGATAGTAGTCAGTGGGTCTCCTGCTACGGTCATCTCCGAGCCAGCAGTGCAGAAGGAAGATATTTCTGCAGAGGTAGAGGCACGTCTGAAGGCAAAAGAGGAGAAACGCAAGCGCAAGGAGGAGAGGAAGCGGAAGCGGGATAGTGGAGATTCATCGGAGATCGTGCAAAGCGAAAGTTCTGCAGCTCCTACAGGTGCATCTGCTGAAAAGTCGTCAATGCCAACCGAAAAGCCTAAGAAGAAAATGCTCAAATTGGACCAAAGTGAGCACAGTGATATGACAGAGCTATCAATCAAGGCCGACGCTGAGAAAAAACCTAAAAAGGACAGGAAAGGGAAGAAACAAAGAGTTGCTACAGATGGAGAGGATTCTGAACTTGTAAGTGAGAACCCCAGGAAAAAGAAGAAAAAGGACACAACCTCTTCAGAGTAGGTCAACCTTTTTGGGGGGCAAGGGGCATATTTTCTTTGTACCGCGCTGGAGTTTTGCAAAGCTGTTTCTTATTGCTGCGATGGACCTCGCGCGTGTCCCTTTAGTCAACATGCAAAGTCATAACTTCGTCTCCTTCAATCAATGCAACGACCACATCTTACCACGCAAATGAATGTGACACACTTTCCTACTCTGCGAATCTGTTCCACGCAATACACCAGGCCATCCAACAGGCCTGATCAACAGCAAACTTTGATGTGCATGTCATTCTATGTTATCGATCTCTGGCTGGGGGTGGACAGTATTGAGGGAAATCATAGAGCAAATGCAGCTTCATCATGAGATGGTTGGAGGATAGCCCACAGCACCCAAGATGTGGTTTGGCCTTGACACTGTAGGTGTTTACTCAAACAACGCACCGATTTGTGTTGAATGCTTGCGGTGTTTGCTTTCATTCACTTCGGTCATTCCTCTATAGAGACCGATCTTCTTTGGATCCTGAGTGGACGTTGTCTCTTCACTACCTGCACCAGCTCAGATGAAGTACACAAAACCATCCTCGTCAACAACTCGCTCTTCAACCATTCCATCATCATCAAAATCTCACACGAAGAGACGGATCGACCACAAACCGTTTCGACTATCACGTCTTGCAAAAAGAACTTGGGCCATTCTCCTTAATATCTTTCATCCGCACAGCGTTCGGCCAAAACGAGCAACAACCACATCCAGCAAAGTTCACAGAAACCGACCGAAAGCCCCTCCACGAAGCACGTCAGCACTACCACACAGAGCACCCAAAAACTCCCACATGGCCGACTCATTCGTACCCAGCGCCCGCCCGGTCGTCCTTCCCAGGAATTCACCATCCTACATCAAAAAGACAGAACGTCAGGTCCGGCACTGGGAGGTACGCTGCAGAGTCACCCCGGAGAGCATGGAGAAGAGAGCAGAGCTCGCCCGGGAGGGCATCGATGTACGCGACTTTGCTGAAGAAGAAGAAGAAGAAGAAGCGATCAGCAGAGCGGGGGTAGAGGGGAGTTGTCGTGCTGCGGACGGGGACCAGGCCCTTCGCGATGAGGGAGGGGAGGATGAGCAGGGGAAGAGGGTGCGTACGTCCCTAGACGGGAAGCTGGAGGATGATGAGAATGAAGCTAAACGCTTGAAGCAGGACTGAAGTGATTGGGCTTGTGGGGGGGGTTGGTGAGAGATCGAGAGAGGGGCCATGGGGCGCAGATCAGTGAGGGATCTTTGAGCATAAGAAATACGTTTGGGGAGCTCACCATCGCAACTGTCATCACACCTCATCTATTTTGTGACTTCGTTCTCGTTCTGCACTCGTGACGTGCACCAGAGGATCATAACCGATATCCACCACCCACTCACGCTCACGAGTTCGCTCCGCGATCCTTCCCAATCACAGGAAACTCCTCCCTCCTCTGTCTTTCGCGCAAAACATCCTCATCCTTCCTTTCCAAGTCTTCCCCCTTTTCCTTGCCCCAGTTCCAAACCTCCCAGATCTGATCCATGATCATGCCTCCATATCCCTCGCCCTGGGAAAGCTTCTCCTGCTCCTCTGCCAACCGCCGCTCCTTCCAGCCGGGCTTCTCATCGCCCATCCACACCTTCTGCAACCCTTGCTGTATGCCAGACAACGGCCTCCCATTGCCAGTCTCCTCTTCTGCCTCCCCATCGCGGGGAAGATCCAATAACCGTCTATCCTTCTTCTCCTGCCGCAACTGCTCCTGCACGATCTCGTACCGCGTCTTTGTTCCTACTTGCCCCAATTCCTCCCTTCCACTGACCTCCGGCGTGTGCTGCTGGAACCCGCCGAAGGGACTTCGCTGCCGGTTGCGTCGCTCTTCTTTGTACAGGTGGTTTGCGCTGATTGCCCAGCTCGAGCCCAGGGCGAAGGTGTAGAGATCGAGTTTGCGCGGGGGAAGGGCGATGAGGATCGGTGCGCCGAGGAGGAAGCCGAGCGCGGTGTAGTGTTGGAAGGTGCGGTAGGCGGGGGTGAGGTCGGCTGGCTCGGCTGGGGGCTGGGCTTGTGGCTTCGACATGGTTTCGCCTTTCACGAGGTGAGGAGAGGAGGAGAGGAGGAGTGATAAGGGTGAGGTGGTTGCCCTCAATTGAGAAGAAGGCCAGAGAGATCGAAGCGACTTGCTTATTCGATCAGGCTTTGATTGTCGGCCACTCCGTAATGAATAGCGATTCGGAATCTCAAGTTCTGGAAGTAGTAAGTCTTGTGAAAGTGTCGGGTGCTACTAGTTAGATGGGTTGGGAATCTATGATGCCATTATCGCCATTTTGGCGACTGACGAGACAGCCAACACGCGGGAGAGATTTTGGGCCAGTGAATAACTTGAACAGCTTCCCTCATCAATGCGCAAGCAACTGCTACTTTTCAGCTCCAAAGATACGAATTTGTCGCCGGACTGCGGGCTTCGTGCGGTCTGTCTTCTTTCTTCGAAAATGGCGATCCAAGATCCCGAGTAGCTTAAAGGCAGGAGCAGAGCCTGTGTATCGCAGTCCTGTGCAAAGGCACTGGGAATTCGCAGTGGCTTGCGAAATTTACTTGCGCGATGTTGGGAGAGCTGGCGGCTTGATTGTCTACTTGTAACCGAGACCAGAAGGGTAGTTTACACATGGATCATACGATGATTCACAACCAACGCGCGGGTGGAAAAGTGAAAGACAATGTGTATATAAGCATGTACATATAATTTGTTGAACGATCAGAATCAGTAGCGTGACACTATGGCCGAGTGGTTAAGGCGGCAGACTCGAATTTTCTTGTTGAGAGTCGGTATCTGCTGGGTTCGCCCGCACAGGTTCAAATCCTGTTGGTGTCGATGTTGAGCCCAACTTTTCCTTTTTGGCGAAGCTGTCTGCTGGTATTATAGAGGTGGAGTATGCTGCGGCAGCAGGTGGGTGGACCAAGGTTAGGAAAGGAGTAAATACCTGGTAGCCTCATGCACAAGGAAGTATCAAAATAGCACGAACAATTGTACTGTGAGGGGATTAAAAAAGCACTTCTGTTCAGAGTACACCCATTCTCCGCTTGTTACATAATTTCAATGCCTTTTTATGTCCCCTGATTGCACTGCTCAAGTGTGCATACTACGCCGCAAGCGCAAGCCAGTAGTGGTTATAGAATGCCAATCGCAATATCCCCTTTGATCTTTGCAATGATTCGAATATCCACATCCAGGTCCAGCTTGATGTGAATCTTCAAGCTACCCTGGACATCGCCTGCCTCGTGCGTTGCCTTCCTGGTCTCCTTTTTTTCGTCTTCTCGGGCGCCTGCGTTCCCTTCTGGCTCGCTGTCATGTGATTTGATTAGCTCGCTAGCGATCGGTGTAAATCGAATGTGCTACTCACGCCATAGCTGAGAGAGTCTCGTCTGGATCCAGTGCCTCTGTCGCGCTTCGATCTTGCTTGACTAGCCCTGTAAGAGTGTTCATGTGGTAGTGTGAAATGAGCAAGAAATAGAACTCCCAGCTCAGGGCAGGCTCGTGGGAGAAGTCAGAAGGATGAGTAATAACACCCAAGACTTGAAAGAATGCTCAGATGCAAAGCACAAGAGGGCACAAGCTGGAATCGTGACCAGACTCTTTTCGTCCTTTCAATGCAAGAGCAATTGTACCTGACAGGGATTCGGGCTGGCTCGTGTTTTGGTCGCCAAATTGTACAGCTTTGCAACAAGGAGGGATGATCTCATGCTCAGCTACTACTAGTAGCTGCAAATACCTGACTAAGATGCCAAGCCAGGGTGGATAGTCTTAGCACACAGGGGATGGCGCCAATCAGCAATTGTACCTAGCATTCGGATCGCGAACTCTAACTAACTAGCGACGAAAGCTGCTGCGTCATGGCTTTCGGACCTCATGCCCGTCAAATAACCGGAGTACAACGCGTAAGTAATCATGGCTCGGTCTTTACAGGATGCAGATGTGCTAGAGTTTGATAGTAGCCTCTGTGATTAATGGGCGTGTACAGGCTTTCTAGTGGGAGCGCGTCATCTTGCTCCCCCCGTGCGCGAAACACTGCTGTTGCGCTTGCAACCAACGGGTTAAACTCTAAGCTTCTTACTACGGCTACAGGCCTACTACGGCTACAGGCCGAATTTTTGTACCCCCCCCTGGTCAAAATATCTTACATACATCTTCTTTACATACACGCCCCTGCTAGCATCTGTGTCGCTATTCTGCAC
>QQTW01003372.1_pt1 | contig 11793 bp, 7 predicted proteins | sample 1904831 | NCBI WGS metagenome assembly QQTW01 (sample SAMN09435610, study PRJNA476489) | Subsurface metagenome, whole genome shotgun sequencing project. | reverse complement strand
ATCGTCAAGGGAAACCCAAGCCGCATTTCGAGAGAGGGATGGAGTTTCACGCACGTGTCACTCTTTTCGCTGAAGGATGTCACGGCAGCCTGTCAAAGCAAGTCATCAAGAAGTTTGATTTACGACGGGACAGCCAGCCACAAACATACGCGTTAGGATTGAAGGAGGTGTGGGAAGTCAAACCTGAGAATTTTCGTAAAGGCGAAGTCGCGCACTCGATGGGTTATCCCTTACCCTCCAATACCTACGGTGGCGGCTGGATCTACCATTTTGGCGATAACCTGGTCTCCCTAGGGTTGGTCGTGGGGTTGGATTACCCCAATCCCTGGCTCTCTCCATACGGCGAGTTTCAAAAACTGAAGCATCATCCGCTCTATAGATCTGTCATTGAAGGCGGCAAATGTATATCCTACGGTGCCCGAGCGCTCAACGAAGGAGGCTTTCAATCCATACCCAAGTGTGCTTTTCCTGGAGGAGCCCTTATAGGCGATAGCGCAGGTTTCTTGAACGTCCCCAAAATCAAGGGTACGCATACTGCAATGAGGAGTGGCATGCTTGCGGCGAAGGCAGCGTGGGATGCTCTGAAGGAGAACAAAGATGCGGAAAGCACCATCTTCCTCTACGACTATGAAGACGCTTTAAGAGCAAGCACCATCTGGAAAGAGTTGGAGGAAGTCCGCAACATGCGTCCTTCGTTCCACTCCCCCCTAGGCCTCTACGGTGGGATCATGTATTCGGGGCTTGAAGCCTACCTCTTCCGTGGTAAGACACCTTGGACGCTAAAACACAAAGGCAAAGACCACGAAGCCACGCAACTGGCAGACAAGCAGCCCAAAATCGAATATCCGAAGAATGACGGAAAGATCTCTTTCGACATATTGACGAGCGTAAGCCGCACAGGGACGAATCATGAAGAAGACCAGCCCGTGCATCTACAGGTCGAGGATTGGGATGAACATGGAAGGGAGATGTGGCCCAAGTACAAGGGCTTAGAAAACCGATTCTGTCCTGCGGGTGTCTATGAGTATGTAGAGGATGAAAGCAAAGAGTTTGGGAGAAGGTTCCAGATCAACGCACAGAAGTATGTGCTTTTCCCATCCGGCTTCCTCTTGTCTTCCTCGATGAGTTGAGAGAAGGCGCGGAAGCGTGGAGGCTAACGGGTCATGATTAGTTGCATCCACTGCAAAACCTGCGATATCAAAGCACCCGCACAAGATATCAATTGGCAAACCCCTTGCGGTGGAGAAGGACCCGTGAGTACCTCGATTGGACGAATTCACAGGATATGCTGACTCGATAATCAAATACAGAAATATACCATGACTTGACATGTCATATCAACCCCAAGAACTCACTGCCGTTAGCCTTCTGGGCTATTGATCCTCTTACAGGTTCGTGATAAGCTTCAAATCAAAGCAGTAGCAGGCGTTCGATCCGACACAACGCCTCAGAGGCCAAACATTAGGCTTTCTTGCTCAAACAAACTCGGTGCACCGGGTACTGTCACCAACCGAACCCATGGATTCTTGCGCGTTTTCCCGGGAAATCATCCACCACGCCTGCAATGAGATACTCTCAAATCCGCTAGTCCATGTTGAAGATGGAGAAATTTGGTCCGTGTATGCTGGTTATCAAGATCTCATGGTTCTCTGACCTCGAAGACCCATAAAGACCGTGAGATTGGCCGCTAGAGTCAACCGATCTCGTTGTATCATCGGCTTTGCCAGGCGACCAGGCATAACAGCCAAACTTAACGTCTTGTGGTGTGTTATAAATTATTAGCGTTGCGATGCTCCTGAAGCGAAGGGGAATGGCACAAAACGACTGCTTGTTGTGACTCGTTACGTTCACTGGTCAGGGCTATCGTGCTCTCGGGTTTCTGTGAAGAACAGCAGATGTGCTTTCCTTTGAGAAGGACCGCCAGCTTCAGATTTCCTGCTGATTCAAACTGAAACCACTCTGGAATCGGCCTTGCCGTCAGCGATGGATCTCGCGCGTCAATTTTCAATCCCCGTCCGCAGGGTCGTCAATACGATTCGCAGAAACCCTTCAACAGTCACTGGAAGTCCAGATACTTCGAAACCGCAACGGCGAGCATTCAAAAACAGCTTTCCTTTTGGAGAACTTCCCCAAGAAATCCGGTCGGAAATTATCTCCTTCGCTATACTTTCTGTCGGTTCTTATTCTGCCACTAAGCGCTGGGGCGTGAGCAAAGAAATTCGCCGTCGTCAACGGGGATTTGCTCTCGACGAACACGCCATGTTTGTAAATATCTGCCTAGTCAACCGCTGGATGCTGTCTGAAGCACGCGCACTCCTTCATCGCGAGGTCTGTTATGACATCGTCGAGTACCTCCACCCACCTAGAGGTCGCCGTTATCACCCCCATTTGGGTCCGCATTTTCATTCCATGCAATGTTATCACATCAAGTTCCAATGTACAATGAGCGGGACTGCACGCGAAAGGCCTTACTCAACTGCGGTCGTCCGACACATGGTCCGAGCTTACCTGGAAATGTTTGCTTACACCTTGGAGGCGAAGATGGGCATTCGGCGTATGAAGCTCACTTTGCCATGTCTTCAGACCCTACCCAAGAGTAAATTCAATATCTCAGACGAGTTTAAGAATGTTGATTTCCTATCACCACTGAAGCACCTTCGTGTGGCCGAACCAGTTCTTTTCGAGATTGTGGACAACACAGGCCTGCCAACGAACCCAACTGCTTGCGCCTGCCCCAATTGTAGAGACTTGCTACAACACATCTGCGCCAAATTCACTCGGCTACAAGGCGAAAAATTAAATGCTCGTGAACAGACGTGGCAAAGGATCCGATGTTTAATCGGTAAGGACCGCATCGATGATGAGATAAACGATCGATTTCGGAAGCTGCACGCCCAACTCTATGACAGATGGGGAAGGGATGTTGCGTCTAGCTCATTCGATGATCTTGCGATTGAGACCGAAAACTTCATTCGTGAGAAACATCGCCAATGGAGGCAACAACGGTCAACGTATATGGGTCGGATGTTGTATGGTATTGACAAGAAGGTGGAGAATTGGGCTTGGGAATTCAAAGCTTCGACCAGAAGACGCTGAATCGAGCAATGATGTGGTTGAGGACATGCGACTTGGAAGACCTCGGATTGGCGACCTTGATAACCTCGATGATCTCGACGACCTCGTCGAACAGTGCTCAAGGTAACTACTCGTCCACAAACGGAGCTACTTAGTCCACCTGAGTCAAAGCATGACGAGGTACACGACAACCATCTGTCTTGCACCATGTGGAAGTACAGCGTAGGAAGCCATGGAGGTACTGCTTTAATATTACCCTGGAGATCTTCAGATCATTGACAATCTTGATAAAAGGGGCTACGGATCTTGCTGGTTCCTACAGATACAGGCGATGTAATGTGGTTCGGAGGAAATCTCCAGTTGTGTCATGTATATATGTTTTACCGCTTCTCCGATATAAGACACATTAATTCTTAATAAGTCCCTTTCATTTTTTCAGCAGATGCCCCAAGCTGTTTCGATCCACGTGAGTATCTATCAGAGTTCTTCTCTCGGGGCGGGCAATGCTCATGAATCATCCCCACCTGCGTGCCACTTTCAACCTTCAAGCAGTTCTAAAAGAAGGTCAGGCTATTACGCTTCAGGATGTTGCACTTATCACGACGGGTGTGCCGTCTCTCCTCTCGTCTGTCAGGGACAAGCCACCATGATTGTTGATTTAGCCGCTGATACTTTGTCAACCATGCCTTTCACAACCCATCCCGCGTTCGTACGCTTTCTTCAACCCCTTTAAATTCCACCCTATCCGGACCTCCGCCACGCTTGCTGATCATCGTCTCAAGTTCAGCAGATCCGCCAACCTCACGTCTCCTTTTCCGCCCCATCCCGCTACCCCGTCGCTGACGGCAGGCCTAACCCTTGAATACCAGCCAAAAGCCCGCCGGTCTAGTTCTTCTTTCCCTATCACATCAATCCAAGATGCGAAGAGCAGGTCCAAAGCGTAGAGTAGCATGCCCAGGTTGTTCTCTTTCTCTTCCCTTTCTTTCGCCAGGGCGGCCGATTTGGGTCTTTTGACTGGTGATACGGCTGGCGGTGAGGACGAAGCAGCAGTAGCAAAAGACTTCAACATATAATTCCGGGCAGCGTGGGGGTCATAGATCGGGAGACCGTTCACCAGACCACCGTGACTTGTGGAAGTGGTAGAGTAAGCGGATGTCTTGGAGAGGGTCTCAAGGTTTAACGCCCAAAGCGGTGGATCATGGGTGCTGTCATCCGTAATCGACACCGGGTGAGATTCGGTGTGAGGCTTGGGGTGCACTGAGTTTTGGGGGGTCAAGGGTTCTCCTTTGATAGTTTCTTGACTCTCAATGTCATTGTTGGGTCCAGGATTAGCCGGCATATCCTCGCGTGCTGGGAGAAGTTCCTCTCCGCCTTCTTCTTGCTTAATCAACCCCTGATCCGGTAGTCCCTGGCCGTTGTTCTCCCAATCATATCCCCATCTTCGCATCACTGCTATTTTCCGCCCCATTATTCGAACACTGGGCTGACCCTCTCCCCAGCCTTCGTCCTCGGCGGTCTTTCCGGACTGGATGCCCAAATTTATAGCTCTTGCTTTCGCTCCGATACTCATGACGGCTTGTGCCAGACTTAGGCGTGATGAAAGTGGCTGCGTAGGCATGGTATATCGGAGCAGCTGTACCACGAAGGCCACCACGAGGGGCGCACGATTGGTGTGAAGAACGGTGCTATTGAGTTCAGCCTCGATACGGTCGCAACTCGAAGGATCGAAGCTAGGAAGAGCGAGTGAGGCTTCAAGATCGGCTGGCGACAGCTCTTGCCCGGTTTTTGAGGGGACGATCTTAGCTTTCTTGGGCGATTGAGAGGTTTCGGATGTGGAAGAGGAGGCACGTTTCTTTGAGACTCGTTTGGCGGTGGAAATGACTTGCTTTGCCAGCTTTTCTTCGCCGAATATGGACTGAATGGTTGATAAAGGGGCTTTGGAAAGGCTCTCCGGACTGATGATGTCTTAGTGCTTGTTGATGTATTCGGGCGCTATTGAGGAGCTTATACGTGGTGAGGGATGCCTCCTTCAACGCTGGAAACTTCGACATAGCCAGAGGAACTGGAACTTTTGCATCTTTGAGAAAACGCAAGAGGGACTGAACTTCGCTGACAGAAGCCATGCTGGTAGAGATTTGAGATAGGAAATACGGATCGTAGAAAGACAGGCAGCTTCAGCTATATTTAATTCCGTGCTCTTTGCAGACCCACGTACCAATCAGAGCTCGCTGTCTGTGCCAAATTGATGACAGGAACCCTACTCCGTAGGTACCTAGGCATCGACGTCCGCTTTAAGCATCCTCCTTATCAGTCGGTAACCTCGGCCCCTCGATTAGGGCTACAATCGAAGCCCTACTCGTCACCACGGGGCTAGTGCGTTGCAGAACCCCGTGATGACGAGTATGCATCGATTGGTCCTATCACATCAAGTCAACCTACATGCTTCTGTCGAACAGCACCAATACTGAATCTACAAGATGTCGAAGGTTAAGGAATTCCCTGACATCGGATCCAAGCTTGCGGCTCCGACCAAAAAGTCGCTCTTCGAAAGGCAAAAGGCGGAAGCGGAAGCCAAGCGTCAGAGAGAGCAAGAGGAGAATGCAGCTGTCTACGAGGACTTTGTCAAGTCCTTCGATGATGATGGGGAAAGCACAACTTCAATCGGAGGTCGAAAGCCTTCAGGTTTCGACAGCGTCAGCGGTGGTGGTCCTCCACGAAGGCATTTTTCAGGCGCGCCTTCTGGGCCTGGCGGAAGAGGAGGTTTGGGTGTTCGGGGGAACAGTGGCCCAGGGAGTTTGGGGTTTCCACCGTCGCTGTCACGGAAGAGAGCTCATGATGGCTCGCAAACAGCATGGAAGGACTCCAGTCAAGGTCTTTTCGCGTTCGAAGATGCAAGCCCGGGCCCGGCAGATGCGAAAACAGCTTTCAAAGATTCAGTGGATGAGGATAGTGCTACATCCGCGAAAGCCAGCGAGCGAGCAGCACCCAAACCTTCCATGCGTCTCTCATCTCTGCCCCCGGGCAGCTCCCCAGCTTTTATCAAATCCTTCCTACCTCCAAATTTGAACATCGATGCCATCCGCATCACACCTCCTTCAGGACCCGGAAATGCCAATTCTACAGAGAGGCGTTCACTATCGGCAATCGTCACGTTGGCAAATGATACGCCGGCGATCGACATCGATACCGCAGTCAGTAGCCTACAAAACAAGTACCTGGGGCGAGGTTTCTATCTTTCGCTCTCTCGTCACTTTTCCTCGACTGCAGCTTCTTCAGAGATGCCAGGACTTGGTTTGATCTCTACAACCTCCTCCTTGCCATTTGGTGCTCGGCCCATAACTACCACCCCTAGTGGTCCGATGATTCGGCCACCAGGTTCTCATCGGATGGGTTTTGCCCCACCACAGTCCTATGCTCCTGCTGGGTCTAGTTCTTATGGAAGAGGTGCTCCCATCGTCCAAGTGACCGTTCGTCCGCCATCAGACCTCAAGCAGCTGAAGTTGATCCATAAGACCTTGGAGGCTTTACTGATTCACGGCCCAGAATTTGAAGCTCTACTTATGACCCGACGTGAGGTTCTATTGGAAGAGAAGTGGGCGTGGATATGGGATTCTCGTAGTACTGGTGGAGTGTACTATCGATGGCGATTATGGGACGTTTTGACGGGAGCGTCGCAGAAAAGTCGAGGTCGGAGACAAGCTGACTTATCCTCACAACGTTTGTTTGAGGGCGGAGCTACCTGGGCCGCGCCTGAGCGAGGTCTGCCCTTCGAGTATGTCACTCAAATCGAGGAATTCATCTCAGACTCCGACTACAATTCGTCCGATGAGGACGATTCCGGAGACGAAGGGCGCCGCCGTCATGCCCATTACCATGGCGGAGCTCCACCCGCTGACGTTGCGAATGTCGAAGGGGATGAACAAGCATACCTGAATCCACTGGAAAAGGCAAAGCTCACGCACCTTTTAGCTCGACTTCCTACGACAAGCGCAAGATTGCGCCGGGGCGATGTCGCCCGCGTGACAGCTTTTGCAATTCAGCGAGCAGGAGAGGGTGCCGAAGAAGTGGTTGACATGATCACCTCTAATTTACAGAAGCCTTTGGCTTTTTCAAGAGCCAATCCAGATCGAAAAGCTGGTCCGGACGATGGCACGGTGGGAAAGGTCGAGGAGAGTGTCGAAGACGACAAAAAGGCCAGTGAAAGAGATGACTTGTCCGCTTCGATGCTGATTGGACTATACATCATCTCTGATATTCTATCTTCATCATCGACAAGCGGCGTTCGCCACGCCTGGCGGTATCGACAACTGTTTGAAAGCGCTCTGAAGAGAAAGAAAATATTCGAGGATCTTGGTCGTCTTGAGAAGACCATGCAGTGGGGCCGTCTTCGAGCGGAGAAGTGGAAGCGGAGCGTTGGGAGCATCTTGACACTATGGGAGGGGTGGTGTGTTTTCCCTCAGGATTCGCAGGAGCATTTTGCTTCAATGTTTGCCAACCCGCCTTTGACGGCAGCGGAAGAAGCAGCCAATGTTGCAGCTGAGAAGGCCATGGTTGCCGCAGCTAGCAAGTCTAGATGGCGGACCGTTGAAGAAAAGGCAAGAGACGCCCAGGCTGAGAAAGATGAAACGACTGGGGCTAAAGCTGCAGGGTCAGAGTCAATGGACGTCGATGATGATGTAGATGGGGAGCCCATGGCAGACGATGAGGACATTGATGGCGAGCCAATGGTGGACGACGGCGACGACGACGATGATGATGATGGCGGGGGCCCGATGGAGGAAGTTTCTGCGGAGGGAACTTTGCAACAAAACCAAGGTGATGCCGCACTCCCGAACAAAAACGATCCTACGGGCTTCAGACTTGGCGACAATGAGGATATAGGTACAATCGCAAAGCCATCCATAGGCTTTCAGATGGCGGCTAATGAGGGAACCTCACCAACGAAAGGCCAATTAGCTGGAACCAGGCGGCGGAGACCCAGAGCCGAAGATATGTTTGCAGATTCTGACGAGGAGTAATCTCAAGTTGTCTCTTAGCTCTTCTTGCTTTCCATCAGCCTTGGCAGCAAATCGGTGAGGTTTTTGACCCGGGCAGCCTCGGGTACATCGTCCTTAAATTTGCTGTCGCGATCTAGTAGTACACTCTGCCATCCAGCTTTGAGAGCGCCATGATAGTCCTCCTCGATGCTATCACCAACATGCAGATATACACCTTCACCTTCCGCAGAGAGAGCGCTCATGTTTTTGGCAGCATCGAAAATCCCATGGTTTGGCTTCTCAATACCTACATCATAGCTCATTACCACCCAATCGATGTCCGAGTGCGTTGTGGATTGTACAAGATCTGATCCATATCTTCGACCGTTCAGGCGTAGGCCCAATTTATCTAGAATGGTCGGGATTCTGTCGTCGGAATTCGAGATTATACCAGCTTGCAGCTGATAAAGGTCTGAACTTGTAGCAGGCGAGGTTTTCCGGCAGTCGTGCAGCTGCTTGAAGAATGGAAAGACGTCGTCGTACAGTCGGTAACCTTCATCTGAAGAGAACCGATGAAGTAAATCAGTTACGAGGCCCTCTGGTACTGGGGCAGCATCCGGCAGAAGCGTTGAGAATGTCGAATGGATAACCTGACGGATGTCAGACGACAGAGGCCAGTATCAGAGTGCACAACTTGATAGCATAAGACTTTGTGGATTATGCCCAAATTCGCGAATGTAGGTACTTCACAATCACGATGGTACAACGGTCTCGTTAGGTGCAGAGAGGCTCGACATTCTTACATTTGCCCACCATCGAGTTGCGTTCATGCCCACGGCTTTCCCATAATTTGGGCGCTTCTTTCTTGCGGACCGGAAAGCTTTTTCGAGTATTAGCGAGCTCCGACATTCGACGCTCTTCCTCTTTCCTCACCTTTCCGAAAGCTCGCCTCGACATCTTGATGGGTAAAGCCTGACAGGCCATGTATGTGTGCTACCTCGGCGTACTGTTGACCTACGGGCTGACGAGGATGAAAGAGGGTGCCAAAAGCATCGAGTGTTAGGACCAAGGGGCGAAGTCGTCCGGAGAACATAATAACAGCAAGCTCTAGGTCAGACGCATTATTTAATCATATTGCTACTGTTCGTGGATGGTTCCTAACAGCGGTCCGGATTGCATTGTCCTTTGCAATCGGGCTGCATTTCTTCCTCGCAGTGAACCGGTTCGATATGAAAAGCCGTTGGTTGGAACACCAACACATGGGACGGGGAATCGGGTTATTCGGTGATTGGGTATGTGCTGGGCGGGGCGAATGCTGATCAAAAGAGGTAATAGCCGAGTCCGACTTGCGAGGCGGGCGCTAGCTGCATCGATCAAGCTCCAGGGCCCGGCTCGAACGGGATATTACCTTATACGCCCAACCATTGTCCTGCTTGATGTTATTATTCTGTGGAGTGGCAATCATTCCCAACTTTGCCGCTGCATAGAATTTGCAGTGAACCTAATTCAAAGCAAAACTCTTGTACTCCCGTTTTCAACCGCTGTTTCGGGAGTTTTCGCTGCGATTCGAAGCTGCTTCACATACAATTAACTGCCTGGGCTCAACTCACCGCTCGATTCATAACTTGTCGACCAGGAAGTACAGTCTTTCGCATCGCTAGAACAGCAAGATCCTTTCTCAATTGCTCAAAAAAGCCGATTCCCCAGCTACTCGTCCATCATTATGGCCTCCAGACCACATAACATAGGGATCAAAGCTATTGAAATCTACTTCCCCAGCCAGGTGAGCAGACAGCCAAAAAATACCCATTGACAACCGAGTAAAGCCTATCGGATCGATCAACTGACATTGTACTACGCAGTGTGTCGAGCAGGCCGAGCTCGAGAAATTCGATGGCGTTAGTCAAGGAAAATACACAATTGGCTTAGGCCAGACGAGAATGGCTTTCTGTGACGATCGAGAAGGTAACGCCTAGCGACGGTTGTTCGATTTGTGGAAACCTAGACATCTGACGATGGCTAGATATCTACTCACTTGCTCTCACTACTGTTTCGTCCCTCCTGCGAAAGTATTCAGTCGACCCCAAGTCGGTTGGGCGACTTGAAGTTGGTACAGAAACCTTACTGGATAAATCGAAATCCGTCAAGTCGGTACTGATGCAGCTCTTTGAGGCATCCGGTAATACAAATATCGAGGGTGTTGACACTGTCAACGCCTGTTATGGTGGAACAAATGCCATCTTCAACGCCATTAACTGGGTCGAGTCGTCCGCCTGGGACGGCCGAGACGCGATTGTATGCGCTGGTGACATTGCTCTCTACAAGAAAGGAAACGCACGTCCTACCGGAGGAGCTGGCTGCGTTGCAATGCTGATAGGCCCTGACGCCCCTCTTGCGTTCGAGCCTGGCAAGAGAGGAACCTTCATGAAGCATGCTTATGATTTCTACAAGCCGGATTTGACCTCCGAGTACCCCACTGTGGACGGTGCGTTTTCGGTCAAATGCTACACCGAGGCTGTCGACCAGTGCTATAAGAAATACAATGAGCGTGAAGCCACGCTACAAACGAATGGGTTGTCGAACGGTATCCATGAGCCGCAGGATTCATCATGTACTCCACTGGACCGATTCGACCACATGGTCTTCCATGCCCCAACCTGCAAGCTTGTGACGAAATCCTACGCTCGCCTGCTGTACAACGACTTCCTTACCAATCCGGGACACCCCATGTTCGCATCGGTCCCTCGCGAGATCCTTGACTTAGACTACGCCTCATCAATCACTGATAAGACCATCGAAAAGACGTTTGGAGCGCTTGCGAAGAAGAAGTTCACTGCCCGCGTAGAACCTAGCATCGAGGTGGCAACAATGTGCGGTAATATGTACACAGCCAGCGTGTATGGTGGTTTGGTCGGCTTGTTAAGCAATGTTACTGGGGAGAAGATTGCTGGGAAGAGGATCGGCATTTTCAGCTACGGCAGTGGTTTGGCAAGCTCACTCTTCAGCCTCAGGGTTGTGGGAGACGTCAGTGATATAGTCACCAACTTAGATCTGCACAAGAGACTCGAAGCTAGGCGTGTTGTGGAACCCAAGGTGTATGACGAGGTATGTGTATTGCTGGCTAATGTCACATGAACAAGAGACTGACTTCTGCCAGATGTGTAATCTGAGAGAGAAGGCTCATCTGCAGAAGGAATATTCGCCAAGTGGTGATCCTGGACTGATAACCAAGGATACATACTACTTGACCAACATTGATGGGATGTTCCGACGACAGTATGAAATCAAGGCATAACGGTTTTGTTATCAAGACCTGTCTATGTTTTAGAGGCGCTTTGCAGTATATCATCACCATAATGGGCAAGAGGTGCATGTCTGTACTAATATATAGAGCAGTCGCTCTACAAGAGGATGTCGAAGCGGTAAGACTCGCATTGACTCCACCAAAGTGTGTGCGATATCAAGGGTCCCTCCAATGACGTTGTGAGTTACATGATTCTATAGCTTGTGTATGCGTCATACTGCAATGAATGGGTGAGAAACGAAGATACCTTAAGGTACCTCCGTGATTCGAAGACATCATAATGCCCAGAGAAGCCAAGAGCCAAGGCGCCTGCCGCTTCTTCCATTCATCAACCTCAGCCGCGGACGTTCTTCCATCGCCAACCCCACGTCGTTGATTAAGTCTTAGAGGGCATAGGTCACTCTCATCAGACGAAGATGGGACAGCCGTCATACAAAA
>QQTW01003371.1_pt1 | contig 11793 bp, 11 predicted proteins | sample 1904831 | NCBI WGS metagenome assembly QQTW01 (sample SAMN09435610, study PRJNA476489) | Subsurface metagenome, whole genome shotgun sequencing project. | reverse complement strand
GGTTCTTCGGAAACAGTCGAATCCAGCGAGTAGCTCGACGAAAGAAAACTGCAGACCGAAAGAAGATGGAAGGGCTTCAAGAATGCGTGCCCCGGCCTGGACGAAGCAAGGATTGAGTTTTTTAGTGATGTTATTCCCATCATGAAGGGCGTCGCGTAGGAAGAGCTCACTGGAATAACCTCCTTGCCAATGCCATCTCCTGGGATCAATCCTGCAATGACTGTGAGCCAATTGAGTCACCGCTTTGATATCACTGTGCTCGACGAACCTATTCGTAGTCTGTGAGCCATTGTTGTTGTCCTATCACATCTGAGGTTGGCACTAGGATGATGATAGGTGGTTAAGGAACGATCGCGCTACTTTTGCGTATTTCCAGCTGATGGAAGTGGAAGCTACAAAAGTCTAGAGGTCAACGGTGCGAAAATCTATTTCTACGGACCGACTTTGTTCCGTCCGTCGTAGGGCTGACGAAACTTCTCCCACGGCGCCGTTGGACCCCTCCAGTCCTGGTTCAAGCTTGTTTCGAGTGCAAGAAATAGTCCCCACCCGACATCTGAACGTCTATCGAAGTCGCCAGATCTCCACGTCGATTCGATATCAGTCATCATGTCTCAAGGGTTAGCTGGCGTCAATCCGGATGAGACGCAGAACTTGGAAGACGTACGTATTCCGTTCATGTCACCCGTCATCAATGTAGAAAGCGAACGAAGAAGCTAATGTCAAATGCTATATAGATTGAAAAGCAATTTGCAGTCAAAGGTACAGATGAAATTTTTCATTCTTCGAAGATTCTGCTCCAGCATCATGCTTACAGAATGTAGCCGTCCAACACATGTCAACCTACTGGGGCCTCCTCGAACGAATGCGAGGGTCGCAGCTCCGTCTCACCAAGATGGATGATGAAATCTACGAGCACTTGAAAAAAGATTTTCCAGAATTTGATCCACGCGAGACCATCAATGAAGATGAGATGAAGAGCAAAGCCGGGAAAGAACGATGGCGTAATTTCATGATGGCGTATGAGAAAAAGGTTGATGATTACAATTTTGGGACATTGGTTCGGACGAATCCGAAGTTCGAGTATGGCGAAAAAGAGACCATTTTTGGTGGGTGTAAAATGTCGGATTAAGAGTGATAGATGCTCATGCTGAACTGATAGTGCCGAGGATGCAGTTCTATGCCGTGGAGATTGCAAGGTTGGTGGTGATGAAGGAATACGCTGAATGCGACGCTAATCATAGGGATGGGTAGGAACCGCGAGGGGCTGAATGACTGGATCTACGAGCAGAAGCATCCGGGTGAAACAAAGAACCAGTCCGAGAAACCAGACAAGAGGGCCCAACAGGATTGAGCTACGAAGTTGATTTTAAGTCGAATCCACCTGCTCTAGGTCCGGGAACGACAACATACCTGAGAGCTACGAATGGCGGACGACCGCGACGAAAATATCTTGAAGTGCAATACAACGCTCAATGACAGATTGCTCTGTCGCTTGCTTGCAATAAGGCCAGACCAGCGGACTATGCTCATCTACCAAGAAAGAAAACCTACTCCATGCCAGCTCAAAACTGTGGCGGACCCGCTCGCAAACTTTTCGCTCCACTTTATTGGTGCCCATGATCTCAAGCTGCCCCTTGAGGAACTCGGAAAGCCATGGGTTGGTTCGTCTTTGTTGAAACAATCGCCAAAATACATTGTTGTGGGAGAACAATACTAAGGGCCTAGGGGTCAGCATTGGTTCGAACAATGAAAGCAGAACCTGAAGGCTACGGCCACCACACCGAAAAAACACTATCTACGAAGAAAACATTGGACTTCTCTGATTTACCAAATCAGAATAGTTGTTGCTTTGTATCAAAACATGGCGATTTCCGCTTCCGCCTTAACAATGTACTTCTCTTCGAGTCATGCCTGTCTTTCCAACGTCGTTACTGTCATGCACTGTGTGAGACATCTTTCCATTCTATGTGAACAGTATCTCCGTTCCACCTCCTCTCACTCGTTTGATAATCGAATATGGAGGACGACGACGAGCCCGTCCTCAAGCCAGACGGTATCCGACCCGACGAGCAGCCCAGGCGTGCGCGCTGGTCGGCGCTGTTCAATTTCACCACTCGACAACATGCAGTGCCACTGACACTGGCGTTGGTCTTTTCGGTCATTTCCGGCATCGTCATTCCTGCGGTTAGCATCTTCATGGGCAGGATCTTCAATCAGTTCACCGAATTCGGCGGAGGGAAGATTGGTGGTCAGGAGCTCGTACGCAAGGTCTCGGTCAACTGTATCGCCCTTGTGGCTATCGGTACTGGGAGCTGGCTGCTCAATGGCGGGTATTTCATGTTCTGGCTGGTGTTTGGGGAGCTCCAAGCGAAGAGCGTTCGGGATAAGCTGTTCGATGGGCTCATGCAGAAAGACATGGAGTGGTACGACTTGCGAAAAAATGGCGTGGGTGCATTGATCCCGCGGCTGCAGAGGTCTGGTCCCATCGCTATGTTGACTATGTGCTAGACGCTAACTTGTTTGCAGTCAGATTCGAGAGCTACAGATGGCTACGTCTCAACCTCTCGGCCTGATCATCCAATACACGGTGACGGCGATTGCAGCATTTGGCGTTGCACTTTATCACAGCTGGAAGCTGACGCTGGTGACACTGGCCACCTTCCCCGTTGCCGCTGCCGTGCTCTCCTACACCTCGCATAAGATTCAACCAGCAATCGACGCGCAGGAAGCCAGTTTGAACAGGGCATCGAAATGCTCCACCAATGCCATCTGTGCCATCGAAACGGTCAAGTGCTTCAATGGCCAAGAGGGCGAGGTCAGGCAATACATCTCGAGAATCAAGCAAGCTGCGAGCGCGTATTATTTACAGGCTCATGCCAACGCGTTCCAGATCGGATTCATGTGTCTGATCACCAAGGGGATGTTTGTGCAGGGTTTCTGGTATGGCAGCGCCTTGATTGACGCCCAGAAAATATCCTCGGGCAACGTCCTGACAACCTTCTGGGCGGCTCTGATGGCAACGCAGGCGGTGGAGCAACTCTTGCCACAAACGATCATCCTGGAGAAAGGTCGCGCCGCCGGAGCAACGCTACAGGCGATTCGGCTACGCGTGGAGCTTGGTCGGAGGATTACCGAGATGGCTGGCAAGCAAGTGCCCACTGAATGTCAAGGAGACATTGACATTCGCGGGGTAAGATGCCATGCTTGGGTTTGTCTATCCGCAACTAACGATTCTAGCTCTCGTTCGCATATCCAGCGCGTCCCGACCAGCTGGCAGTTGACAATGTCACCCTGTTCTTCCCTGCTGGTGAGACCACTTTTGTCGTGGGAGGGAGTGGATCCGGCAAGAGCACGTTGGGCAACCTCATTATGCGCTATTACTCGCATTGGAGCGGCAATATCTCCATCGACGGCAATGCCATTCAAACGCTTGACTTGGGCTGGCTACGGCATCATGTTACGTTAGTCCAACAACAGAGCATCTTATTCAACGAAACCCTGTTCCGGAACATCGCATTCGGACGCAGGGACCATAAGGGTGTCTCGAAGGAGGAAGTCCGACAGGCATGTCAAGCAGCTCTTCTGCAACCAACGATCAACGATCTCCCCGACGGACTTGACACCGTTGTGGCGAGTGGTGGCCAGTCCATGAGCGGTGGCCAGCGGCAGAGGATTGCCATTGCAAGGGCACGGCTCCGAGATACGCCAATCTTGATCCTGGACGAGTCAACCAGCGCATTGGACTACATCAGTCGATCGCTGGTTATGGACGCCATTCGCGAATGGCGAAAAGGCCAAACGACGATTATCATCACCCACGACATCTCGCAGATTTTCGAAGATGACTTTGTTTACGTTATGGAGAATGGAAAGATCGTGCAGGAAGGCTATAAGGCTAAGCTGGAAAAGGAGCTGGCAGGCACATTTCGCTCTTTCATGCAGAAACCGCCCGAACTGAAGGCCAGAAAGGATAACATGGATGATCATCCCTTCATCGAACGTCGCAATGCATCGCGGGCACATTCAGAAGGGAACGTATTGTCGACGAATGGGATATCTTCTGGCTCCACCGACTCGCTCGATATCCAGTTCCCTCAGAAAGTGCAGTACATCCCGACCATCTTCGGCGGATCGGCCACGGATCTGCGGTTTCGACGCCCTTCCCAGAATCAGCTGTCTCCGGTAACACCTCTTTCATCCTCGCTGTCCCCATATGTGCGTACTCCGCTCGGGATGGAACTGGTAGAAATGTCGGGGCGCAAGACGCGCGAGAGACGAGCGGATGTAATGCATCGGACCTCACCTGCCCCAAATCCCCTCACGCTGACGACTGCGATGTTGGCTCGGCCGAAGCCCACGAGGCAGCAGCGAAGAGACAAGGATCGGGCAGTCAACCGGGATCAGATTTCTTCGTTGAATAAAATCCTTGCTACTGTCTGGCCGAACTTGGACAACATCGGGCGAACTCGATTCGTTCTGGGGTTTTTCTGTGCCTTTCTGCACGCCGCGGCCACGCCGACATTCTCCTACCTCTTCTCGAAGCTACTCGCGACGTTCTTCGCTTCCAGTAGACGCAAACAGGCGGCTCTCCGGTGGTGTCTGGCAATGATTGGCGTGGCTATTGGCGACGGAATTGCAAGATACCTGATGCATTTCCTCTTGGAGGCCTGCGGGCAAGCATGGATCGACCGACTCCGGACTGAGGCGTACAAGCGCATCCTGGATCAGCCACGAGCGTGGTTCGACAAGGAAAAGGCCTCGGTATCTCGTCTGTCTGAATGTCTGGACCGCAACGCGGAAGAGATGCGAAATCTGGTCGGGCGATTCGCCGCTTTTGCATTCGTGGCCGCCGTCATGATCAGTATAGCTATCATCTGGAGTATGGCCATTTGCTGGAAGCTGACGATTGTTGGCCTTGCTTCGGCGCCTGCAATGTACGCCGTTACTCGAGGATTCGAATATGTGTCTGGTAAATGGGAAGGGCAGAGCAATGATGCTGCTGAGGCCGCCGGGGCGATCTTCATGGAGACATTCTCGAACGTCAAGCTCGTGAGAGCATTAACGTTGGAGAACTTCTTTCGGAGGAAGTACGCTGGAGCGACGAAGCATACGTTGAGAGTCGGGCTTAAGCGGTCGGCGTACTCGGGAGTCTTCTATGGCTTGTCCGAATCGGGGATTCTGTTCATCACTAGTAAGATATTTCCTGGCCTTTTTGGCGAGATTTAGAGAGTCAAGCTGATCCCCATAGCTCTGATTTTCTACTATGGCGCTGTCCTGGTGTCGAGCGGGCAGTTCCAGACGGCCGACATTCTGTCAGTTTTCAGCATGTTGACGTTTAGCATTGCCAACGCAAACTCCATTATCTCTTTCAGTAAGTCAATGGACCCGACTTTTACAGAATGCGTAACTGACTACAGTCTACTAGTCCCCCAAATAAACAGCAGTCGAGACACTGCAACTCGTCTCTTGAGACTTGCCTATCTTCCCCGTTCCTCGCACGAGGACAACGGCATCGCCCGCATGGCCACCCCTCTGCCAATCTACCTTCGCAACCTATCATTTGCCTATCCATCTCGGCCGAGTCAGCTCGTGCTCAACAATGTCAGCCTCGAGATCACGGCTCACTCCAGCATTGCCATTGTCGGAGCATCTGGATCCGGCAAGTCAACGATCGCCTCTTTATTGCTCGGTCTCTATCCCTTGTCATCGACCTCGTTAAATACAGTCCCACCTCCAGTCACCTACAACGGTGTCTCCTCTCGAGACGTCCATATTCACTGGCTACGCTCTCAAATCGCGGTGGTCCCACAAACACCGGTTCTCTTCCCAACCACAATTGCAGGGAACATCGCATATGGTTTTCCGGAGGGAGGCGAATCAGCGGCCGCCATCGCCCAAGCCGCCAAACGCGCCGGCATCCACGACTTCATCATCTCCTTGCCACGCAGCTACGGCACTGTAATCGGCGACGGCGGACAGGATCTATCAGGGGGTCAAGCGCAGCGCATCGCCATTGCACGAGCGCTGGTCCGCAAGCCCAAACTGTTGATCTTGGACGAAGCGACTAGTGCATTGGATGCCGAGAACGCTCGAATTGTATGTGATACCGTTCAGCGATTAATCCGAAGAAGGCATTCATCCCGGGCCATGTCATCTATTAAAGAAGAGAAGAATATCGATGATGATGAAGGTGAACATGAAGATGAAGGAATGGCGGTGTTGATCATCACGCATGCAAAGGAGATGATGCAGGTTGCGGAACGCATCGTGGTGCTGGATCAGGGACGGGTCGCGGAGAGTGGGACCTGGGATGAACTCATGTCTTCGAAGAGAAGCAACGGAGGAGAATTGAAGAGGTTACTTTCGGGAGGAGAGTGGCAGGGTCCTAGTGGTAGTGACGATGGCGGACAGACGAGGTTTGGGGAGGTGGTGTGGGGGTCATAGAGCTCTAAATATTTGAACAAAATGCAATCTGCTACAGCATTGGAGTTTCCTTCGCCTTAAGATTCGCCTACGTCCTCCCTCGTAAGTTCGTCTCGATTTTTCCATGTGCTTTAACTCGATTACGAGCATGGGGTCATGCACCCATTCACGCCGCTGGAAACATACATTGAACAATTCAGCAGTGAGCGCTTCATACTCTTCCCAGCTTTTCGTCACCCTTATGACGAAGATGACCTAACCCTCATCACGCCGATGATGTTAGTATAGCCGTTCTTCCACCGGACTTATGACAAAGATACTCCAACCTTCGTCACACTGATGATAATGTATGACATACTCTCCTCGTCAGCTGTTGCTGCTGAGCTGTCCTATTTATTTATTTATCTACCCCCGTGCCACTTCTCCTCAGAACCACAGTGGGCGCATAATACGACAACATCAAGAGCAATCCCTGCTTCACCGCGCCGCTGAGATTCGACAATCGACTCCATCCCACCTACCCCCACGATTCGTTGAGATTCACGTTGGTCCGTGCCCGAAATCGACCGTACCTGGCAGGAGATCCACCGGCGTCCGGTACTACTCCACAGTATATCTTCTTGACTGCTTCGTGTTTCTTGCAAACCATGACCGCATTCAGGCTCGTCCTTGGTGGATCGAGATATCCACCAAGGGCATTCTCTACTTTTTCTCTTCCTCCATCCACGTTTTCTAGGGATCTATAAAGACACCGTACCGACTTGATTCACGTCCGTCGCTTTGGTTTTCTAGCTTCTGATCCAAGCCTGCTAAAAATTTACCATCCTGTGCCTCTTCTATCTTTCAGTAACAATATTTATCAAAATGATTCCTACAACCTCGAAACCCAACGCATGGCTTCTTTTTTCCCTTCTCAACCTCCTAACGTTCTCTGTCTACTCCATTCCCACCACGGCAATGACAATGACACCCTCCTCCCTTCGCCCCTCCTACATGGGTCATCCTCTGCTCAAAAGCAACCAGAACACCAACCTGATGGCCGTAAAACAGCAATCATCATCCGCTGTCAAGAAAACGGCTCAAGGCCAAGGAGGACAGCGCGGTCGACTCGAAGTGTATACAGGATCTTTATTCATGTTCAGACGCTGGGGATGCGTGGGTGAGGAGGGTGATTGGGCCTTGAATCGGTGCGGGGATATGGTCGCTGAGGTTGTTGGCTCTGGTAAGTGTTCGTGGATTCTTCATGATGTATTCTATTATCACCATCCTCCACCGTTCATCTATCGTCCATCTGTCCATGGTCTACTATCCAGTCCAGTCCTAATTCATTCCCTCTTCCATTTCCGTCTTATGTTTGTTATCTTTCTATTATTGATTCTTTGAAATATACCCCGTCATGCGACGGACAAAATAAATGGAACAGCTTAGCAGTAACCACTTCATCATCCTTACGGCAAATGGCTTAATGTTCATCATCATACGTGTGATGAACATTAGGTAGATCATTCGTCATAAGCGTGACGACGATTCCTTCGCCACGGGGATGATGACGCCTCCCTTCGTCGTAAGGGTGATGAAGTGGTTACTGCTGAGCTGTTCCGTTTGTTTTGTCACCCGCACGTTCGTGCATGGGATGTTTACGCTGGCATCACCATAATACCTTCGAACGAAAGTATCAGTTATCCAAAGATAGCACAGCTCCTTTTTCCTTCCTTTCTGTCTATCTATCTCTGTCTGTCTGTCTCTTTGTTCTCATTGAAATCCTCCGCCACTAAATCCCAGACCCAAACAAGGCAGCATCGCATGAAGACCCAACAACAGCTCGGGCGAGTGGTAGCTGGATAAAGACGACGTGCTAACCGGACCGCTTGAGAAGACACACCAGGGGCTACCACTTTGAGATTTCGATCGAAGCAGGGATACTGCCGCTGGGCTCTTCGTTCTATCCCAACTAATCCCCCTCATCATCCACCTAACGATACGCCCATGAATGGGAACCAGGATGTCCTACTCGCTTGTGATGGCGGAGAGACGGAGGGGCCGATGGAGGTAGCTGGTGGGGAGGGCGGGGTGATGGTGAGTTTAACTACTTATATATGAATCTTGCTCCTCACCTACATTCAATTGGTGTTTCGTTCATGGTGTTCATGCTGTCCCCCAATCTACCCCTTCCCTCTCCTCCTATTCTTCCTTTTCCGCCGTAATGCTCGCTCTCCATATATGGGCGTAGCCATGTCCGTTATGCACTCTCCTACTCTTCTACCGCTGCTGGTAGAAATAGCAAGGGATTACTATTCCCAGCATGACTTGGAAAAAACGCGGAGGCAAGAGCCGGAGTACAAACGAAGATTGACCGGGAAAAGACGAACGAATCCGTCATGAATGTATCGCTAATGACCTCTTTGATTGATCTGAGACAATAGACATCCCCAACAATTTTCCACATCAATACAAAAGACGGGATGATCGACCGAGCCCTCTTCGCTGGGAAAGAAGGTCCTTCGGATTCAAATTCGGAGGCGGGAGAAAAGAGGTGGATCTCGAATAGTATCCCGCATTATTATAGGGTGATGTTGAAGTGGGTTCCGATATCTTCCTGAACATTTCGGTTCTTGGGGAAGAAGTAATCCCCCTCTTGGGGGAAATCCTCTCGGGGAAGGAGAAGTGAAAGCAGATGGATGGATGGAGGGGTGGGTGAGTGCGTTGAAGGACGAATAAAGTGGATTGGGTAAATTGGTTGCTCGTTTGGTCTCGCCTTTTGCTTAGGCCTGGGCCTTAAGCTTTGTCGGCTACGGCAGGGCTAGTCACTGGTGGTGGTCATGCCCCTTCGATACATTCTCGAGGTTTTGCCATCTTTCGATCTCCGAATCTTCGCCGCGGGTGATTATGGCGGCGGAGCTTGCTCCGTGCGGAAGAAGATGGGAGAGCACAGCACGATGGGGACAAAATTAACGGAACAAGCTCAGCATTCATCGCGATGAGAAGAGGTTCGCATCGCCATCATGAGTGTGATGAAGGTTTGATCATCCGTCATAAGCGTGACGAAGGTTCTTCCGTCCTAAAGACGACGGTGATGATGCCTCCGCCACAAGAACGATGAAGCTTCCCTTCGTCACACGGTTGATGAAGCGGTTACTCCTGAGCTGAGCTGGTCCGTTCATTGTGTCGCCCGCGTAGAGAGTTAACTCCGTCAAAGAGTAGACAGGAAAGGAGGAAGTAGAAAGAAGGAGCAAAGGGTCCACTTCAAGGACGTTGAATAAATCTATCCAATCCATAAAGCCCAGGGTTATTTGTTTCAATTACCCTACAATCATCGATCGCATTCCCGATGGATCAGATAATGAAGAAAGACGGATGGTGGTAAAAGAATCCATAGTTATAGACAAAAGAATGGTCTCCATGAACATTCCTTCGTGAATTCGAAAGAAATAAACCCGCTCAGATATACATCCAATAATTGAAGAACATTCGTTATACATGAATGAAGAAGATCCCCGGAAGAAGAGATATACATGGTACCGGTCCGCTAGAAAAACTATTCACGCATATATTTCATTTGTTCGAGAACATGTGATATCAGAAATGATGTGTGAGAAGTGACCACGGAAGGTATGTGCATGAGTTGATAGATCCCCGTCTCGTCTATTTCCAGATGGACAATATTCCAAGTTTCAAAGGTAGCTCGCCGGAGGACGAATGGAAGAGTGGGGGTGGATACATAGTGGGTTTTAGAAACAGGAGCGAAAGGTAGTGGTGGTAATGGTGCTGGTTGGTCATTAGGATAAATATTATGGTCTTCTCACAGGAGAAGCGGGCGTCGAATTTGATGGTGTACCCGCCGTGATTTCGATCGCCGGTAACGTCCTCAGGATTGGTAATTGCGGTGCGCCATTGGTGGGGCTAGTATCCATATTCCCTCCTCCTCTTCCTGCACCTCCTTCGACTCGACCATTGGTAGTAGTATTGCTGGAAGACACGTTCGTGATACTGTTATGGGGCATAGTGGTACGGGTCGGACTCTCGTACGGCGGCGCTTCCTCATCGTTTAAAGCGATCTCGTTATACTCCGGCGGTAGAGGTGGCAGGGTATTGTTCGTTACTGTGGGTTGAATATATGGCGATGTGGACGATGATGCTGGTGTCAGATTGAGTGTCTCGTCTTGTAAGCCCAGTCCAACTTCGCTCGTCGTCGTAGTCTGGGATACCGTCCTTGAGTGCGTCGGTCGTATGAACGCTGCGAATCGAGATAATGGACGTGGCGAGTCCCCACGACCACCTTCAACAGACCCCGTGGTGGACATGGAATGCATCGATGAATCTCGACGGTGATACGCCGGTCGTTGATGAGGCTGCTGTCGAGATGGGTTGAACGGTGATGGCGAATTCGGTCTCGACGACCCCATCCCCATCATCCCCATCGGTCCAGCACCCTCGAGTAACGGTCGTTCCGAGTCCGACGAGACCCGGACACGCGTTCCATCGTGTCGAGCCAGTCCCACCTCCGCATAGCTGACGCTTGACACTCGTCGTTCGCGTTCAAGTCGACTGGCTTGCTCCACGCTGAGAACACTCAATGGTAAACTGACATTGCTGCTTCCCACTCCCGCCACGTTGTTCGTGCTTCCTCCCCCATCACCACCAATTACTGGAGGAACGGCCGATCCGAGTCTCGTGGCGGCGCTGTCAGCACGAGCTCGCGCCTCGCGACTCTCTCGTCGGATGTCTTCCAATGCAGCGGTATCCCCGCGCTCTCGTGCCTCGCGTCGTCGTCTTCTTCGATCCTCCCGCTCTGCCGCTTCCGCTCGTCGAGCCTGCCGGATCTGGAACAACGCCTCCATATGCTCGTCCCGTCGAGCCTCCTCCTCTTCAGCCGTCTCGGGGAGCTCCACTACGACATCAATCCCAGCTCGCTCGCCTTCACGGCCTAGAACCTGCTCCGTCTCGTGCGCCGTCGGCTTGTAGACCGGAAGTGTCGCAACGGATCGAATCGACGCGTGGCGGTCCACCTCCACCTCTGTTCGAGCTGGGTTACTATTTTCTGCTGGCAAGCTCTCCACTTCCATCGACGTCGAGCCGTAATTCCCTTGCCAGGTCGCTCCTGCCGGCTTCCACGCTTGCCATCTCCGCTTGAGCCAGGCTGTGGGGATATAGCGTGGGTTTTCATATCGTCTACGGAGTCGTCGGAGGTGGATGAAGCCAATGATGAAGAGTACGATAAACGTTCCCGTGATGAGGAAGGCCTGGGCGCATGAGTCAGTCAGAAATTTCAGTAAAGTGATAATCGGGGCTGCCGGCGACTGACAATAAAACCGGTCGCGCGTTTGGACTGAGCGGTAGCCCGGGCATTTAATCGTATGTTCGCCATGTCGT
>QQTW01003370.1_pt1 | contig 11794 bp, 16 predicted proteins | sample 1904831 | NCBI WGS metagenome assembly QQTW01 (sample SAMN09435610, study PRJNA476489) | Subsurface metagenome, whole genome shotgun sequencing project. | reverse complement strand
GACCATTCTTGGGCTTGAGCGAGCTGGATGCGGGCCTTGGACGGCGAAAGTAGGGGCGTGAGTTCCATGTGAGTGGTCTGGCCAGGGGAGCCCTCAATTTGAATATTTGATTCGTCGTAGGTGCTTCTGGGCCCAACTATTATCATAGGGAACCCTACGCGACAGTGGTGGCTTGGTTAGCGAGCAACGATAGCGATTTGAAGTTAGTGAGACGTGTTGCTGGTTGTTTCTTTTTGTATGGCATTGAAAGATCTTCACATGAGATGCATCCTGACCTCCGCAGCACACTGCAGGGTCATGTTTGTTGTGCTGGAAGTGTAACTCCCGGAGCCGCATGCCAAGCTTTTCGGGCTGCAGGGATAATGGCGCGGCTCCTTCCGTGGGATACATAGTTGAAGTAGTGGCCACCTCAACTGTTTCTGGATTTACATTCAAAACAATGCCAGTTTGACTTGAGACTCTTCTGAGAGGCAGCATCACAAAATGATTATACGATCGCCATCACTGGTTGTTCTGGCAAGCCTTTTCTCATCTTTGCCAGCAGTTATCTGCATTTCACCATCAGAAATTCCTTCCGATGTGCCCATCTCATCGCTTCTTTCCTCTGCGACCTCGAACCTTGCAAAGGGCAATCCCAATGATGCGCTCACCTATTTTGATGTCGCCATATCCCGCGACCCCAACAACTACCTATCCATATATAAGCGTGGAGCAACCTATCTTTCACTTGGCAAAAATGCACAAGCAAGCCAGGACTTCGACAAAGTTCTGGCGATAAAGCCTGACTTTGAAGGGGCGCTGCTGCAGAGGGCAAAGATAAAGCTCAAGAACGCTGAATGGGCTGCAGCGAAGGCAGACTTTGAAGCAGCGGGTAGGAGTGGTGGTCAGGAGCTAGCAAACTTGGAAGAGGCGCAAGGAGCAGCGGCCTTGGCCACTGATGCGGCCAAGAACAGAGACTGGGAAGGATGTGTGAGTCAGGCCAGCATCGCAATCATGAGCGCAACCACAGCATTACACCTACGGCAATTGAGAGCACGGTGTCGGTTTGAAAAGGGCGAGGTACAAGAAGGCGTTAACGACTTAGCTCATGTGCTACAAATCTCCCCAGGTTTGATTGAACCGCACCTGCAAATATCCATGATGTTATTCTACGCCTTGGGAGATACAGAAAGGGGCATAGCGCAGTTGCGCAAGTGCCTGCATTCCGACCCAGAGTCAAAGACTTGCAGCAAGTGGATTCGCAGGCAGAAGAATCTCGAGAAAGCTCTGAAGCAGGTTAAAACTTTGAAGGAGAAACGTCAGTTCAACAGTGCAACAAAGCTGTTGATTCCTCTTGGGGAGTCGATTGGGTTGATCCAGGAAGTCAAGAACGACGTGAAGGAAGCCCAACAGGCCGGATACGTGCACAAGAATTCTCCGAATGAACTGTATAGCAGTCTAGTAGAGATGACCTGCGACTCTTATACGGAGGTACGCACAGTTACATTCCACATGCACCAGATATTCCAGCTAACTCATAGTCGTTAGATGAACAACCCCAAAAAGGCCCTGCCCTACTGCACCGAAGCCCTCAGCTTGAATCCGGACTCCCTCCCAGGCCTCATTTCAAAGGCTAAACGTCAGATTGAAGCTGATGACTTCTCCGCAGCGATTGCCACACTCAACCACGCCAAGGAACAACATCCATCCGCTCCACAAATCCAAACTTTACTTCAAAAAGCTCACACTCTTCTCACCCGTTCCAAGCAAAAGGACTACTACAAAGTCATCGGTGTCTCCCGTGACGCCGACGAACGCACCATCAAACGAGCCTACAGGCAGCTCACGAAGCAATATCATCCGGACAAGGCATCCGCGCATGGCATTGACAAAGATGAAGCGGAGAAGGAAATGGCAGCCATCAATGAGGCGTTTGAAGTGCTCAGCAACCCGGAGCTACGAGCACGCTTCGACAATGGCGACGATCCTAACAGTCACGAGCAGCAAGGTCAACCGTTCCAAGGCAGTCCGTTTGGGCAAGGTGCAGGCGGACAGCAGTTCTTCTTCAGGAGTGGACCTGGCGGTGGTGGTGGTGGTCAATTCAAGTTCCAGCAGGGGGGTGGAGGATTCCAGTTTCCTGCCGGCTTTGGGTTTCCTTGACGGAGGTATTAGGATTTCGATTGGTTGGTATGCCTGTGGGCGATGGGTTACTTTGGCGCTTGGTTCTAGAGACCTGACGTTGTTTTCTCGCGCTTTCTGCGCTAAGCATAGGAGTCACAACACAGGAGTCATACAATGGGCGTTCTCCGCGCCTTGGCATTTCGTAGACTAAATGATAGCACTAAAACATGGTTATCAGATGTCTTGTCGTTCTATCTTCAACTGTAACGATGACAACTATGTATCCGTAGTGCCACCTGTCGCAACTCCATCTGAACTATAAAGAGTACAAGTACAGGCCATGCAAACTGCCAACCCTGTAACCTTCCCTACTCGTATGGCCAAGACGAAAGTGATCACGCTCTACGAGACCTTAACGCTGGCGATAGAACCGACTAAACCTCGTCCAGTGCCTAATGCTAGTACCTCGGATCAACATCATCCAAGTAAACCCCGTTGCCCTTCAAGGAAACCAACTGTTTCTCCTTCATCCGGCTGGCGTTTTCCTCTATCTCTTTCATCCTCAACCTCTCCTCAGCCTGAGCTGCCTGCAACTTCGTCATATGCATTTGCAAGCCAGCCTCCCACTTATCACCGAGCATGTCTTGGTACAGTGCCTTCGTCGCCTCCTCCATGTCTTTGACGAGCAGTGTCAGCGCCGTTCCGGTTAAGTCCTTCACTCGAGCAGAAAGCGCTCCCTCCTCCTCCAGCTTCGCTATTTTCTCTGCAGCCTGTTCCTCGAAATCTTCCTGCCCTTTCTTTCTCTTCTCCTTAATTGCGCCGATTCTTCTCGCTTTTTCGGCGAGGTAACGAACACTATGCCCGACGGCCGCGCCAGGTTTGACGGGTGGAAGTATATCGAGTGGTGGTGTGGTGAAGAAGAGCACGCGGCCATGCTCGTCACGGTGGAATTGCTCTCGGATATCTTCTGGGATGGCAAGATTGGCTGCATCGCTGAGGTGGTAGACTTCTACGGGCCGCGGTGGATTGTAGGCATTGCCAACGACTATGGAATTGCGTGGTGCAGATTGCGAATGCCCGTAGCCGCTTGGAGGGGCATAAGAGTGATCAATATGCCCACGTGGCTGAGGGGTGGAGAAGGCATTGTGAGAATTCTGTGAGGTGTAGTTGGATACTGGCTGGTTATATTGTTGGTAAGTTGGTGCTGGAGATGCTGAGTATTGATGAGATTGACCAGGTCTTTGATCATAAATTATTGGTGCGTGATTCGGTTGAGTTGTCGAAGAAGAGGATGCAGGGGGCGCGGGTCCGGTACCTCCCATGGTCACGTCGCCTTGGCTCCCTCTACGGTAGCTGCTGTGCTCGTGGCTGGAGACACTAGTTGCTGGTCGTGGTGGTTGAGGTGCAGGTTGTGGTGGAGGTGAAGGTGTGGGCTCCGGAGGGGGTGATTCCTGTGAAGTTGTGTTAGTAGCCGAGCAGCTGCCTAGCATGAACTACACGAAGTACTCACGTTCTCTTCCCTTGGCCGCTTGTGCACTGCTCCCACAACAGGAGGCGCATTCTCAACACCCCAGGTTGGTTTAGGTAGATCGTCGGTTTCTTTGGCATCTTCTTTTAGTAGATGCTTGATTGGGCTCGGAACCTTCTTGATCTTCCTCGGTCCGTCGAACAGATCCATCTCATAGTCCTTATCCCTGGTTTCGTCCGGCAAGCAACTGGCCCAGGTCTTGATCTTGTTCAATTTGAACTTCTCTTCGTTATAGCGCGCTTCGCAGACGTAAACTTCCTTATCAGGTGGAAATCCACGAGGTCGACCTCTGTTGTACCGGGTGAAAAACATGACGAAACATCGATCCATGACTTCATCTATGTGATGATCGCGATATTGTCCGGTTTTCATTACCTCGTTAGGGTAGAAGTGCTTCTCGTGATGATGAACAGTCCATTCTGGTCGGTAGTACCAGACAGCGTTGACCCATTTCTGGCCTTCTCCGTCCTGCCATGTTCGGTAGATCTGTGATACTATCGGCTTTGAGACATCGTTCGGGTTCTGAATGTGCACCCAGTCGCCAACTTTCCATAGCTCTCCGTTGTGTAATATACCGTTCGGTAAGGATAACCTTCCGTCTTCCATGACAAATTCTGTGTCCGGCTTGCGCTTCTCTTGATCAGCCAGTTTGTGAGCCTCGATCTATGATGGGTGGGTCAGATACCCAGCCAGCGAGAGAAGTCCTTATTCGGGACATACCTGAAGCTGAGTCGCATCTTTGTAGACTTGACTTTCGTCCTCATTATAGATCTTTGCGTTGTTAAACATAGTATCGACGTCTTTCATGAAGTGCTCGACGGACTGATATTTTCGACGTTTCTGCTTTTTCTGTACTGATACATCAGCGTGTGCTTGAGCATCAAATGGTACAATGTGCAGAGGCGTCTCTTAGAACCTCCGGATACACGAACCTTGATGACTTCTATCGCCATAAGCTCTTTAATTTGAACATAGTAATCTGGGTGATCAGCCTTGTCTGGCAAATGTAGAAATTGCCGAAGTAAAGGCTCCCCGTTTGGAGCTTTGATCCTCCGCAAGCCCTTAAGGATGGCGTTGATTCGTGCCTCCATGGGTGTATCGACTTTCGGCGGTCGTCCGCGCTTCTTTCTTGGTTTCGCATCATCGCCTTTCTGGCCTGCATCATCCTTGCCTTGACGCTTTGTAATTGCTGCTGTGCCACGTGGACCCCTTCTCCGCCTACGTCGGGTTCCTTCATCGTCGGAATCATCAGCTTCATCATCGTCGTCTTCCTCATCGTCTTCTTCATCCTCTTCGTCCTCCTCAATAGGCCGTGGATCAGCAGGGGGTATCTCGCCGAGATCAGGAAGCACGGCAGTCTCAGGAGAGATAATCTCTTCGTCCGCAAGCTTTCTGAATTCTGATTCAAAAAGCGCCTGTCCATCACGTCGTTAGCCTCGACTCCGTCTGAAGGCAAGCATTACTTAATACCTTTATCACAAGAGCATCTTGATAGGCTTGGGCTTCAGGCCGATTGTATGTTTGCGCGTTGTGGGGTATCTAATTCGGTTCAGCTCAGATATTCTGCAGCATTTTACTTGCAGACAAAGGATATGAGCATACTAAGGCGCAGTCTCGCACGAACTCGGAGAAGGTTTTGTACGCCTTTGTAGCCAATTTTTGCTGCGCAGCCGGACCCGTTAGCATATGTCGAAGACCTTATATGCTGAGTGCGGGAAGGTAATCGGTTGTTTACCTTGAGAGTACTCAGCGCCATGGGCTCTTTTATTACATCGTAGTAGTCGGGTAATATGCGCTTATTGACTTTGCGGTGGAAGACTTTGGAGGGATCATGATCCCTAGGCTGGTGTTAAGGCCCTAATGTGGAGAAATCTGGGCTGAACCTACTCTGTCTCCCTATGATTGTAGGCTGCTTTGATCACACGGTCCATAGCCTCCCATTGCGGCGACGTGACTTTAGGCCCATCTACCACGACATCTGGGCCATTCGTCTCCATGGATTCTATGGGTGTCGGGCTCATTGAAGCTTTCTTTGGCGGCATGTTGACCACAATAGCTGCGCACAGTATACATATAATCCTTAGCAGAAGTACTGGTGCGCAGCTGTCAGCGCGTGTCTGAATTGATCCTTTGCGCCAGAGATCCCATCATTGCCACGGAACGCGTTGGGTGGTTGGTTGTTTCTGTTCAGCAAAGTGAGCTAGCAGCTTTAGCGTTCCTGCAGACCTTAACTAGCTCCCGCAGCTAATCCGTCTCGGTACGTTCGTACCCCTCGGACCAGGTAACTTACCTTACAAAGCCGCCGCACTCCACAAGTTACACAGATCCAAAGGCTACGCGCAAAAACGTTTTCCAAGTAACTAACTCTCTCTTAGAAGAAGAATCTGAAATCATACCCACTTCTGATAAGATTGCGCTGGAAATTTGCGCTTCACCACCTTCTGAGCAGGAGACGTTTTGCTTGTCAGTGCTGTGTGTTTTGTCATTGGTCATCGAGCGTGTAAAGATAGCGCAAAACATACTACTCCTTTACCCGGCAGGGAATGAAGATCCGGATTCGTGGACCGGCAGGGCAGTCAGTCATCACAATAGCGGAATCGGCAACGGTTGGTGACTTACAGCTTAAGATAGTTGAATCAACGTCTTTGCCGCATTTCGACGCCAAGTTTGGCTATCCACCGAAGCCCCTTATACTCGAGGCGTACGAGAACTCAACAAAGCTGTCTGACCTAGCAATCAAGCTCGGGGGCGAGCAGCTGATCATTAGTCGAAGAGAAACGCAAGCAGCCACAACTGACTCGAAGAATCTACGACAGCAAAAGGAGAATTGCAAAGGTCAAGAAGCACTCCCTTACGAAGATCCCAATTCCGGTGACGGAACTGGGGATTTCAGGCACCCTAATGTCTCCTCAGGCTTCTCGTTCGCAGGTATAGGCACACCGCCACCTCCGCAACATCACCCATCACATGAGAGCAGAGAGTTACAGCCATCGGCACCATTGTCGCTGACACGGAAAAAGAATACCTCCGTCGAGTTAGATCCTCCAGAGCTGCCTTTTCCATCTCACCATGGAACACTCGTTCTTCGCATCATGCCAGACGATAACTCATGTCTCTTCCGTGCTTTCGGCGCTGCTTTCTTTGGCTTCATGGACAGTATGACAGAGCTTCGCTCTCTCGTTGCCCAGCAGATACAGGCTGAGCCAGAGCTTTATACCCACGCTGTGCTAGATCAGAAGCCAGATGAGTATTGCAAGTGGATACAGACGGAGGACGCATGGGGCGGAGGGATCGAGCTGAGCATCTTAAGCAAACACTTTGACCTTGAGATTTGCTCTATCGATGTGCAGACCCTGAGAGTGGACCGCTTCAACGAAGGGCGATCAAGGTGCATTCTGGTTTACTCTGGCATTCACTACGACATGATTGCTCTTTCCCCTTCAGATCCGCCACATATGCGCGCATATGCGCCGCCAGAGTTCGATACGACAATATTCGATTCATCTGACCAGCCGCTACTGGACAAGGCGGTTGAGCTATGCAAGGTGTTGCAGGGTAAGCACTATTATACCGACACGGCGGCATTCAGTGTCAAGTGCAACGTATGTGGAGAACAATTTGCTGGCGAACGAGGGGCTACTGAGCATGCTAGGCAGTCTGGTCATTATGATTTTAGCGAAGGAGGCTGAGGATCTGCGTTCGATTGCAGTTCTCTAGCATTTGCACAACAAATTTCAAGAACTGTACACTGAATGTTTCATGAATACATCGAGGCCACAAGAAGCCATAGATACCGTAATCGATAACAGAAGTACAGTCTGACCGCACCGTCTTGGAGCAGTCATAGCCAGTTGAGGTTTTCGACATGATACCTCGCAAATCCTCTCAGCAATATGCGCCTCACAGAGCCATACCTAAACAACGCCTCAGCCTTGCAAAATGGTCATGAACGAGTGCTGGATCATGACTTGCTCTTCTTTTTCTTCTTTCCACCTTCAGCCTCCCCGTTCACCTCACTATGCCTTCTCTTTTTCTTACTTTCCACTTCTGTATCTTTATCTGTCTTCGACTTCTTGTCCTTCTTTTTCTTCTCTTGCTTTTGAACGGCGCTAGGCGCAATATCCGCCATCTCTATATCATTGCTGCCACGTGACGGATCGTCGACGCTAATATCTGCAAGTACCGAGTCCATAGCGTTGCGCTGAGCGCACGTTAGCTCATGCGCTCAGTCTTCGATCATATTGAGACTCACCATAGCTATTTCATTCTTCATTGGTGCTGCCCCTGAAGCATAGAACTCTAGCCTCTCCTCTACCTGCTGTCTCAGGGCGGTGCCGAACTTTGTCGTGGGGGCTTCCGAGAAGTTATCGATTCTTGAGGCAATCGAGCATTTATTGGCCAAGAACCTTGATATTCTCCCCTTGTTCTTCTGTCCTGCCCTGCCGATGAATGAAGAATGGTATATCAAACCATACTTTGGCGTGTTGCCTTTCGTCTTCAAAGCCCTGAAGAGAGCCTTCTCTGCTCCGAGGATCTGCACTGTCGATGCAGGATACTTGGAGAGGTTTGTCAAGCTTCCAGCATGGGAGATAAGGCGCGCACCGACGGTCTCGCCAATGAGGGTGGCAAGATTCGGTGCAACAATGCTCATCTTCGAAACCAAGTATCCGGAGAGCGACTTGCGATAATCGGACAAGCTGACGACACGTTTTGCGAAATCAACCACATTCTCCATATCTACTTCGGAAATGTCCTGCCCCATGCTCACCCTTGCAGCGTCGATAATGCTCTGAGCAATGTCCGCATCATCATCAACAACTGCAGCTAATTCATGCAGATGATCATCCGAGAGTGCTTTCTTGTCACCGATGAAAAGGACTAAACGCGCATACTTCTGATTCTCTGACACAATCTTGATGAGTTCCGGAAAGTGCCATGAATACCACTCTCTTACACGCATGGAGAAGGTGTTCACAGCCTTATCCAAATGATCTAGGGTTGCGATGGCCTGAATGATATGATTGTCATTCTTCTGCACGCTGAACTTGACCCTAGCTCTGGAGTAGGCGTGACCGAGGCCAAGTTGCGCCCTTTCAACGTCACCATCTTGCAATTGCTTCAGAAGCTTGGGGGCATGCAGGCGGATACCACGTAGCATATCTTGAACCACCTCACTTGTATCACCGGTCTCGCACTCGATGGAGGGAAACGCCGCTTTAATGCTCCCAGCAAGGTTCTTGTCTGCAACTCCAAGAAGGATCTTCTTTTTCTTGCTTGGCTTAGGAAGATTAGCTTCCAATAGTGAACGTAGGTACTCGGACGCGATGCCCTCTGAAATCTCATTGGCGTTCTCAAGAGCTTGTGCCGCTCCCCTAAACTCCCCGTCAGCGCCGTTAGGATGGAAGGCATGCTGATCCAACCTACTGGAAAGGTGCAAAGCTGACTAGCTTGACCATCTTGCCGAATTTTGAAAGATCCTGGCGCACATGTTAGCTTCCCCATCTTCTTCAGTCTGTATATCCCATTCCATACCTGAACGGCATCCTGAACTTCTTTCAATCGATTTCCAACAGTATCCGCCTGGTGTACGACTTGAAAGACTGCATAACCAACAGACGACTCGTGTAGGAGGTAATCCACAGACATTGTATGATGTGACCGACAGAGTCCTCGAGATAGTAGTGTTTCGGGAAATCTCCAAACCGAAGCAATCAGATGATTAAAGACCGGGACTGAGGCAGTAGTGGTCTCCCTGACTATTGAATTCCTTGTGCTTGCGAGCTGTATAAATTTCTAGTGTCACTAAGGTAGCTTCGTGCGCTCGACCCTAAAGCTCCTTAGCGTTCTAGAACTTCACAAGAGCCTCACCGCGTAAGGAAATTATTTGTACCTTACGCGACATAGAGCTACCTGGATAATACAAGCACTCGGTGTCTTTCACAGCAGTCTCCAAGTCTTGCAGACGTTTCCAGACACCGCTCTTCCGCTAAGCTCATCATGTCCGCAGCTCAGCTTCTCAATCCTAAAGCTGAATCAAGAGTATGTCATCAACCCAAGCTTTAGTGGGGCACAGGCCAATAGTCTACAGAGGCGAGGAGAAGCTCTCAGAGTCAACATTTCTGCTGGAGAAGGTTTACAGGATGTGCTGAAGTCGAACTTGGGTCCGCTGGGCACAATAAAGATGTGTGTCAAGCAGCCCTCCCTACCTGGCTCAGCCGCTTACAGTTTACAGGCTTGTTGATGGGGCGGGTGCGGTTTGTTCAGCTCCCAAATGCCATCCATAACTCGATCCATATGCTGAATCAAATCGCAGATCAAATTGACAAAAGATGGGAACGTTCTTTTGAGAGAAATGGTAAGTGAACCGTGAGCTTCTGGAACAGATGCTAAGAAGTCGGCAGCAAATACAAAATCCTACGGCCGTATGTTGCCCTCTTCCTGCGCATGTTCTTATGCAAAGTCTCAATCGAACAGGTTATGATTGCAAGAGCGGCGACAGCCCAGGATGATATCACTGGCGACGGCACTACATCGGTAGTGTTGATGGTAGGGGAGCTCTTAAAGCAAGCAGATCGTTACATCTCAGAAGGACTACACCCCCGGATCATTACGGACGGCTATGAGATTGCAAAGACCGAGACACTAAATGTAGCTCTCCTCAGTCTAACAGAGAGAGACCTCTTGCTTACCATGATATTAGTTCCTGGACGAATTCAAGTTGAAGAAGAATGTTGATCGGGAACTGCTCATGTCGGTAGCGCGCACTTCATTGTCAACCAAACTTAATCGGTCTCTCGCGGAGCAACTTACTCCTTCTATTGTGGATGCCGTACTTGCTATCTATCATCCACCGGCAAAGCCGGATCTTCACATGATCGAGATAATGAAAATGCAACACCGGACTGCTTCAGACACCCAACTTATCCGAGGTCTCGCGTTGGATCACGGCGCAAGGCACCCGGACATGCCAAAACGAGTAGAGAATGCTTTCATTTTGACACTCAACGTCAGTTTGGAATATGAAAAATCAGAAGTCAACTCTGGTTTCTATTACTCCAGTGCTGAGCAGAGAGAGAAACTTGTCGAGAGTGAGCGAAGATTCGTCGACGATAAATTGCGTAAGATAGTGGACCTAAAGAAGGAGGTGTGCGGCAAAGACCCGAAAAAGGGCTTCGTCATAATTAACCAGAAAGGCATAGACCCTTTAAGCCTGGATGTGCTTGTGAAGAACGGCATTTTCGCTCTGCGCAGAGCCAAGAGGAGAAATATGGAGAGACTGCAGCTTGTGTGTGGTGGGACCGCCCAGAATAGCGTGGACGATCTCACACCGGAAGTTCTTGGCTGGGCCGGTTTAGTATATGAGCACCAGTTGGGAGAAGAGAAGTACACCTTCATAGTAGGCTCAGCTCCTCTATTCGAGTGATCATCGATGATTTGACCCTTTATAGGAGGATGTCAAGGATCCCAAATCTGTGACCTTGCTCATCAAGGGACCCAACACCCATACGATAACCCAGATCACAGACGCTGTGCGGGATGGGTTACGAAGCGTGTACAATATGATTGTTGACGGCAGCGTAGTCCCCGGCGCCGGAGCATTTCAGTTAGCATGTGCAGCACATTTGTCAAGTGAGGCTTTTAGGAAGCAAGTTAAAGGAAGAGCGAAATGGGGCGTGTCAGCTTTCGCTGACGCGCTTTTGATCATTCCAAAGACCTTGGCGGCCAATTCAGGGCACGATGTTCAAGATTCCTGTAAGCATCCTGCATTCTCGTCCATATCGAAAGGCTAACTCGACACGAATAGTGGTGGCTCTGCAAGAAGAGCAAGCCGAAGGTAACATTGTCGGTCTCAATCTGAAGACAGGCGAGCCCATGGATCCGATCCAAGAAGGTGTCTACGACTCGTTCCGTGTGCTGAGGAACGGTATTGCATCAAGTGCAGGTATTGCTTCCAATCTGCTTCTCTGTGATGAATTGCTGAAGGCCAGACAAATGGTAAGATCTATTTCGGCTTCAAAGTGAATGGCAGGATATCTCTAACCGTTCACAGAATCGGCCCACAGGGCCTGGTGCTGGCGCTGGGGACGGTGAGCAATAGGCAATACACTGCAGCTTTCTGATGCTTGCAAGGCGTTCAAGAGTACTTCGAATCAAGATGGAGAAATA
>QQTW01003369.1_pt1 | contig 11794 bp, 12 predicted proteins | sample 1904831 | NCBI WGS metagenome assembly QQTW01 (sample SAMN09435610, study PRJNA476489) | Subsurface metagenome, whole genome shotgun sequencing project. | reverse complement strand
ACAAGAATTTCTTCTCCATCCAAAATCATTGTTTTTTGACCAATTAATGGGGCAGGACAAGGTGTAGTGGGAGCTAAAATTACATCTACATTCTGAAAAACTTCCCGAACTGTTTGGCGAAACCAACGGCGAAACTTTTGAGCTTGAATATACCAACTAGCGGGAATCATGGTTCCGGCAAGAAAGCGATCGCGTGTTGCTGGATCGAAATCATCCGGACGCGATCGCAACTGGTTGAAATGCAAATTTGCCCCTTCACAAGCTGTAATTACAAACGCCGCAGCACGGGCGCGGTATGCTTCTGGTAGAGTAACATAATCTTTGACATTCAAAGCCTGTGCAACTCGTTCTACCGCCTCTAATGCTTCTGGAGCGGCACCTTTGAGGAAATAGTCGCCAGCAATGGCTATGCGCAAACCATCAATATTTTGTTGTAGAGACGTTTCATGAAACGTCTCTACAGGCGATCGTTTGGTACAAACAGGATCGCGATCGTCCGTTCCTTGCAGAATATCAAACGCTGTGGCAATATCTCTTACCGAACGAGCAAAAGATCCAATATGGTCAAAACTGCTGGAAAATAAAACTACTCCAGCCCGTGACAGCCGCCCATAAGTAGGTTTTAAACCAAATACACCGCATAAAGCAGCAGGTACGCGAATTGAACCATTAGTATCAGAACCCAAACTCAGTGGTACTAACCCAGCAGCCACAGCAGCCGCAGAACCACCAGAAGATCCACCAGCTACTCTTTTGAGATCGTGGGGGTTATGGGTAGCGCCATAGTGGGAATTTTCCGTCACGAACCCGTAGGCGTACTCATCCATATTTAATGCCCCCACGAGTACAGCACCTGCTTGTTTCAGCCTTGCCACTGCTGTAGCATCTTGGGTAGCTGGGGGGTTTTCAGCATTAATTTTCGACCCAGCCAAGGTAGTTAAACCAGCAATATCATATAAATTTTTGACAGCAAAAGGCACACCCGCAAATCTTCCAGGATCTTTTCCAGAAGAAGTCGCGCGATCAATTTCTTTAGCATCTGTCACAGCGCGATCGCAAGTTACAGCAGTAAAACAGTTAAGTTCCCTCCGTGCTTCAATTCTTTTGAGGGCAGAAGAAACAACTTCCACCGCACTAATTTTACCTTCACGCACAGCAGTTGCTATTGATACGGCATCAGCCCAGTTTAAATTCATGGTTCAAATATTGGCGAAATTTCGATGTTATCAGGTAGGGGGAATTCGTTAACCAGTCTCGCGATCGCCTTAATTCTGCCAAAATTCTCAATTACACCCGTACGATGTTCTGGCTTGAGTTGCAAATCCAGCAACATTGCCATTTGCTCTACATACTCAGCTACAGATATTTTTTCATCCATACTTTTTGACTTATCTAAAACTTCTCTGTAATTTCCGTCAGTAGGGTGGGCATTGCCCACGATTAATTGGCTTTTAATTTATCTAAAACTTCTTTGTAATTTCCGTCAGTAGGGTGGGCATTGCCCACGATTAATTGGCTTGGTGGGCAATGCCCACCCTACTCAGCTACAGATATTTTTTCGTTCATACTTTATTAATTTATCTAAAACTTCTCTGTGATTTACGTCAGTATTAGTTAATACTAAAAAGCGATAAGTTAGCAGCGGGTACAGTGGATGTAAAAACTGCTGGATTATCGCTTTCTAGACTTGTAAATCCGCTCTCGTCTCGCCATTCTCAATTCACATCAGATATTATCTGAACTAATTGATGCCGCGAATTTTGCGAGTATTTTCAACTAAACTCTGAGCAAAAGAATCGAAACGTTGGGAGAGTTTTTCATCCAATAGCTTACCTTCTGGATCGAAGGCTTTCCAAGCTTGTCCAATAGCAATTTGTTCGGGAATCACCCAACCATGCACCCAGCGCATAATTATCCGTAAGTCATTCAGTGCATTGCTGTTAGGTTGTCCCCCCAAGACACTAATTAGTCCCGTAATTTTACCATCAAGTTGTTCAAAGCTCATCAAATCCAAAGCATTTTTTAACACACCGCTAACGCTGCCGTGATACTCCGGTGTCGCTAAAATTAAGCCATCTGCTTGTTTGACAGTTTGCTGCAACCGCTTTACATCGGGATAGTCTGGATATTCATCTTCTCCATTACAAAACGGTAGCTGAAGCAGCCGTAAGTCTAAAACTTCCATTTCGGCTCCCAGCGCTTCTACTCTGCTAGCAGCCACATTTAGAGCTATTTGGCTGTAGGAGTCACGCCGTAAACTACCGCCAATTCCAACAATTTTGACCATTTTAGCAATCCTTTTGTATGGTGCTGGGAATCATGTATTGAGACAGAAAAGATTTTAGAGAGGTTAATCGCGTCTCTCAAGCGGGGAAAGCGTAAATTACATTTCTCCCTTGCTAAACGAAGTCATTACGACTACAATTATAGCAACTTGTATCTTTACCATGTCTAATTCAAATTCACGTTAGCTCAGAGAAACTTCTATCCTTGGGATTGAGCAACTCTTGAAGAGAGGCGTAGGCAACAGTAGCCATGTTTTGGAAGTTACACTAGATTTTGGAAGATCTGATTTTCTGGCTTATGCCAAGGCAAAAAGGCGGTATGCGCCGCTTGCAGTCTAATTTTCCAAAATCATGTTCGGGTCAAGGCAGCAGACAAAGGGCGATGAAATTATGAGAGGTTCGCGCAAACTGATGTTAATTGGGCAGCAACCACCAAGCAGCAGGACTTTGGCAGGCAAACAGGCGCATAAAGGCCTGTGGCATTTAGCAGCTAGTTGGCTGATATTTCAGTCAATGCTTGTGGGAACCCCAGCACTAGCGCAAAAAGAAGATCCCAACTCTCTAAACTACGGCGAATTGTTGCGCAACATTGATAGCGGCAGAGTTACCAAAATTGAGCTTGACCCATCGCAGAACGTAGCAAAAGTTCAACTCAAAGGACAAAAGCCCAACCAGCCGCCAAAAGAGGTGTTGCTGTTGCAGCAAAACTCGGAGTTAATTGAAAAAGCCCGTAACAACAAAGTTCAGGTAGAGGTAAATTCTTCAGCGGATAGCAGAGCCGCTATGGGGCTGTTGGCTAATCTGTTGTGGATTGTACCTTTGATGGCTTTAATGCTATTGCTCCTACGCCGCTCAACTAATTCTTCTAATCAAGCTTTAAACTTTGGTAAATCCCGCGCCAGATTCCAAATGGAAGCCAAAACAGGCATCAAATTTGATGATGTGGCTGGGGTTGATGAAGCTAAAGAAGAATTGCAAGAAGTCGTCACCTTCTTGAAACAGCCAGAACGCTTTACAGCAGTTGGAGCGCGAATTCCCAAAGGTGTGTTGCTAGTGGGGCCGCCGGGAACAGGTAAGACACTGCTAGCCAAAGCTATAGCGGGTGAAGCTGGTGTGCCATTCTTTAGCATATCTGGTAGTGAATTTGTCGAAATGTTTGTCGGTGTGGGTGCATCCCGCGTCCGCGACTTATTTAAAAAAGCAAAAGAAAACGCCCCTTGTCTGATCTTCATCGATGAAATTGACGCAGTAGGAAGACAACGGGGAGCCGGAATTGGTGGCGGTAATGACGAAAGAGAACAAACCCTCAACCAGTTGCTCACAGAAATGGACGGGTTTGAAGGCAATACAGGCATCATTATTATTGCTGCAACCAACCGTCCGGATGTGTTAGACACAGCATTATTGCGTCCGGGGAGATTTGACCGCCAAGTGACAGTGGATCTGCCTGCATACAAAGGTCGTTTGGGAATTTTGCAAGTTCATGCCCGCAATAAGAAGGTAGATCCAACTGTATCTTTGGAAGCAGTGGCCCAGCGTACCCCCGGATTTTCGGGCGCAGACTTAGCTAACTTGCTCAACGAAGCGGCAATTCTCACAGCACGTAGACGCAAAGAGGCAATTACACCTTTGGAAATCAGTGATGCAATTGACCGCATTACTATTGGTTTTTCGCTGACACCGCTACTAGACAGCAAGAAAAAGCGGCTGCTGGCTTACCATGAAATTGGTCACGCTTTGCTAATTACACTGCTGAAAAATTCCGATCCATTAAACAAAGTCACGATTATTCCCCGTTCTGGTGGAATTGGCGGCTTTGCCCAAAGCGTGCCAGATGAAGAAAACGTTGATAGTAGTTATTTGCGCAGTCGTGCTTGGATCTTGGATCGAATTACCATCGCCTTGGGTGGCTTAGCAGCAGAAGCTGAAGTGTTTGGCAGATCGGAAGTTACTACCGGAGCATCGAGCGACCTGAAAATGGTAGCTAACCTGGCTCGTGAAATGGTAACGCTTTACGGAATGTCCGAGCTAGGGCCTGTGGCGCTGGAAAGCCCAGGTAATGAAGTATTTCTGGGTCGAGACTGGATGGATCGAGCGGAGTACTCACTAGAAAAGGGAAATGAAATCGATCGCCAAGTCAGAGCGATCGCCCAGCGTTGTTTTCAACAAGCCCGCACACTCATTAGCGAAAACCGAGCCTTGGTCGATCGCCTAGTAGATATGTTGGTAGAGCATGAGACGATTGAAGGAGAGCAATTCCGGCAACTTGTTGCTGAATTTACTCAAAACAAAGCTGAAAATCAAAAGCTGTCTATTGCTCTTTGACTTGGGTATAGGGCAAAGAATAAGTCGTAAGTCGCATCATGGCTTACGACTTACTTGTTGTTGATACATAGCTCTGAGAACGATGGCAGGGTCGATATAATTGTTGGCATACTTCAGCCCCCAGTGGAGATGGGGGCCTGTGGTGCGTCCTGTCATGCCTACACGACCAATTCTTGCCCCAGCAGCTACTAGCTGTCCTTGCCAAATCACAATCCCACCTTGGCGATCGAGTAGATAGCGGTTGTTACCCTGTGTGCCTACCTGCCCTTGCATATGGCAGTAGACGTGCTGCCATCCCCCAGATTGAATCACAACATGAGTACCGCAAGCATCTCCATCAGCAACCTTAATTACCTGGCCTGCCCACCAATTGCGAATGTAACTGCCTTGGGGCGCAACTATATCTAAGCCGCTATGAAATTCCGTGCTAGCACCGCCAAAAGGAGAGCGGCGGTAGCCAAATGGAGAACCGTAGGCTTGAAAATTTTCAACTGGAAACCTAGCACTGTTCCAAGGGTTGCTGGTTGCTACCTGTTTAGCCTTAACTTCTGGTTGCTTCCAACCCAATATTGGTATTGCCAGACTCAGCACTGCCACAATTAGGAGTTTTCCGCAACGATTGGAGCTTTTTTGCTTGGGATTTAGCAGATGACTCATATCAAACATTTAAAAGGCTTGAAAAGACAACGTTGATGGCCGAATACTCACTAGCTCAAGCATGAGTTGCTCGATCCAAACGTACTTAATACAAACGCTTCGGAACCGAAGCGACTCTATATGAAAGTTTGCTTTTCCAGATAAACTGACAAAAAGCCTGCAAAAACTTAACATTATTTATACTTTTTTGGCAAGTGTAATTTTACTGAGTTAGCGATCGCAATTCTAGCCGGATTGCCGCAAAAAGTAGTAAACATAGAGGTGACAACAATTTGCTCCTAGTAAATCCCGATCGTTGGAGTCGCACAATTTTTATAAATTTTGTGTGAATGTTTGACTTTCTCGTTAAAATTTTTTAAAGCCCTTAATTAAACTTAAGTTTCTAAACGACTCCTGCCTCATGCTGACAGAAATGCTACCGTTTAAGTTCGATCTGAGTGCCACTGCGATCGCAGGAGCGAGTTTATGGTCTTTGGCTCTATATTTGGGCTTGCCTGCACAAGGAGAATGGTTGATGCAGCAACTACAGCGCTGGTTTAACTTTGCCGAGCGATCGCTTTATACCAGTGAATCAGAATTTGAAAGAACTCGCAAAGGCAGAGAATCCCAAAACGCTTTTTACGCTTCCTTGTTCAGCATTGTGCCGTTTTTAATCATTGGTGGCTTATGTAACTATGGCATTGAACTCAGTTTAGGTCAGAGTTGGGCAATCAGTGTAGGTATGCTGGCGTGTGTCGGTTGTGGAGTCTATGAATTAGGGCGGCGGGATGGAGAGTCAAGCTAAGTCGTAGGGGTACAAGGCTTGTGCGCCCGTACATCGTAAGTCGTAAATAAAAAACTGTAAGTTGTAGATGAGCGGTGTTGTTGAACAGCATCAATACTACGAAAAATATGTAATGCAAGATGTGGATTAGCTTAGTTAAGTTAAATGGGAGCGGAAGATATTTAACTAGGTAAAAAAAGCGATCGCTTTTAAAGAAGTTATCAAACAAAGCGATCGCATCAAAGCTATTTTTATTAAGAATTTTGTCTTTTCCTGCTCGGTTTAGAGGCTTAAATTTATCCAGATCAGCGACGCACTACTAAATCTTCCTCCAAGGTCAATGCTAAATCTCTTTCTGGTCTAACCACAACTACTTCCACTTCTTTTTCTTTTTTGCCTCCGAAAACTGTTGAGGCGATTGCACCGACTCCAGCACCTGCTAAGACTTCCCCCAGGTTAATCCCACCAAATATTTCCGCCAAGACTGCGCCAGCCGCCGCACCAATGGCAGCACCCTTGAGGATGTCTGGACTTGATTTTTCAGTCAGCGTTTCAGTATCAGTAACTACCTCAGATGATGCCTTAATTGGCAAACCCTTCTTTCTATTTTGCAGGATCAGTTCTCTAGCAACAAACTGACTACCGCCATCCGCAGGTCGTAGTTCGCCTCTGATTCGAGTACCTTCTGGAATCACTACTGTGCCTCTATCTGAGGTCACATCTTCGGCTACAGTTAAATCAATTTTTGCTGTTTCGTCTGGCTTAACAATAATTTTCTCTTTTCTATATCGAACTGGAATTGTTGTGCCAGCTTGAAGTACCCCAGTTGAGGATTGTGATAAAAGTAGTCCACTTTTGTAAGGCTGGGAACTGCCTAGCGCAGGAGTAGAAATCAACATTGGTACAACTGCTGTTGAGGTCATTCCCAATGCCAAGATTAGTGCAGTTTTAGATTGCCAACGTTTGGATATTAACATTGAAATTCTCCTATGAGAATGAACCAGGTAGTAAATCGGACTGAAAAAATGGTCAAAGTGTTCCTAGAATTCAAGTTTGTTATTATACTTGACTTCTGTCCGTCATAAATTTATGAGCGGGGCTTTTAGCCTAATTTTTTGTAAGATTTAATTTATTTTTCCAAGTTTATTGCGCCAGCGCGATCGCGGATTGCACAGATGCCTAGCCTAGGAGCGATTGACAAAGTAAATACCCTAACTGGCTTAAACCTAATAACAAAAAATAGCTTCTCTTTCTTTGTCGAATCAAGAAAAGCTCGATGAGGATTTGAACCAGTTTAGACTTTAAGTTTATCAGTTGCCATAGTTGAAGAGTGCGATCGCTTTGGCAGACGTTCCATCTGTTTGTGCCAGAAAGCATCCCAAAGAGCGCAGAAATTCATTGCAGCAGAGTGAATATGTGCATATTGTTGCGGCTGGGCAGTATGTACTAATATATACAAAACGTCATTTTGATGATCGTCATCAAAGGCATTCGTTTCGGCATCATCACTGCTACCATGTACCATATAGTAGCCACGAGATACGTCAACTCCTACTGCCTTTGTAGCTTCGCGCATCGCTGGACTAAACAACATAACTTCCTCTTCTGCAACGGCGAGAATGGCTAAGAGACTCCAGAAGTCTGCGAACGCATTCTCGAAGCAGGCTCGAATATTCCTAGCAGCAGGGCTTGCTATGAAAGAGTTTCGCGCGGCATCATCTGCACCGAGTTCATTTAAGACTGCATCAAACAATAGCGGGTGAGATATGATTGGATTTCCCAGATAGTAATCGTCTTCACCGCAGCCAGGAAGGAAGCCAAATTCATCGAGGATGTTGAGAGTGAGAAGAAAGCGAGATGCCATCTTACCTTGTGTTCCCAGACGATCCTCCAATTGTCGGGTATGAAATTGAGCCATCAGAAGTGCGTCGGTAAAACCTCGTACCCCGGCGCAGCAAAAATCTAGATGAATGTCTCGCAAAGCAACTTTGTCGAAAGCGGCAGAATTCAAAGCAGCGATCGCGGGATTACGGGAAAAAGGATGATTTTTAATCTCTTGAAGGAGTGCTGCAAAGAATGCCTCATTCTCATCCCGAAGCGCTTCGGGAATACTATCTCTGATGATTTGTTTTGCGATCGCGCGTGGGTTGCTGAGCTTCACTTCCATTTTTTCTCCAAATGAGTATACTCACTTCCGATCAAGCGAGTGGTTGAGAATTTTCCTTTTAATCATGCTCCCAAATCCAACACACAGTATATACACTTAATAGCGATTGAATTTCTAGAGAAAATACTGAACTATATATAGCTGTTCTCCCTTGTCTATGTGATAATACTGACTATTTTCTCTATTTAGTTAAAATAACTACATTATTACGCGGTAACTTGCGATTGGAGTTCGCATCCAAATCAAAATAAGGTTAACATCCAAACAGAAACATATTTCAACAATAATTGATGCAAGTTACTCACTCGGTCAATTCAGATTTAATTGTTGCAGGCTTTCATGCGTTATCTGAACCATTGCGGATTAGGATACTAGAACTTCTACGTCAGCAGGAACTCTGTGTATGTGAGCTATCAGACAGTTTGGGAGTAACTCAGTCTAAACTATCTTTTCACTTAAAAACCTTAAAAGAAGCAGGCTTAGTTCGCGCCAGACAGTCAGGACGCTGGATTTACTACAGCCTCAATTTGCCTCAGTTCGTCGCTCTAGAGCAATATCTATCGGAGTACCGCCGCTTCAGCCAGTTAATACCTGCTCGTCCTTGTCAAGATTTACCCTAATTCATCAAGTTTTTTAAGAACCTAATTGGCTTCTTGCTTTGCAGCCGTACTTGACAAATCAACTTTTTTTGAAATGATAGAGATACGCCCCTTATTTTTTAGCTGGGGGAGAAGTCAATGAATGCAAAAACTCATAGAGTGGCGATCGCAACTGGAATATTAGCTTTAATCGCCAGTTGTACAGCAACATCAGAAACCTCCAATTCATCTCAACAGTCACAAAATCTGACTCAAGTCAGTGATGCTCAGATTACGACAGTTTCGACAGTTAAAGTAGATGGTTCTAGTACTGTCTACCCAATTACAAAAGCAGTAGCTGAAGATTTTCGCTCCAGCAAAGAAGGTAACAAGGCACAAGTTACAGTTAACTTCTCAGGTACAAGTGGCGGCTTTAAAAAGTTCTGTGCTGGAGAAACAGATATTAGTAATGCTTCCAGACCGATTTTGACTGCTGAAATGGCAGCTTGTAATCAGAATAATGTCAGGTATATAGAGCTTCCTGTTGCCTTTGATGCCCTTAGTATTGCCATTCATCCGCAAAATAATTGGGCTAAGGACATCTCTGTAGCAGAGTTAAAGAAAATTTGGGAACCAGGGGCTGAGGGAAAAATTACTAGCTGGAAGCAGGTGCGATCGTCTTGGCCAGATCGCCCACTGAAATTATATGGTGCAGGTAAGCAGTCAGGTACGTTTGACTATTTTACTGAGGCGATCGTAGGTAAAGCTAAAGCCAGCCGCACCGACTATACAGCTAGCGAAGATGATGAGGTCTTAGTCCAAGGAGTCAGCAAAGACCCCAATGCTTTGGGTTACTTTGGCTTTGCCTACTATGAGGCTAATCAAAGTAAGTTAAAAGCTCTGGCAGTTGACAACGGTAAAGGCTCGGTTTTGCCCTCACGTCAGACTGTGGAAAAAGTACAGTATCAACCTCTGTCTCGACCTCTGTTTATCTACGTTAATGCAAGGTCGGCTCAAGTCAAACCAGGAGTGAAAAACTTTGTAGATTTCTATATTGAGAAAGCACCAACTTTAGTCAGTTCGATTGGCTATGTGCCTTTACTCACCGAAGGCTATCACCTTGATAACGTTTACTTCAACCGAGGCAAGGTAGGAACAGTGTTTGAGGGTAAGGCTCAAATAGGTTTGACAATTGGCGAGTTGTTGAGGAGAGAAGCTAAGTTCTAGCCAAATTGTGGAGTGAACTTACCCGAAGAGAGGGTACATAGAGAAGTTTTCTAATTTTGACCAGAACATCGACAAGGGCAGGATATACAAGCTTTTCGTCAAGTTTGCGATCGAGTTAAGCAACGAGTGACAAAGCTGATTCAATTTCTCAACTAATTATTTTATTTACTTGAATGTAATGAAAAAAACCTCTACAAAAAAACTCTCGTTTCTTGACCGCTTCTTAACATTGTGGATTTTTCTAGCAATGGCTATCGGAGTCAGTTTAGGTTATTTTTACCCCGGAATAGAAGCGTTCATCAATAGCTTTCAAGTGGGAGCAACTAATATCCCAATTGCCATAGGCTTAATTCTGATGATCTATCCCCCTCTGCCTAAGGTGCGGTACGAGGAGTTAGGGGATGTGTTTCGTAACGGCAAAATTCTCGGTATATCGCTGCTTCAGAATTGGATTATTGGGCCGATTTTGATGTTTCTGCTGGCAGTTACCTTCCTTCGGGGTTATCCAGAATATATGGTAGGACTGATTCTGATTGGATTAACCCGGTGTATTGCGATGGTTGTAGTTTGGAGTGACTTAGCACGGGGTAATACCGAGTACACGGCTGGACTAGTTGCTTTCAACAGTATTTTTCAAGTCATCTTTTACAGTCCCTATGCCTGGTTCTTCATCAGCGTGTTGCCACCTTTGTTTGGGTTGCAAGGCAGTGTCGTGAATGTGAGCATTGCCGAGATTGCAAAAAGTGTTTTTATCTATCTTGGTATTCCCTTCATAGCTGGATACTTCACTCGTTTCTTCTTAGTCAAAGCAAAGGGCAAACGTTGGTATCACGAAGAATTTGTACCCAAAATTAGCCCGATCGCACTGATTGCGTTGCTCTTTACAATCGTGGTCATGTTTAGCTTGAAGGGGAATTTGATCGTGCAGATTCCATTGGACGTGGTGAGGATTGCGATTTTGCTGATCATCTACTTCGTGGCGATGTTTTTGGTCAGTTTCTACATGGCATGGCGGATAAAGACGGACTACTCCAAAGCTGCAAGCGTGGCGTTTACAGCAGCTGGCAACAATTTTGAACTGGCGATCGCAGTTGCCATTGCTGTATTTGGGATTAATTCGGGTGCTGCGTTTGCTGCCGTTGTTGGGCCTTTAGTGGAAGTGCCTGTGTTAATTGGTTTGGTCAATGTTGCGTTCTGGTTGCAGAAACGTTACTTCCGGGAATCCAAATCGGAGATGTTTTAGCTCGAATGACATAAAAAATTCAACCATGAAATTAAACATCAGATAACTCGACTAATTGAGTCATGGGAAGAATAGTTGCGCCTGCTAGATAAGGTTGCAGGGCTAGACCAAATAGCAACACTGAAATTAGGAAAGACAAAGCACGAATGGAACAACCGATTCAGCCGATTCAAGAGAACTTGTGGTGGGTGATTCCAGGCAAACTGGCAGGTGTACGTAAGCCAATGGCGGAAGAGTTGACTGAGCTTATGGCTGCGGGTATTGGCGCGATCGATCGTCTCAGTGATGGATGACCCGGAAAATTTGGATTTGTATCAGCGATTCGGCATTCCCTATCTTTGGCTGCCAATTAAGGGAGGTACTCCACCAAGCCAAGAACAGATTCAGCAATTGCAGACCTTTGTTGACAATGAAAATCACTTGGGTCATGGTGTTGCAGTCCATTGCACCACTGGAAGACGACGGACAGGGACGATGCTAGCTTCTTACCTGATTAGTGCTGGTTCATCTTTTGACATCCTCACCGGACTAAAGTCACGGTGATTCCAA
>QQTW01003368.1_pt1 | contig 11799 bp, 15 predicted proteins | sample 1904831 | NCBI WGS metagenome assembly QQTW01 (sample SAMN09435610, study PRJNA476489) | Subsurface metagenome, whole genome shotgun sequencing project. | reverse complement strand
GGGGCAGTTCTGTCTCGTACTCGATCTCCATCCTCGTTGGCTTCTTCCTAGCCTTTGGCGGTGGCGCCTCACTTTGGCGGGCAACACGCAGTTCCCGGTACTCCTTCGCCTGCTCATCTGGACCTTTTCGGTTCTATCACCAGAGAAGTCCGAGCGCCGACAAACCCTGACATTTCTCCTGCACCATCCCCGACGATGCTTTATCTACCTCTTCCCAAACAAGGAGACTTGGTATCTTCTCGCTATACAGCTGACCATCGATTTCTCAGGGTGGATACTTTTTGAGATTCTTAACCTTGGCCTTCCTGCGGTCATGGAGATACCGCCAAACGTACGTGTCATCGACGGCTTATTTCAAGCGACGGGCCTTAGAACCAGCGGTGCATTCATCATCAGCATGAGCTATCTCGCGCCTGCACTACTGATAGCATATCTCATCCTCATGTACATATCGAATTTTCCCATTGTCATGGCACTGAGGCAGACAAATACGTACGAAGAACGTTCCATTGGCCTCGACAAAGATCAAAGAGGAGGAGGATTGGCTACGCACTTAAGAAGGCAGTTGGCTTATGACGTCTGGTTTCAACTGCTGGCCTGGTTTCTCATCGCTGTCATTGAGCGTGGTAAGCTCGTCGCAGAGCAACCGGGCTTCAGCACCTTCAATATTCTCTTCGAAGTTACATCTGCCTATGGTACCGTCGGGCTTAGTACTGGTGTTCCATACGACAATTACTCACTCAGTGGCGCTTTCCAAAGTGGATCAAAGATTGTGATGTTGGCAGTGATGATCAGAGGCAGACATCGAGGACTCCCCTTAGCGATTGACAGGAGTATCCTCCTTCCTGGAGAGGATCTCATGCACAAGATGGACAGGGAATATAATGAATACGGCAAGCTCGATGCGGAAGAAGAGGCGGAAGTACGAAGGGAAGAGGCTTTCAGTGGCAGGGAGGATCCTTCTGGCAGTAAAGGTGCTGAGCAGGATCCCGAACGAGACGAAGACGCCGTCAGTGGTGGAGCAGAAGGATTTCACAGCTCAAATGATCCTTCGGATCAGGATCAGAAAGGGAAGTCGAAGGCGAAGATCAGCTTCAGCTAATGTATCGCCATGGCAAGGCCATGAACGCACGGCTCTCGGTTTGTTCTGCGTTAGAGGCCTTTTTTTTCGCCATTCACGGCTGAGACCTATTTGCCAGTCTCACATGGGAAACTTGAGGCGTCGTCGACCTGCACTGAAATTCAACATGCACGAACGAGTTAGCTCATGATGCCGCTGTCATCCATTCGGCCGCAATGGGCGTTCTTACAAACGGCATCCATGTCTGTAGAACACAATCTGAATACAGCCCACAAAGACAGTGACGATCTTTCAGCACCGAATCTTGAGCTGCTGCATGTGGTCTCGACCCACTTTACTTCGCTGCATTTTCCGCTGATCTCAAAAAAACGTTATGTGCGACGGCGCTACTTCTGCATTCAAAAACGAGGTACCGGACTTGGTATCCATTTGTCAGAGAGGTTCGCTCTGAAACACCGCCTCCCCGGTTCTCGTTCATAACAATGACAAGTACAGTGAGCAGGTAGCAAGGCCGTGACGGCATCAGGCTTGAGTCCAGCATTAAGCATCGATCTATTTACACCCGCGGTCCGGCACTCAGGTAGATTGACTCCCCTATCTTCGCTAGGGCAGTGGCCCCTAGACGATGAGGCGCCAATGCCTATGGCGATGTCTTTTTGGATCTCGTTGGGGAGTTCGATGCCGGCACTCGGTAACTGGCTTCAGGCGCTAACTGCCCAGTGTTTCGGGGGCCAATTGAAGCACGTCAAAATCGTGGCGAAAGTCTCTCGATTGAAGCACCATAGTTTCGACCAAAACCTACCAAGTTTCAACCACTAACGTTGCTTACTGGCGCTATAAATTTGATCTTCTCATCAAACATGATCGTCACGCTAGAGCGTTTTTACGATGTAGCCTCAAATGGTTCAATCAAACGTCTCCCCTTCGTCAACAAAGCCTGCCTCCAGGTAAGCCCGTCGTTCTCAGGCTGTTGCATGAAGGACTTGCCCTTGAAGATGCCAAAAACTCCAGACGCAGATCCACCATTCAATTCACGCCCGAGCCTTCCAGATCTAGAAGCGGCGCTGGGCGAGGAGCCTGTCTATGAAAACGTTCTCCGGATCAAGAAATGTATCGATCATTACCGGTTCAAACTCGACCTCTTGAAAACCAGTCTTCGCTACCCTCCGCCAGGACCAAGACTGGCCCAAGGGGAGACATTCCAGGAAAATCATGATCAGATCGTGACGATTCAAGCGAAAAGGAAGGCTCTTGAAGGGATCCTGAAGATGAAGGATCGACCTGAACAATTCAAAGTGGCGATGAGGCAATTCATCCAGGACAATTTGGGTTGTTGACATGTGAATACATGTCTCTGTTTCCCAGACCACCTCAAGCTTGTTTGTTAGAACATGCATCGACGCTGCGTTCAGAACCCTTCTCAGCTTCTGCAACGTACGGATATGGCCTAGATGGAGGAATTGGGTCATCAGGGTGATGGAGAGGAGGTTATAAAGCTTCTCACACAGAGCAAACGGCACTCAATACAATTCTCTACAAGCCATGGACTAGCTCATGGCCCCTGAGGAAGTCTATTGCTACCTGAGGTCCAAAGAAAGCGAACCAATCACCCTGGATCATTGCAATCTTGTGCAACAGGTCTTGCTGGTGGAGCAAAGAGTCGCCTCATGTGATGCCGAAGGGCCGACCTTTCGAACTGCACTTAACAATGAATAATAGCAGCCAAGCAGCGTCACTTCCGTGCGCTTTGGGGGTCACCCTGAAGACAGACCCGTACGAGGAGGTGGATTGCAAGCGCTTTCATCCAATAGCGCAATTGGACACAACACTCTTGCCATGTGAACCGTTGATGTTTCCCCACATTTCAAGACCCTCAGACCATTGGTTGAACGAGGAACAATCGAAACAAGATTGCATAACTAATTTCCCAAGTCATCTTGCATATTCTATTGTCTTGCTGACACCACTTCGGCTGGCTCGTTATCAGATCGACCTAGACCAAGAATTCGGTCGAGGTTGTCGGTGGACCTTTCGCGAGAATTCTACGAGGATGAGCAGACTCATTGAGACAGCGCTGTTGGTCTTTTAACTGAACAAGCGGTGTTTTGTACTACCGGGACCTTCTTCCCTGTTCACGACGCTCGTTAGCTACTTATCTGACTCGATTCAGAAGCATGATCGTCCTCATTCTCAGCTTCTGACACCTCTACCAATTTCTACGAAAGCAGCTTCAGTGGTCACATGCTGAAGGCTGAGCCAGAATCTCTTCTCCTTGAAGCTAGTGGAGCGCCGAAACGCAATTACAATTTCACGACCACTCCATCTTTATGCTATTCCGCCTGCAAGATTGCGTATACGCTGTGTGCCTCGACGCCAAGGAGACCCGCCAATGACTGCAGCTTTCCATTGCATACATAAGACGAGCTCCTCATACGTCTTCTCCTTTCTTTTCAATCATTTCATCCCATTTACTTCATGGGCATTTTGCCAGTTTACTTCGCACTTCACAACGTTCTTGCAGGTTTAGAAAGGTGGTGAGGACGTCGTCTGCTCTGGTGAATGTGATGGCCTACATGAACCTCTTTGAATCTGCCAGATACTGCGGCTTGCGCCTCTGACATGATTGCACCTCCTATATAGACCTTCCTAGATGACCTTCATTTCTCAATGTTCAGAGCAATTTATGTCTTATTTGTGCCCTCGCTTTCGCACACCTAACACAGACAAACCGGGCCTCAGGCAAAGGATCTTTTGGCCTTGCATCGAGGTTCCCAAAGCATCGTATTCTCCAGCCGTTACGATCAAGACCTACCCAGCTCTCCATTCTGAATCTGCCTCCCACCTCAGATCATGATAGAACCCAAAGAAAGTCTCTACGTCATCAAACAATAAGTCCTATGCGACAAGGTCTGAAACTCGCTCATGAGCTCCTGAAACCTGGTCGGTCGGTGCTGGAACTTGGAAGCCTGCTCCAGCATGTCGTGCTTGCATTTGAGCACGGCTTGCAGTTGTGGATCGACTCCCTGTCGTTAGCATGTGGGTTAGCAATTGTTGATTGGATTTTGCTCGATTGGTAGCCCAGCTCCGACGAGGTCTCGATTCTCGACGTCCGTCTGAACAGATTTGTGGTGACGGCGGTCCAGCAGCGTGCACATCGGTGCATCGTTCGGGATCCCGCGTCATAGCATAGGGAAGGGCATTGAACACTGACCTTCAATGCGAGCAGTTGGCTGCATATCTTGATGGAAGCCTCGATTCGTTCGATGCTGATCTGCTCCGGTTGGTGCAGCATTGCCCGTTCCTTGGCCAGCAGGTCTGCTTTTAGCTTTTTGATTGCGCTGGCGTGTTCGTGTGTTGGCATTCTGGAACCTGTTTCGGTCCTTGAGATAGCGAGATCGATTTGTTGTTTCAAGATCTAGAGTGTGGAGGCACAGGTCACAGAAAGCTTGGATGAAAGGTTGTGTAACAAGCATAGATGGCTTTGCTCATGTGCGAGGATCTTGGACTAGGATCTGCTCATCTTTATACAACGTCTAGGCGGTCCGGCGTTCTGGCTTGAAACTGTCTCAGCCTCGCGGGTCGGCCGTGCGATCGGAACCCCATGCCGTAGATTTGTTTCAAACGAGAGTCAAGAGATCGGAGTAGACAGTATCTGGTCTGGGGCTACGGGTGTCGGAGCGTGAAGGCCCAGGCACGGCAGTGCCTGTGATCTATCTAGATTGCGCTGATATTTGGATCTGGAATCCAGGGGAGATTTGAAGGTGGGCGTCAGTAACACATTCTGGTCGCCGACCAGGTACCGGTCAGAGATTAGAGACCCCAAAGGCAATTGAACGATGCTTGCAGATCCATGTACAGCTAACTGAGGTGCCTCAAGACTTCAAGAGATCCCGCTTGGACTTCTAGCGGTGGAAGGTGCAAAGAGCTTGGCGAGCAAACCTGAAGACGCGGGGGAAGCACCACTGTGTCGGCTGGTCCTGCCAAGCCAGCTTCCTGACCAATCAAATGTCTCCAATATCCCGCTGACCCCTTGGTGAGGGTGGGGTGTGGGGCACTCGACCTGTTTACTAGGTCACTGTGTTACATACTGAGTACCTCGCGAGTCACCAGGCATCTGCACAGCCTCCATCTACAGCACTCGCGTCGCTTCCTTCACTTACCTTTCCCATCTTGCAAAAGAAAACTGCTACCTCCATCCACACTCAGTTCTTCCCTTCCAAGCTCACCTCAGCACCATCAAAGTGATACGTACCACTTCACTCCAACCACAACACCATGGCAGCCACCGCCCAGCAGATCTGCCCCATCGTAGGCACCACCAACACCATCCTTCCACCTGCCCACCCCGATTTCGACATGGACACCCCCGGCCTCGTGTGCCCCGTCACCAAAGCAACCACAGACCACCACCACGTCCTGCACAAGCACCCCGGAATCTCCGCCGACGTCCACCTCAGCTCCGAGGCGTGCCCCGCACTCAGGCAATCCATCAATTCGCCGCAGAACAAGAAGATGGACGAAGCTATCTGTCCCGTCGTCGGTCCCGTCTCGACGATCCTGCCGCCAGACCACCCTAGTATCGAGGAGGGAGCCGAGGTTTGTCCGGTCACGAATGCGAGCTTGAAGCATCATACGGATAAAGTGCATCCGCATCCGAAGAGGGAGAGTTTCTCCGAGGGGGCGGTCTGCCCGGTTGTCGGTCATGCTTGAGCGGTTTGATCGCTCTTCGATCGGTGGGGTATCGCTGACTGGCTGCGGTGCTCTCTCATGATGTGGTTCACGTCAAATGGCTATAAGCATGGATACTGGCGCAAACGTGGTTTCTGTGGTGCTGGGATCTGTGTTTCTTTCCAGTGGTATTCAGGATTACCAATACATGGAAATTGTTAAGGAAGATGGCTGCAGGAAGCGGTGTACGCTGGTCATGTCGTGCCTGATGCAACGAGCATTGGGATATTCTGCAGGAGATGCACGGAATTCCTCGCTACATCCATACGACGATGTTGCAGGAATTGGCGATCCAGGGACCACCTTACCGGTGTGGTAGACCTGGTCCACCAGTCATCTGTCGAATTACTTATGCCACTTCGGTCGCCTCCGCAAGATAGTCATTAGGAATTGAGTGTTTTCTTCCAAACTCCATTTCTTTCTGTAGAGGAGCTTGCTCCAACAATCTCACAAATTTGTAACAAATCTACTGCAATTGACAATGTCCATCCCTGGTCAAGCTTAGCTCTGGACATGCCGTCTGAAAAGTCAATCTGCCTCCATCCGCTACTGCTTGACCAGCCAGATCTCGAGGAGCTTTCTTCAGAAGGCAAGATCGGTAAGTCATGCACTCACCAAAGGCTTCCTTAGACATCTACCCAATCAATGAGGTAGATCAAATAGGGATATGCCTATCCATGAGATATGCTCCGTAGGTGAATCAAGCAGTCAATGCCATGAGGGGCCAGCGAATGTAAACCACTTCACCGACCCAATACATCTCTCCAGGGCAGGTGAGATGGCGAAGAGAATGGGGCTCAAAGCACGTCGAGCGTCCCAGACAAAGTATGATTACGATTATGAACTCGAAACACGCGTGACAGAGGTCGGTGTCCTCCGCGGCGCCGATTGACAGAGTACCTCTTATCGTAGACGCGAGCAAGCGCTCAAGAGTCATCGCAAAAGAGGTCTCCATAAAAGTAGGATCCGAAATTCACCGTCCTCGAATGCTTGCTCTCCAAAGCGTCGCGAGCATATGTCAATACTTGGTCCTCATCGATAGCATTCAGCGAATAGAGCCCAATCCCCAAAAGTCGAATCATGTACGGTATGATCCCTCTCCCTCCTCCCTCCTACTGGAAGACATCTTGATCGCAGGGCTGACCAGGTCATACTGCCAGATCAATACCTGCCGGTCAGCGCGTCGATAGAGATCCCGACTTCCATACGATCGGGAAGGATGTTTGTCGACACTATTGGAAGAAGACTGCCCAGCAGCGAGCCAGTGCGCTCTGCCTACGGTGAATGCAAGATAGATGAGCTGGACTTTCCGAGACCCATCAATCCAGCTACTCGAGATTTCTAGCTCCAAGCGAATCCGCACTGTCCATCCTGCCAGTTGGTCGTCGAGGGTATCTGTGAAATGTGGCCTGCAGTTGTACCATACAGCATCTGGGGGTTGAGAGAAGAGTATTCACGTAGAGTTTGCAGCCCTGGAAGCGGGCCATTGGGTTCAGGGTTCGACGGTCTTCTCTTAGAAAGGGAGTTTGTGATTCAATCCATATCCGCAAGGTCGGTCGTGCAGCTTAAAGGCCCCATACAAGCGCGAGATGCAACGCCTTCGGATTGACATGGAGCTCGTTAAGAAAAGGGTCACATCGATCCCTGTCTTTCAACGAGGATTGACGCGCTGATCCTATTCATGAACTAGTTTGGGGGCTGAGCTGTACGTCATCAATGTTGAGGATGCGTATCTGGTCCGTGTGCCCCAATCAGAACATTATTCTGCTCTGATTCATGTGTAGGAAGCACCAACATCGCCACCTTTGGCTTTGCAAGGATGAGACAGTGCCAATCTTTCAGTCCAGAGCGCTCGTGGTGCTACGTCGAGTGATGTTTCCACGACAATAGGTGCAGAGAATGAACGAAGCTTCAGAATAGGGAAAAGGTTGCCTTCTTGATTTTCATGGGATGAGATCATGCGCGCCGTGCCATGTTCCGGGATTTGCTGTTCAGCCCAAATCATCTCGTTTGGGATGCCAGGGAGATGCAATCAGCGCAGGTGACAGGAGCTTGTGGAGTCGTGTCAGAAGTACATTGATAGCTGCTCAAATCCTGTTCCGCAGCTACAAGAACGAAGAAAATGAGGGCGGCGAGCTCATACGCGCGTACCGACAAATAGCGATCTCCTCCTTCATGTTACGACCGTTCAATCACAATCAACGGCCTCAATGACGGCTGACGCAAGCGATGATATTGGGAGGCGAACCTGGATTTTCTCATGTTTTCCTCCTCCCACCGCATTCTCCTTCTCTTCCTTCTTCGTACTCTAACGCTCACTTCCCTTGAGGAGTTCATGTTTCGGTACAATGCATAGGTGGGCAGCTTAGAATATCTTGAGTACCCGAGGGCGGATATCGTGCTTCAAAACCTCTTTGTCAAAAGAGATTTTGCAAAATGGTTGGATGCAAAAAAGATTTGTCCTCCTGTGCCTCTTCCTCCGTGACTTGGCAAGCAGATCCTGATATTGCTGGCTTAGGGGTAAGCGCTCCAGGACGGGTGAAACCCCCTGCATGCTCGCTAATTAAGCAACCTAGGTTCTTGCCTCCATCAGTGCTACCTCATTATTAACCCTGATTGCAATCACAGCGGGTTACTTCGTCGACGCTATTCGGGACGACGACTCTGATGGCCTCTTGAACGACCTTGACGCTTAAATTATACTCCGATGCAAACGCCTCCTCCGAACTCAAGCGTAACCGGTCGCGGGAAGTCAAGGACAGTCGATGCTCTGCCCTTGAGCGCTTCGTGCTCTATCTCAGCGACCAGCAGATTGTGACTGGTTTAGCCATCTTCACCATCGCCTACTACAGATACTGCAATATTTCAAGTTACCATTTCATCATCGTTGTCGCCATGGGTTGGTTCACCACCACGACACACCTTTCCACTTTGACTGTGCTTCAGAACTACTTCAAAGGACTTCCAGTACTCAAATTTATCCGGCTGGTTGGTGTGCTAGTCACTTTCGGCATGCTCTTCGTTGGAATGCTTGTCGTGTATGCGAAGGTCCCGTTCGGCGCCCCAATACGCTGTAGATTTGCTCGACTGTCCCTGTCCGAAAACTGACCATTAAATCTGTTTTGCGCCGTTCTACTCTTCACTTTTCTGACACTCACTTTTCTATCAAAGTCATTGAGGTTCTGTTTTCGGAAAGACGGCCGTTCAATTGCCCTACGGGGCCTCGTCTTTCGTTGTCGACGTCGTTACAAGAGTGACATAATTTCGAGAAAAGATCATTACGCAGAGCGTCTCAAAAACGTCTCGCAATCAAAGGGGCTGCCGACGTTCAGGTATGTTTCTGGGATATTTTGTGGTGTTCAACTTCGTTTATATCGAATTTCTGGATTCTTTTCTGTGGCAGATCGTGTGGCCGTTCTTTGCAAATCTCTATGGTGTTCAACAGTTGGTTTGGGCCCGCAAATACGTGCGCGACCATGTCACAATAGAAGGTGACGAAAATCAGCTGAACTTCGGACAGTTGCTTGCGTTATTTCTGTTAGTATTGCCTCTCCTGGCATCGGTGGAGGCTTATTATGGTAGGTAAAGGCTTCAGCAGATCTTACCATCATTGCTGACAATAATCCGGACCAGATACCAAGAAAGGTAACCAAAGAAATACCGATTTTGTTAGGAGCCCAAGCTTGTCTTACTCTCCGAATTTCACCTTGAGCAAGAGTCACGGATCTGTTGTGGACGATTCGAATGTTGTCGAGGATCATATATCAGATCAGGTAGTCTGTGAATTGACACCAATCCAGGCCGTTCCAGATGATCAGTCGCTTGAGGCACATACATGGCATGAGAGCCATCGACATAGCCTTGACTCTGCCCCTTCATCAGGCGGCATAGAGGAAAATCTCAATACTTCGTTCGTCTATCCTCAGCCTCCTAGAACATTTTTGACCAAACAACGATCCCAAACAGGATCTTTGCACACTTCCCAGTCTCACACGAGAATGCTCTACCGGTCCCTCCGATCCCGCTCGTCAGCGCCAAAGAGTCCTCTACGCAGAAGGTAGAACCGCTACCAAATTCCCATGGGACATTACAAACGACGACCCCTATATCTCTCCTGCAGCTGGACCTGCCTTTGCCGGACTTTTCCTCTGCACACTGACCACGCTGATTGTCGTGGCCTGGTACATTGGATATGCTATCATTCCCAGCACTACTCCTGGCGTTGTCGCAGGCCTCGCCATGGCTGGACTGCTGCTGATCGCAGCAGTTGGTCCATACTGGGAGGAGTTCCGACGGCTTACCACCTCCTGAATGTGATGTTTCTCTATTCAACCCTGACAGTCATTCTCGGTCCGAACAACACGCCGACGGGTTGTTCCCTGGAGTTGTTGATCACGAAGAAGACTCTATTTCCGCAACGATCTACTCCAGCTGGTGGTGCTAGCTGACTTCGACTTATAGCGGACCGGCTTGCGGCGGAACTGACGACTGCGTTGGCTCATTGCAGGTGGCCTTATGGCGCGGACGTATGGGCGACGGGGAACACGAGGAAGAAGTAATGGAACACTTTTAGCGAGAGGAGAGTCGTCTAATTCAAAGAAATTTCCAAATGATGTGCCTCTGTAAATCTCGGGGTAAAGCGCTTCGAGGCCTCAATGAGCTTGGAGAAAACGGACCCAGCCATCTCAGTTTGCAGGCTATAATTAAAACTAATCGACCTCGACTAACCCTTCTGGTTGGGCCCCATGCCGCTTTATGGAAGCCAAGTCAGGGCTTGGCTCAACTTCGGCTCGGCCTCGATCAGGCTACACCTCCACTGGTCAGGCAGCTTCCTGATGAGCTTACTTCCACATTTTGGTCTCAGTATTTTGCTCGTCCATACTCTCTTGCTACCCCTACCCAACCAATATAGACCTAGAAAGCGTCCCTTTGAGGTTATGGACAACTTCACGTGGGCAGCATTCCCGGATAAGAGGATGCGTCTGACTTGAGAATATAGAGGTGGCCCAGAACTGGGATTCCCAAAAGTGTCACAAATAAGGACCTTTGAGAGACTCAGAAATGGGTCTATTAGATAAAACAATGGTTCCATTTGACTCTCGAGGAGGCGAGTTCTCTTAGACTTATAAAACGCGCGGTATATTTATTCTTGTAGTCCCTTTTCTCTTTCGCTTTTATTCTTCTATGTAGGTATATTTTTGTCACGGAGGGGGCGCTCCACGACTGGTAAGGAGGAGCTAGTAACTGACACACACAAGGGAACGGGGATGATCGTAGGCGCTATGGCAGCTAGTCGCAGGATGTCTCAAAGACAGAGGCTGCAGGCTCGAGAATCTAAGATTCCCAGCAAGCAGAGATCCGTGATAGAGGGCGCAGTCTTGGCAGGCTTGGCCAGGCCTGACAGAGCCCCTCTCTATCATAGGAACTTTCTACCGTCTGATGATATGCTCATCAGGTTGGGAAGAACGTCCCTAGTACTGTGTCAGTCGCCAGAGCGGATAGAGCCATGAACCAAGTTAACCTATGTTCGTGCGATGTACAAGATTGGAATTATAGTAATGATCACAACAAGAGCGATTTACAACTACCCGCTTGTGTTGGGCGAGGAGGCTGACTGATGAACTCGGTTCGGATGGGGTTATTGATGGCAAATCTGGCCCGACTCAAGATGTCTTTGACCTGAATGTGCCTTTTGATATTGGGGAGTAGACCATGTACCCGAAGAAACTATCCGTCTCATGATCAGAACTAGCGTTTGCCAGATTACCCTTCTACCTTCTCGGCCCGCCCCACTCGAATCTACACCCCTCGTAGCCAATAATTGAGGTTCGGGGTATCTTCAAGAGCTGGACCACCGAGGGGACCTAACTTCCTCTTCAGTGTTCGGTTTTTGTGTTGAGTTGCAGCCCTGATTCGTACGTCTATATCTCTTCTGCGTCGAAGGCAGCCGCCGTTGCCTGTCCTTGCTTGTTTCCAGTTTCGGTGGCTGT
>QQTW01003367.1_pt1 | contig 11799 bp, 7 predicted proteins | sample 1904831 | NCBI WGS metagenome assembly QQTW01 (sample SAMN09435610, study PRJNA476489) | Subsurface metagenome, whole genome shotgun sequencing project. | reverse complement strand
TTAGGTTCGATCTCTAATGGTGGCAGTGGAATGAATCAGAACATCGAGTGTTTTAGGTGTGGCGGCAAAGGCCATAAGAAGGACGACTGTCCGCAGCCTAGACGGAAGGAGAAGAGAAGAAAAGATAATTTTACCTAACAGGATTGCTTGAGAACTCGGGCAAAATATGATAATCATACATGGATATTTATGAAAACATAATGATACAACTGCAATCGGTTATGGTATCCCTCACTTCCTGGTTGTGACTTTCAGGCTCAGTGTCGGTGACTATGCCTGTCACTCGAGCGTGCTATGCCATAGTCAGGACAACAACTGTATGACTGTGACGGCCTCCCTTAGCTCCGCCTCACTGTGCTCTCCACGCGTACGCGATCAATGAACTCCTTACACCATCGCTCGATCCACGAACACGTCTCTCCGTCCTCGCTCTCCCAACCATCTGTTCGCACGAAGTCTCTGCCATCCGATGACCACAATGGCGGCTGTCTTAATGCTAGTAGCAGACCAGTCCGACTGCCCGTTCAGCTATAGTTGGAAATGCCGTTGCGGCGACTATAACAGACCGAGTTATGGCCAGTCGATGGTGAACTTTTCAACCAAGAACTTGAGCGCCACTTTCAAGACCGTTACGCTTCATGAAGCTCTCACTGCAGCTCCACTCGTTAGTCCCATCTCCTTCGGAATATTGCCTTTGGTATTCCCTCTCTTTCCGGATGAAGAGACGACGTGCTCGAGTCTGAGACGTGTCGGTGCCGTCTAATCCGCCAAGGTTTGATCGTGTCGCCGATGCCGCGCTGAAGCGATTTGGTGCAAATTTGCTCGATGCATAAGATACTAGCGGATCCGGAACTGCAGGTACACTGTCATCGATCATGCTTTGCATCTCTTCCTCCCAATCGGTAACCTGGACTGGTTGCGGAATCGTAGTCGTGCGAGGCAATCTGGCCTGCGCAGAAGCATTGGTGGTCGGGACTTTTTGGGCCTCTTTCTGATTGAGAACCCTCTCTTGTCCCGCTTTCTCTCCTGAAGCAGAGCTTGCGGTGTTCCCAACACTTCGGAGCGGCTGCGCAGGTGAGAAAGTCGAAGTGAACCCTCGCCTGAGAGGAATTGGCATCGCAGGACCTGATGCATCTGTTGCACTATCGAATTCACTATCTGAAGCCCAGCGCGCCTGGTCCGAAGAGTCACCCTCCTCCAGAGCCTGTCTCATTGATAAATCCTGACCTAATTCGCCGTCGTCGATGTCACTGGAGAAATCATCAAGTGTCCCAGGGCCCTCATCCTCTACGTATAATTTAGCAATATTGGTTGAATTTTCTCCACGAGCCATTGCATTTGGGATTGATGAATTGCTTAAGAACGCAACAGGTGGTGCAGGATCAATATCTGAGGAGTCGGAGTCGGAGTCGGAGTCGGCCTCTGGTGAGTCGAGTGAATCTTCAGAATCAGACAATGCAAATCGAACCCTTTTCGAACCTCGAGAACTTGCTGAACTTGCATCACGGATCGCACTCCTGATCGAGCTACGACGACTTGGTGGTACGGCAGCTTCTGTAGTTGACGGTGATGCAAGTTCTGTCGATGCAGTGGATTCTGTACTGGATGAAGGTGCAGGTTCTAGAAGTTCCGGCGGTGTTGGTAAGGGCGTGGGTGTGACAGGTTTAGTATCGCGCAGTCTTGAAGATGGCTTTGGAAACTTTCGTGCCGGGGCCTGCTCTTGTCGAATACATTGTACAGGCAGGGCAATGCTTGTCGGTGGCGGCGCCACGTTTCTGTGAATGAATGGCGGAGGAACAGCACTATGTCCTGTGAATCTATTGGAGCTTGATGATGCCGACTTCAGGGGAAGGATTCTAAAATTGATGATGCACATGGGCGCCGCAGCACAAAATGTCCTGACGGTCTGATACTCCCTGGCCCCAGTATCGAGCATGATGCTCGTATACAGCAGCACAGAGAGATTTTGGCTCACATACCTTACTTTTCACATCTGATCCATCTCGTGGGGAAAGACTCAGTTCAACGTGCGGGTAACTCCTTTCCGAAGATGACTACTCTAGTCTCCTCCATTGCGGCTTCCATAAGTATAGGCTTGGGAGGAGAGGCTAACATCGTTGGCAGTTGTTTATCACTTTCTACGATGGTAGTTAGGTATGTATACGGACAGTCCTTTTCATTCAACCACTGGCTTGTTGAAGCCCTAAGCTAGCGAGGTGTCCATGAGGGCAACGAAGCCACCAGAAGGTTAATGAAATGCCTGCGCACCAGGCGTCGCGTAGCATAAGGCCGATTTCTGCGGTTTCTCTTCCTCGCGGATGTAAAAACTGTCATGACCAGCGCAATATCACAGGGAGACTGACGGCTATGATGTAGTACATGAGATGGATGGAGGCCTCCTCGGCAGTCCAACGCCAGTAATATTGTGACCTCTGTGACAGCACCACCTCACAAATTCCTAATGGGTAGGGCACATCATTTTGTTCAATTTCATACAATATGGTTCTAGCTTGGAAATATAAGCAGCCGGGTACCAGCTCAGGAGCAGAACCCTATTCAGCGATTGGGAAACCATATATGCTCGAAAACGCCACCAGCAAAATCACATCAACCTTGTTGTCAACCTCTCTGAGCTAGGGTTACGGTCATCTTGGTAGTTTTTGGGGAAATTGATCGATAGTAATTCGGAGAAGTAGATCGACTATCAACTTCTCCGGATTTGCATCCGCGGTAAGTTTACAAGACGATAGAAATGCGTCTTCGGATTGATGTGTATTAGGAATCGGATTCTATTCTGAGAATATACGTAAGATTACTTGTATCAGCTTACTTGTTGCACGAATATTAAGGTAGTAGCTAAGCTTCGGCCGTTATTGTAGTTTGTGTTCAGCTTCGCGTCACGTGTCAGGTGCAGCTGGTTGTAAGGCGGGCTGAGACATCGACAAGCAATGCGTGTCTGACAACCTTGAATACATACCTTACCTTACCTACTTGAGGCAGTAGTCCTGACCCAAAGCCGTGTTTTGATACCTAACTAGGTACCGTATCTTCCTCTGATATGAGCGGCATACGAGTACGATGATGCAGATCCTGGATGCCGGGCCGACCCGAGCACTGGCGTGGTGCACGCGAGCAGAGGCGGGCTGAGATCGTCGATCATCGGACAACCTGAGCAACCAGGAGATAAGCCGTTCTCACGTTACACTGCGTGCTCGGCGCTTGGACCCTCGTATCCCAGGCTGCATTCTCAAGATGGAATAACGGATTGTTCAACGAAACTGAAGGTGGCTCATCCGTCAAAGGTGAGAGCTCCTTGGGCCGATATAAAAACATGAACAATAAGCCCCGAAAATTGCAATTGCAGCGGCGAAGGGACCGCTTTGAAACATAAACAATGGAGATTTATCTCACCTTGTGCAACCAAAACGGCCCTCACCTCATGCACGTAAGATGCTGATTAATGGGTCTGACTCCGTCGGTATTTGAGCCATTCTGTCCGCCGCGCAAGATCGAAGATGAGCTATTGCTTGCTTCAATTAACATTACAGATTGTTCCTATCATTATCGTGGCTAACAAATCCCTTCTGATCATCTCTTCGGGATGATTCTTTGCTGTCATATCCCTCTCCTCCAAATCTCTTCTCATTTCTATCGAGCAAGGAAAGATGGCCTCTCTCGCAAGACCTGGCTCTGATCTGGAGACAATTCCTGTTCTGTCACCTCCACCAGGGGTGACATCGAATTTTGTCAACCCTCCCTCCGTAGCGGGCGCAGCTCTTGCTACAACTGTTGTGACTATCTTACTGGCAACCTTCTTCTTGGGCATTCGTCTATACGTCAATGTTCGTGTTCAACGAAAGTGGGGAATGGATGATTGTATGTTCTCGAGCTCGGTCGAACTGATAAATGCGCTTACCTATCATAGGGTGTGTCATTTGCGCAACTATCCTCATGCTTGCACTTGCATCTTGTATGCTTTCTTGTATGGTGCCTGTCCGATTTCCTATGCCCTCTGCTTAACTAGGTCACAGTAAGACCACTTGCCCGCCACACATGGGATATATCTCTTGCTATGGTCACCCCTGAGAGGTCGAAGGTAAGACTCTGAAAAGCATCCGTGTGATCCTGGACTCACGCATTGCATACAGGTTACTTTTGCTGGCGAAATGCTTCTCGGACCATCAATGTTCCTCGGCAAATCCTCCCTGTTGCTGTTGTACTTTCGGATCTTTTCATCAAACAAGGCCTTCAGATACAAGATATACGGAGCAATCATCTTCGCCGCCGCGACACTACTAAGTATGATACCTGTACATGTGGTTTTGTGCACACCACCTCCGGGAGGAAGTTGGGGTACGATAAATCCAAACTGTCGGAAGGCCCACAATTATGCGTATGCTCAGGGGCCAGCCAATATCCTCCTTGACCTTCTCATCTTCTATTTGCCGATACCGACCGTTTGGGGCCTGCACCTTCCGACAAGGAAGCGCATAGGAGTTATTGCGATATTCATGACCGGATCCATGTGGGTAGATGGATATTCGTGTTATATGTAGGATTACTGACCCCTTCATAGCGCTATTGTGGCGAGTGTCGTCAGCATGGTATACCGCGTTGAAATGGCCAGAACCAACGATGTCAAGTGGAACGGTTACATAACGGCAGTTTGCGGGTACATTCGCTACCATCTCAGATATATCAAGCTTGAGCTGACTGTGCCAGTGTCGTCGAGACAGGCATCTCCATCATGTGTAGTTCCATGCCTGCAATGGCTTCTTTCTCGAGATTGCACGTCTCGCAACAGGGATATTTTCCATCTCTCCGGTCCTGGCTTTTTCCACGCTCTGCTTCACGTGCCAGCCAATCCTTCGACGCTCCTTCATATATTGGAAGCAAACGAGGGGCAGTCTCAAAGACATCTGCCGATCCCCCGTCTGGAAGTCATTTCTTCACACGCCTCCATCATCCGCGCGACGTTGAACTAAGCGATAGTAGATACATTGATGAAAGAGTAAGGACTTCCATTCGGGGAGCAGTCACTCAAGGCAACTGTGAAACAGTTGGCATTCAAAAGTCTGTCAGTGTGCAGCAGTCGTGGGACTGGTATCCATCCACCGAACGTCAGCCCAGCAGCCAGGAAGCTTCTGCGCAGTAGAATCAGTGCGCAGATTGTCGACCAATCAATATGCAGCATAGATGGCCTTCTCTAGTCAATTCCTGGTATGGGTTTACACGTTGTAGAATAACTCAGAGACATATGATCATACTGTGCCTGGCAGAAAGAATATCGCCCACTTTGCGGTGAGTTATCTCTGCCGACGAAGATATCAAGACCGGTATATGTGCTATGTTTGATGTCAGAATCACTATTTTAAGCATACCCTTTAGCACCTTGTGGACGAATCGTTCCTGGACGCACACACAAGGCTTCAGTCATTGAGTCATTGGTCGATTCACTAGTTCTATAGAGGCAAACGCTTCAGAGGGTTAGGTTTAGGACAGAGTCACAGGTACATCTTGGGGCAGAGCAAGCTTCAGAGGAAGCTGGTTCATAGCTGATTTTCGGAGTCCGCTGGCCGAACAATCTGAAGATCAATGCAGAACTTCAGACCACAGTACTTCCAGTACCACTAGCAATGAGACCGCTGCCTCGCGTCGTCCCCCATACTAGCCCTAGAAAAGACCTTGCTTTACCAAAACCCACAGAAGACATAGTTGAGTAATCAGCCTATGCTTTTGGCGCTGTATGAAGAGGCAAAACTACAGTTGTGGGCATTGTGCAAGCTCATCCTACAGTATTGTTCCGAGTTGTTTCTCTAAGGATTTCAGAATCCCTTAGGTCGGCGAGCAAGTAGACACTGCGTACAGAGCTAGAGCAAGACGAATTTGTTGTTGGGTCATTTGATCACTATTAAGTGGATTCGATAGTTGCTTATAGAGAGTCCAGAAGTTAGCTCTATCGTCATGATATAGTCAGTCAACCAAAGCCTGGTGGCTCGGGTTATATAGTCACAGAGAATTCGGGTTAGCAAAACCGCACCCATCATGCAGTAGTGTATTGTTAACATTAAAGGATCGGCGCTTGGTAATGAAGATATGGAGATTCCAACCGTCAAGCTGTTTCCCCGCACATCTCCCGCCAACCCCCATCACCAAAAAAGTATAGTTCCAAGTCTTGAATGAACATCGTGATTGAGCGGAAACACAAGAGATATCTTGTGGGCACCTCCTGATTATGAAACACCTCAAGTAATGGTTAAAGGTGTCCATTTACGACCTAGAACTATACTCCTTCTCCGAGTTCGAGTGCACGCCGGTATGGAACAGATAATTTTATGTCCTGCTGCTTCTTTGGGTCTCAGACTCTGCGGAATGCTCACTGAGAGTTCATCGCCACTGCGGCCTCCGGCAGCTCGATCTTTCAATAGTGGATGTCTTCATAGTTGTGGCCCGCTTGGGAGTATCTGCAGTGCGGCAGCTTGATGTAGAACAGTTAGAGCCTTCTATTTGATGGGCTAGAAGTAAGTTAACCTTTGCAGAGTATGATTTACAATGGCGAATGATTCCGGTACCCCACAATACAATAGTCATACCCCATTGAAACAATAGCAATACCCCACACCTAATTAGATATAGTGACAGAATCTTTAGGTACTGCTGCACCTAGAAGTTAGGTACTGTCGCACCTATAAGTTAGACATGAATCAAGACAATGACTTTGAACATGAATTTTTCGTCTGAAGATAGATCTGAGTTTCAACATGATTGTGATCATACATTTGATGATTCTACACATAATGTTGATCTTAGAAGAGTCATAGTTAGTATGAATTGCACAGAGCAGAGATTGCGTGCAAAAGCAGTCGCAGAACTCATATTAAGATCAGGTCAATTTAAAGCACTTGCTTCGCACTCACTATATTGTAAGATGAAGACAATGTATAGCTACTTATTCTGAATCTATGAATCTCCGAAATCACAACACAAATGCAAGATACTGAAGTCGCTCTGATTCTCAATTAGATGTGGGGTATTGCTATTGTTTCAATGAGGTATGACTATTGTATTGTGGGGTAAGTTACCGGAATCATTCGCCTTTACAATTTGACATGTGACTGTTCGTGGACCACTACTTCACGTGTATATTTCCAAGCCATAAATCAGTAGTTGGCGTGGCTTGTCTATTTATGCCATGGACTTCTTAGATTTAACCCAGTAGAATGAATCTGGATGCCTGCTGACACGTATGAGAAAAACAACGGAAAGAAAAGCGGTTGATAGTTACAGTATAAAATCCACCAAGGTGCACGCTCAATCACATGGATAACGGAACATTCAAGGTTCGGCAATTCACAAACCGGCAATACCCGCTTCCACTGTGTCTACTCGAGTAGCCCTCTTTGCGCTCGTGCCTCTCTTGCTTCGTCACCGCCCGAGACATAGTTCACTCCTCCCTCCATGTATGTCTCATCTCCTCAAGCTTTCCACCTTTACGCGTCCCAGTCTACGTAGACCACCTGGATCTTGGAGAGCAACTTGGGGTTTTCTAGACCTTGACATCCACGAGCACGCCCCCAGACCTAGATTCTTGAGTAGACATCAGAAGGCGGCTTTCCAGAAACTCCAGTCCAGAATGCCACCTTTAGAGCGTATTGCCGAGAAACTTGAAGCACCCGCGCTTGACGATCGAACATATCGAGTCATAAGACTGCCCAACAAGCTCGAAGCTCTGCTTGTCCATGATGCAGATACGGATAAAGCCAGCGCCTCGGTGAATGTGAATGTGGGTAGTTTGAGCGATGATGATGATATGCCGGGCATGGCTCATGCGGTGGAGCATCTCTTGTTCATGGGAACCGAGAAGGTACGAGGTGCTTGAACGTACAGTGGTGCACTTATCACTGACATTCTTCAGTATCCCGTAGAGAACGCCTATAACCAATACCTCACGGCGCACTCCGGCTATTCGAACGCCTATACTGCTTCAACGGAAACGAACTACTTTTTCGAAGTGGCTACCTCTTCAGGTATAAAAGGATCAGAGGCGCTCACAAACGGGACAACGAATGGGATTACAAATGGGCATACGAACGGGATCGCGAACGGGACAACGAATAGCAACAAATCATCCCCACTATACGGAGCTCTTGACCGATTCGCCCAGTTCTTTATTGCGCCATTGTTCCTCTCCTCGACCCTGGACAGGGAGCTCAGAGCCGTAGACTCGGAAAACAAGAAGAACCTGCAAAGTGACAATTGGCGGCTCTCACAGCTCAACAAGTCCTTGTCGAACCCAAAACACCCTTACCACCATTTCTCCACCGGCAATCTTCAAACACTGAGGGACGAGCCGAGGAAGCGTGGGGTTGAGATTCGTAAAGAGTTTATGGACTTCCACGCTAAACACTACTCAGCCAATCGGATGAAGCTGGTCGTACTCGGGAGAGAGTCACTGGATGAACTTGAAGACCTAGTTGAGGATCTTTTCAGTGGTGTTCAGAACAAAGATCTACCACAGAATCGCTGGGATGGGGTAGAGCCGTTCACCGAGCGCGAGGCTCTGACCCAAGTCTTTGCTAGACCAGTCATGGACAATCGAACCCTGGAAATCTACTTCCCCTACCAGGATGAGGAAGAGCTGTACGAGTCCAAGCCAAGCCGTTACTTGAGTCACCTAATCGGCCACGAAGGACCTGGCAGTATCCTATCTTACATCAAATCCAAAGGCTGGGCGAATGGTTTATCCGCTGGCGCGATGCCAATTTGCCCCGGTGCAGCCCAATTCACCATCTCAGTACGGCTTACCGAAGATGGCCTCAGCAAATACGATGAAGTTGTCAAGGTTGTATTTCAGTACATCTCGCTGTTGCAGGAATCGCCCCCCCAAGAGTGGATTGTTGATGAGATCAAAGGTATGGCTGAAGTTGATTTCCGGTTCAAGGAGAAGACACCAGCGAGCAGCTTCACCAGCAAATTGAGCAGCGTGATGCAAAAGCCCTTACCTCGAGAATGGCTTTTGAGTGGACCTCACTTGATTCGCAAGTATGATCCGGACGCCATTAGCAAAGCCCTATCGTACCTAAGGACGGACAACTTTAGACTGATCATTGTGAGCCGGGATTATCCCGGTGATTGGGACCAGAGAGAAAAGTGGTATGGCACTGAGTACAAGTGCGAGCCTATACCAGAGTCACTTATAGCGGCCGTCAAGCGTGCGGGCAAGAGCACTGGGAAGGAGAGACTTTCTGAGCTGCATCTACCACACAAAAATGAATTCATCCCAACGAAGCTGAGTGTGGAGAAGAAGGAAGTGGAGGAGCCAACAAAAGCACCCAAGCTAATTCGTAATGATGATACCGTGCGGACATGGTGGAAGAAGGATGACCAGTTCTGGGTGCCCAGAGCCAACGTTTACCTATCGCTAAAGAGCCCCTTGGTCTCGGCCACTCCGGCCAACACCGTAAAAGCAAAACTTTACTGCGAGCTGGTTAAGGATGCCCTTGTGGAGTATTCTTACGACGCCGAGATTGCGGGATTAGAGTATGATCTTGGTGCTTTCTCGCAAGGCTTGGACGTCGAAGTCAGTGGATACAACGACAAGATGTCTGTCTTGTTGGAGAAGGTGCTGGTCAGCATGCGAGATCTGGAAGTAAAGCCGGATAGGTTCAAAATCGTCAAGGAGCGCCTTCTGCGAGCATATCGCAATTGGGAGTTCCAGCAGCCCTACCGTCAAGTTGGAGATTTCACCCGCTGGTTGGGCACAGAAACTGGATGGATTAACCCCGAGTATCTCGCAGAGCTGCCTGATCTGTTACCCGAAGACGTCTCCAACTTTTTTCCACAGCTGCTTCGGCAGACGCACTTTGAGATACTCGCACACGGGAACTTGTACAAAGAAGATGCGCTGAAGCTGACGAATCTGGCCGAGTCGGTATTGAAGCCTCGAGCTTTGCCCCAATCTCAATGGCAAGTCCGCCGTAATCTGATCCTCCCAGGAGGCAGCGACTTTACCTACTCTTGGACACTGGGAGATCCTGCGAACGTCAACCATTGTATCGAGTATTACATTTACGTGGGTAGTGTTTCGGACAAAGTCCTGAGAGCCAAGCTGTTGCTCTTGGCACAGATGACAGATGAGCCTGGCTTCAATCAATTGCGCACGAAGGAGCAATTGGGGTACATTGTGTTCACCGGTGCGCGCATGGCGGCTACCACAATGGGATACCGAGTAATTATCCAGAGTGAACGATCACCAGAGTACCTAGAGACTAGGATCAATGCCTTCCTTTCAACATTCGGGACGTCGCTCGCAGATATGTCAGTGGACGACTTCGAGAGCCATAAGAAGAGTTTGATCAACAAGCGATTAGAGAAGATCAAGAATCTGGGCCAAGAGAGTGGCCGTTTCTGGAGCCATATAACCAATGAATACTATGACTTCCTGCAGGTCGAGAGCGATGTTGCTCATCTAAGGTCCTTGACAAAGGATGATTTGATTGATTTCTTCGCATACTACATTCACCCCACTTCTACTACTCGCGCGAAGATGTCTGTTCACATGGTAGCCCAGCTTTCCGCGAAGGCTGGAGGAGAGACCATGGACGTCACCGAGCGGAAAGAGAAAATTGTCTCTATGCTGGGCAAGTATCTCACTTCCACAGGGCTGGACGGGGATAGCGAGAAGCTCGCAACGAGGTTTGAGAAAATTGATGTGGCTGGCGGTGACCAGTCAGGCATCATCACAGCTGTTGAGCTGTACCTCCGCGAAGACCTCAGGGCCGAGGACGGGAAAATAGTCGACGTCATCGCACAAGGAAAACAGCTCATTGGGACCATATTATCAAGTATGGGTATAGAGGTCTCAGCAACCACTGAAGATGGTAGGGTTGTCAACGGTGATGAAGGACCTGCAGGAAAGGTTACATCTTGGATCGAGAACGTCCATGAATTCAAGGCTGGTCTCCAAGCAACGGCTGGAGCAAGACCAATGAAGGACCTCAGCGAATTCGAGGACACGGAGCCCAAGCTTTGATCAATCGAGTCTGTCTTGCGAAGACCTCCGACTTTTGTTGTTATCAATCAGGTTCACCATGATTTTATTTTGATTGTCTGGCATACTCCGGAGTTCCGCGGTATTACGATCACATTGCTCTCAGGATTAGATGATGCGACCACGGAAAAGCGTATTGCATCACGAGAGCAGCATTAGAGATCCTTTAGATAGATTCTCCATGTACTGTACAATTAGAGCGTCACTCCTTGCTGTGGCCATCTCTCGTAATCCCATGGATATGTTAGCTGAGCTTTGTAAAGGGGAAGTAAAGGATTTAACATGGAGAAGGCCTAGTTGCAGTTTTGCACCATCACTGCCAACGAGTATGAGGTGACAGCTACCCCCTGGTATCTATATGCTACTATGTGCAGCTACTGTAGACTTTGCAGCCATTGTATTAGTCTGATATTCAGGTTGACAGAAACAATGATTATATCATATTTCCAAATCTAGTATGGCGGCAGGGAGGTCAAGAATGGCCGTATCACTCATCACCAGCCTATCCCTTGACTGTACCTAGATTAATTGATTGATTCCGTCTTTTTGCGGGCACCCCGAGATTTCCTACAGGTTCTTTGGATTTTCGATTAGAAATTCCGCAGGCAGTGATTCCCCATGACAAGCCTACGCTTTGCGCCATTTGAAACGATTTCCACGTTCAGTGAACAGCGTCATCCGCAGCTGCCTCTAACGTGTCCTCACTGTTTGCATCAGCCATCTCCTCACCATTTCCCTCGCCAGTCGCC
>QQTW01003366.1_pt1 | contig 11800 bp, 9 predicted proteins | sample 1904831 | NCBI WGS metagenome assembly QQTW01 (sample SAMN09435610, study PRJNA476489) | Subsurface metagenome, whole genome shotgun sequencing project. | reverse complement strand
GCAGAGTTACAAAGGCGCGCAAATCTTCGAGGCTCTTGGTGTTGATGATTCCGTGGTTGATCGTTGCTTTACTGGGACCGCTACACGCATCAAGGGCATAACGTTTGAGCTCATTGCTCAAGACGCCTTTGCCTTCCACGAGAAAGGCTTCCCATCGCGCCACATAGTCAGCCCGCCTGGTCTTGCAGAGTCTGGCGAGTATCACTGGAGAGATGGTGGGGAAGCCCACATCAACGATCCTGTGAGCATCGCCAATATCCAGGATGCGGTTCGCACCAAGAACGACAAGTCGTACGAGGCGTATTCAATGTCCGAATATGAATCGATTAAGAACTGCACCTTGCGTGGAATGCTGGACTTCGACTTCGAAGAGCGCATCCCGGTTCCGATCGATCAGGTCGAGCCATGGACCGAAATCGTCCGGCGGTTCGTTACTGGAGCCATGTCGTACGGTTCGATCTCGATGGAATCTCACTCAACTCTGGCCATTGCCATGAACCGACTGGGAGGTAAATCCAACACCGGGGAAGGCGGCGAAGATCCCGAGCGGAGTTTGCGAATGGACAACGGGGACACCATGCGATCAGCCATCAAGCAGGTTGCATCTGGCCGATTTGGTGTCACGTCAAATTACCTTGCCGACTCAGACGAGATTCAGATCAAGATGGCACAAGGTGCGAAGCCAGGCGAAGGTGGAGAGCTACCTGGACATAAGGTTTCCGGCCCGATCGCTCGCACCAGACACTCCACTCCTGGAGTAGGTCTTATTTCTCCCCCACCGCATCACGACATTTACTCGATCGAGGATCTAAAACAACTGATCTACGATCTGAAATGCTCAAATCCTCGTGCTCGTATATCTGTAAAGTTGGTGTCCGAGACTGGTGTCGGTATCGTCGCGTCTGGTGTCGCCAAAGCTAAAGCGGACCATATCCTTATCTCTGGCCACGATGGGGGTACAGGTGCGTCAAGATGGACTGGAATCAAGTATGCCGGCCTACCCTGGGAACTTGGTCTCGCTGAAACACATCAAACTCTCGTGCTCAACGATCTGCGTGGTCGTGTCATTGTCCAGACGGACGGACAACTCCGGACTGGTCGGGACGTCGCCATTGCCTGCCTGCTCGGCGCCGAAGAATGGGGCTTTGCAACAACACCTCTCATTGCGATGGGCTGCATTATCATGCGAAAGTGTCACTTAAACACGTGTCCTGTCGGTATTGCTTCTCAAGATCCGGAGCTACGAAAGAAGTTCCAGGGTACCCCGGAGCATGTCATCAACTTCTTTTACTACATCTCGAACGAACTTCGTGCGATCATGGCCAAACTTGGTTTCCGGACCATCAATGAAATGGTCGGCCATTCGGAGGTTCTGCGCGTGCGTGATGACCTGCGTACTATTAAGACCGAGAACCTTGATCTCAGTCTCATCCTAACCCCTGCGCACTCTCTTCGTCCGGGTGTTGCTACATACAATGTCCGCAAGCAAGACCACCGGTTGCACACTCGACTTGATAACAAGCTTATTGCCGAATCAGAGTTGGCGCTTGAGAAAGGACTCCCATGCCGTATTGAATGCGACATCGTCAATACGGACCGAGCACTTGGTGCCACTTTGTCATACCAAATTAGTAGGAGGTACGGCGAAGCTGGTCTACCGCAGGACACCATCCATGCCAACATCAAAGGTTCAGCCGGTCAATCATTTGGAGCATTCGTGGCGCCAGGTGTCACGCTGGAACTAGAGGGAGACGCTAACGATTACGTTGGAAAGGGTCTTTCAGGTGGGCGGCTGATAATCTATCCTCCTCGTGCGGCAGTCTTCAAGGCGGAAGAAAATGTGCTCATCGGCAATGTGTGCTTGTATGGAGCTACCAGTGGTACTTGCTACTTCCGAGGAATGGCTGCGGAGCGTTTTGCTGTGCGCAACTCTGGTGCCACTGCAGTGGTCGAGGGCGTTGGTGACCACGGATGCGAGTACATGACTGGGGGTCGTGTCCTTGTTCTGGGAAGCACTGGCCGTAACTTTGCCGCCGGTATGTCGGGAGGCATTGCGTATGTCCTTGACATCAATCAGGACTTTGCGAGCAAGATCAACATGGAAATGGTGGAAGTGTCAGGGCTTGAAGATCCAACCGAGATCGCCTTTGTCCGTGGCTTGATCGAAGATCATCACCACTACACGGGCTCGGAATTAGCGGCACGTGTTCTGCTTGATTTCACTCGCGCATTGCCTCGTTTTGTGAAGGTCCTACCAACAGACTACAAGCGAGTGATGGCTGAAGAAGCAGCAAAGGCTGAGGCTGCAAAGAAGGCTGAATATCCACTTCCAATCTTACCTGGCAATCCAGGTCGGCAGCTTCATGAAGAGTCTTTGAAACGGGAGCACGACAGAGAAGCGCATGCCAAGAAGAATGACATGCTCGATATCGAGGAGACTGTCAGTGACGCAAAAGCGGAGAAGAAAAAGTCTGCCTTGGTACTCGACAAAACGAAAGGTTTCATGAAGTACCAACGACGGGCGGAGAAATACCGCAACGCGATGACAAGAATTCGGGACTGGAAAGAGCTATCAACTCGACTCAATGACGATGAGCTGAAGTACCAGGCCGCCCGGTGCATGGACTGTGGTGTTCCATTCTGTCAATCTGACACAGGCTGTCCAATCTCAAACATCATACCGAAGTGGAACGAGCTGGTCTTCCAGAATCAATGGCAAGATGCGCTTAATCGCCTGTTGATGACCAACAACTTCCCTGAATTCACCGGTCGGGTCTGCCCTGCTCCATGCGAGGGCGCTTGCGTGCTAGGCATCAATGAGGACCCGGTTGGCATCAAGTCCATTGAGTGTGCAATTATCGACAGAGGCTTCGCAATGGGCTGGATGGTCCCTCATCCACCTGAAGAACGGACTGGCAAGACGGTTGCTATCATTGGATCCGGACCCGCCGGGCTGGCAGCTGCAGATCAACTCAACAAGGCTGGGCACAGCGTTACTGTCTACGAGAGATCTGATCGTATCGGTGGTCTTTTGATGTATGGCATCCCGAACATGAAGCTTGACAAGCAGATTGTCCAGCGTCGTGTCAACCTCATGGCAGAGGAAGGTGTCAACTTTGTCACTAGCACTGTCGTCGGTCCCGACTCTGAAGTCAGCCTCGAGTCTTTACGCGCTGAGAATGATGCAGTTGTGATTGCTACCGGTGCTACGGTGGCTAGAGACCTGAAGATACCGAACCGGGAGTTAGATGGCATTCACTTTGCCATGCAGTTTCTCCATCGCAATACGAAGTCACTTCTCGATTCTGAACTCGCCGATGGCGAGTACATATCCGCCAAAGACAAGCACGTTATTGTCATTGGTGGAGGTGATACCGGGAATGACTGTATCGGTACCTCTGTTCGCCACGGCGCAAAGTCCGTTACCAACTTTGAGCTCCTACCTCAGCCTCCGCCAGAGCGAGCGCGTGATAACCCATGGCCGCAGTGGCCACGGATTTATCGCGTTGATTATGGTCACACTGAGGTCAAGACTCACATGGGAAAAGACCCTCGCGAGTATTGTGTGATGTCCAAAGAGTTTGTCGGTGATGACGAAGGCCATGTACGTGGTATCAATATCCATCGCGTCGAATGGACGAAGAGCGCATCTGGAGGCTGGGACATGAAGCAGGTCGAAGGGAGCGAGCAATTCTTCCCTGCCGATTTGGTTCTCCTCTCCATGGGTTTCTTGGGCCCGGAGGATCGTTTACTGGGTACCGAAGTGGAAAAGGATGCGAGAAAGAACATCAAGACCCCTCCTGGAAAGTACAACACCAACCTGCCGGGTGTCTTTGCTGCCGGTGATTGCCGCCGTGGGCAGTCCCTCATCGTCTGGTAAGTTTAAAATGTAACGGACAACATCAGACATCGTACTAACGTAACTTCAGGGGCATTAACGAAGGCCGACAGGCAGCTGGCGATGTCGATACTTACCTCATGGGACTCGGCACGCAGCTCCCAACGACCGGAGGCATCATCCGCCGCGCCCCTTACGAGGTGCTTGGTCGCGCCGAGAAGATGGTCGCAACGCAGGCAGTTGCAGTCGCAGCCAGCTAGGCTACCTTGTTCCAGCCTACGAGACGAAACATGTTGCAATCACTACGGCTTTCACGACTTGTCACATCGCGGAACATGTATAGAGACGCGTTTGGGAGAAAGATTTGGGTTCATGCTCTCGTACAGCGATACCTGGTGAACGGGCACGATACATATTTACTGTGGTCGGGTCTTGCTGGTTTGCTCCGCTTCTGTACTTTGTAGCTTTTCTGTTGTCGGTTGTTCTTCTGTTCTTCTTGCTGCGTGCATTGCTCTGAGATAGCGATTGATTGTGGTGTTGTGTATTGTGAGTGTTTGCAGGTAGAAAATATCATTCTCAAATACCTTTACTTTGTGCCACTTCATTGTGATTGTGCTGACTACCACAGGAGTGGTGTAGCTCATTGACTTCTTGAGGATGTCTGAAACGCTGACTGTATCCACGCGGGAGAAATGTGACGTATGAAGCTCTCAAGCGGCCACTGTGGCTTCGGTGTGCTTAGTAAGCAATAACTTTCCATCAACAATTTCGTCAGACAAACTCCATACAACAACGACAGCCATTCATGATGTTGCCATCATAATACAAACCAAATCCCGGCCAAATCTCTGCGCTAGCGCATTCATTCAATCTTCACTACTACCCCTCACCATCCATCCCTTCAATCTCCCTCCATCCCCCAATGGCATCAAGGTACCCTTCCCCCCAACCCCTACCCGCCTGTCTCATACCCACGTCCATCCATCTCGTACTAACCTTCCACAGATTCGGCTCCTCAACCCTCCACCAACGTGACCCACGCTCCTCCCTCTTCGAAAACTACACCGGTGACCGAACACGACCCACCAGCTCCAGTCACAACCCGTCTCACTCGCCAGCTTCGGGTTCGGGGGGGTATGGCTATGGCTATGGAGTCGGTGCGAGGGGAAGTACTGGCGGTGACGGTATGAATGGGGATGCGAAGGGAAATGGTGGGTTGGGGTATAGGCCTGCGACGCCGAATTCGAGGTCAGTCACAGCCTTGAGTATTTAAACGGGTGTTTTGCATGTTCTGGGACTCGAGATAGAAAGGGCGCATGGGCGTTGGTCATGCGACATGGTAGCGGAAACTGGGTTGGATCCTGAAATCTGGACAAGGAGGAAATAGCACAGGATAGTGTGGCTGATGATTTGGAACGTGGACAGAGGCCAATACAGCGACGCTGTGCTCTCCGAACTGGAAAGTCAGAATGATGGCGAATTGGAGGGGATGAGTGCTAAGGTTAAGATGTTGAAGGATGTAAGGACCACCCCTTTCCCTCTTCTTCTCCCCTCTATAAACCCAAATTTTCGTCTCCTTAAATATTCACCAATGCCGAACCGAATAATCAATAGATTACCCTCGCCATCGGCGACGAAATCCGTGACTCCTCCGCCCTGGCCGACAAGATGAACGACAGCTTCGACAACACGCGCGTCCGGCTGCGGGGCACGATGAATCGCATGCTGCGTATGGCGGAGCGGACGGGTGTTGGGTGGAGGGTTTGGTTGGGGTTTTTTGTCGTGGTGATACTGTTGTTTTGGTATGTTTGGTTGTTTTGACGAGACGATGAGGTTGTGGTTGGCGAGTGGGATGTAAGATATGATAGGTTGGGCTTGTTGCATATCTTGGGTGAGGACTGCATGGTTGCAACGGAGCATGGTGTATGGTGTTGGTGTTTCGACTTCATCAGAACAGGACAGCGAGGGTGATGGATTGGATCATTGCTCATCGTCCACGCTACGCTACGCAGAAGAATCGATCAGTCTCCAGCCTTTCGCATGACTTTAATCCGAGCGCTTCTACGGTCTCCGCTGGGCCACGGACAAAGCCCAAATTTAACCGCGACGCACCCTGCTCAAAAATGCTCAGCAACACCCCCATCAGCAACGACATAGGACAGCTCTCGCCACCTCCTTCCACTCTTGAATGAGCTCTAATTCTCCCTCCCCCTCAACCTCCCCGCCGCAAACCCACTACTCCTCCTTGGCGCCTGACCCTGCAGCGCCGGACTACTCCCAAGCACCGAACTTCCAACCACACTACTCCCTTCCGGCCCCATCCCACTGCCGCGTCCCCTCCTCGGCCTCGCACCAACCCACCCGGCACCCACCCTTTCCGCCTCCCCCTCACTCTCCGCCTGCTCCTCCTCATCCTCCACATCCGTATCGGTATGCTGATAACTGCCCGCCTCCGGAACATCTTCATCCAAATCCCTCTCGACATCTCCCACCCCATCATCCTCAATCCCAACATCCATCCCATCATCCTCCCACCCCTCCCCCTCAACATCCACATCCACATCCACATCCGCATCCGCATCCGGAACATCCTCATCCAAATCCCTCTCCTCTCCCTCCTCCTCCTCTTCTTCATCCCCCTCCGCCGCAAGCGCAGCAGCCGCATTCCCCGCCTCCTCCAACAGCATCAACTCCCTCTCCCGCGCCGCTGCCACTTCCTGCTCCTCCCGCTCCGCCCGCTCGTCTTGCATTCCTTGCAGCGTTTTCGCTAACCCGCACGGTCGGATCCATGTGCTGCCGAAGCGGCGGATGTTGGATTTTCGCGTCGTGATTAGGTGTTCGTCGGCGACGAGGGTGGTTAGAGGCGTTTGGTGGTGGGGGCGGCTTTGTTGGCGCGGTTGGGGGTTGGAGGTGGAGGTTTCCGGGGTTGTTGGGGGCGCGTAGGGTGTAGGGGTGGTGGTGGAGGTGTACCATAGTGTGTGGGCCTAGGTTGTCGGTGGGCAGGTTAGATTGCTGGGTGTGGGTGTTGGATTGGAGGGAGGGGAGGGAACGTACGTCGCGGGGGAGGATTATGGGAAGGGAGGAGAGCATTTGGTTTTTCGGGAGATGTTGGCTGCAGGGTGTCGGATCGGCGATGTTTGACGAAGGGTGTTGGCAGAAGTCCTCTTTTCGTAAGTAGAGCGAGGTGGAGTGAGTTGATTAACTTTGGTCAAGGAAAGTTGGATGTAAACAAGTCGCGAGCCAAGACTTCCTTTGAAGCTTCCGGCAGGGCTTAGCGGCCTCTCTTGGCCCGTGCGTGTTTTACGCTAAAGTTAAAAGATGATCGGTGTACCACATTGACTGTTTTCGTGCTACAGTGCGAGGCTGCTGGCGAATTTCCGTACGCTCTTCGTGTGAACGGCGGAAGCATGTCTGTCGAGGTCGAGTTGTCGACAACCTTTCACTTCAAGAACCGCAGCTGAATCAAGGCTTCAGACAACCCGGCAATCGACTCGTCCCAAATGCTCAACTTTGCACCAGCCGTTCCCTTACTCTTCTCACACCATCCCATGAGTGCCCCGCATATCCACTCTCCAGACAAACCCAATCTCCCAGTCCCTCTATCTCATTCCCTTCCCTCATCCCGTCCCCTCCCCCGCCATCGCTACCACCCCAGACAAACATCAAACCCGACCACCACCTAGCAGGTGCGGTTGTCGGTGAAGTGCACTGTTACAGGAGAGAAGGTGGTTGTTGATGCTTTCTGGGAATGTGTAAGAGTGGTTGGGAAGTGAGGTGTCAATCGGAGTTGTGTTGGATTGGAGAGCGAAGTCTTACTGGTGGTCCACTAGCGTTGCTTAGGCATGACTAGGGTTAAACAGTAGGGTTAACTGGCGAAGGCTACTTTAATCACCCATTCCTAGTCTTATTTCTCGATCCTAGCGAAACAGAGAGCTGGTGAGCTTATTGCCAGCAGTACCTACCTGCTAACTGAGTCGTTGAGGATTGCAGCCATTAGGAGTTGACTTGCTTTGGTTGCAGACACCTCGTGAAAAAGTATTCGGGCACCCATAGCATCCGCCACAGTTACCTACAATATCTCCCTCCAAAAGTCCACCCTGAGCTTACCTCTAGTACCCTCAGGCAATGCAGTGCAAGTCTGTCTGCACTTGTCTTAGCTTCTTCTTTGGTTGCCACTGGTTCAAATCAACATGAGCTCCCTTCTGCACACCCATCACCTCATCCAGCCTTGCATCGCGGCATCTATCCAGAACATCGCGTAGAATTGAAAGATAGGAGCCAACAATGTTTGCATTCTTAACTTAATTAACAAGTCGCGGCAATTCCAGCCAGCCGGTCGATCTCAAGGAACCGCTTCTTCTCATACTTCTTTGTCTTGACCCAGTTATAAATGAAGAGAACGAAAAACACAGCGACGACGAATGCTACGGCTGCCAAGGAGCCAACAATGGAGAAGACAGTAAAGCCATATGCTGCTGCCTGGAAGCTGCTGCTCTCTCCGAGAGTTTCAGTGACCAAGCCGACCTGCATTGCTGTTAGCACAACGACAATATACGCCAAAATCGATGCCAGCCACGTGAAGTTCTCCCGGAAAAAGCTGCGGTATTGATTGTGCCCCGTCTCGTAGCCACGCAGCAAAGAGAGCCCAGTGAGCCGATATACTGCATTTAGACGTCCAAGGCGAAGCTCACCGTATATGAATCGCTTGTTGATGTGCTGGTAGATAGATTTTTGATTGAGGACTTGCTGGACAAATGTCTTCCAGCTGAGCCAGGGTAGTTTTTCGGGCAGCAAATGGCTCTCTTGTGCAATAAAGAAGTCGCTCTCGTGAGCGACCAGCGCGGCGTAAGACAGCAAGAATCCTAGCGCGCATTTCCGTAGCTGAGCCTGCTCACAACGCACAGCTTTTTGCTGACCCATGATTCTGGATGAGGTTGCCGAACAGGTACATCCCGATAAGCAACTCAAGTGCTCCACCCAAAATTGCGGCTCCAAAAGGAAACGGGGAAGGGGCTTGATGAAAATTCGGTCCGTGGTCCATACAAGATGCATGTCCATCTGTTCTGTTACTACAATCTCACGGCGGAGCAGCTTCTGATGATGTAGGGCGCGGGGAGGCATCGGTCGACCGACTGTCCATAGCCAAGCGTGAATCTGATTGAGCCTGTCCACCCCTAGCTCTTGCCAAAGATAGCCAGGATCAGCACATGGAACATCTAGGTTGCCCGTGTCTGTTCGGTAGGAGGCCGCTAGAAGAGGGGAAAAGGCCTCTGCCCTGCCGCGAAGTGCTGGCTGTTTGTTCAGCTCTTCAGCGATCGATTGCTCGCTTGTATCAGAACGGTCGTGCGGATTATCCGACGATCCTGCTTGTACGGATTCAATCAAATTTATCTCGAAAGGAGCGGGCTGTTTGGTCAAAGACCCGGTTAACTACATACTTATTAGCTATCAACATAGTCGAATATTAGGGCGAGATATTACAGAGAGCGGAGCCATAGCAACTACCTAGCACAAGGACTCGGTCTGCAGCGCCTTATAGGGTAAATAGCTCTCCAGGCTTTGCGGCAGGGCATGGTCTAGGTCGTCCAGCGAGGGCCGGTCTGACGGGGCGAGGGGCTTACCCTTGTAGGCGGGAGCTTGGGCCTTGCAGCTCGAATGGCGTGCATGCCCTGCACATCATGTGACTGCGATGAGGCAACCGGGGCGAGGCTGAGTGCGGCTGATAGTTACACACAGCTGCACTATAACCTCAAATTGTGAGCAGATCAAGTAGGATGGCGCAAGTGGAAATCAAAGGCAGCGGGCTAGATTTCTGGTCCAGCGAGTCCACGGCTGGATCTGCCCTAGAAGTCGAGTAAGTCAGGCTCAGCTATAAGTCGAACCCTGCTGACCTCGTAGTATTATCGCCGTCCAAGGACTAGGCGCCACGCCGTTCTACACATGGGCTAAGAAAGCTCCCGCTCAAGACAATACTGCACGGAAGAGATTTAGGGACAAACTATTTCGGAAAGATAACGAGGCGCAGGGCAAAGGCGGAATAGGTGGCCTAATGGAGGTGATGTGGCCTCGGGACCTCCTGGTGCCATTGTTCAAGAATGCGCGGATCGCCACGTATCGCTATGAGTCCGACTGGAGAGATCGCCGGGTCAATACTAGCTTGTCTGAGTGCGGCCGGCAGCTGCTGAACGTCCTGCTCCAGCACAGACAGAATGCGAATGTACGTCCATCGTGCAAACCCCTTTCCCCAGCTAGCTTTTCCTCTAAAGCTAAAGCAATGACAGGAACGTCAAAGGCCGCTCATTCTGATCGGACATAGTCTTGGAGGCCTTGTCATCCAGCAGGTCTGTTACATATTAGCTCTGACCTGGGCATCACCTGCTAATCAAGCTAGGCACTCGTTCATGCCGTCCACCACCGTGATTACATCGACCTTTGCCGCTCAGTCGCAGGCATTATATTTCTTGGCGCGCCATTCCAGGGAAGCGATGCAGCTGTATACGGGAAGTGGCTGGCTCAGCTTGTACGGATTGTCCAGCAAGAAGGGCTCAAGTATACTTTGTTAGAAACTTTGAAGAAAGATAGTCCAAGTCTGCATGATCTTTCGATAGCCTTCTGGGGCAGTTATAGCGGTCATGATATTGTGTGCTTCTACGAGAATAGAGAGGCTGATTACGGGCCTTTGAGAACGCAGGTTCGACTACCTTTCTCTGGGCTTGTTCATCTCACTTGCTGACCACGAGCAGCCAGTAAGTACGCAGTCAGGTACTCTAATCGGGAAGAGAGCTATGTATCTGAGTACGGACCATTCGGGACTCAACAAGTTCAGCGGGATGGATGACCGCAACTTCCAGCTTCTACTGCCTGAGATTCGAAGGATGGTCGGGGTTGGTCCTTCAGTGGTGGCCGCTCGCTATCGCGGAAACGGTGGGTAATGGATTACTCAGATGCAGCATTCACAATTACGTGCAGAGACTGACCGCTCGGTTGTAGACGCCGAGCCGGCCGGGAATGTGCACTGGAAAGTTCCCCGTGAGCCCAACAGCCTGTTTACTGGACGCACCGAGCTACTAGGTCGAATTCAGGGCGCTCTTGGTGTTGATACTGCTTCAGACACCAAATTGCAGAGGAGGTTCGTCATTACTGGCCTAGGGGGCCAGGGAAAGAGCGAGATTTGTCTGAAAGTTACGGCTTTAATGCGAGAAAAGTGCGTTGTACCTGTGGATATTGTGATGTACTTGCCATCTTGACTAACAATAATAGCTTCTGGGGCGTGTTCTGGGTTGACGTCGGTAGTCCTTCAACTGCTAAAAGCGACTTTATTGGCGTTGCAAAGGCGCTTGGCTGCTCGGAGGAGAATATCGACAATTCACTTCAAGCACTTGCAAACTTGAAGAGAAATTGGCTTCTTATCCTCGATAACGCTGACGACCCAGAGTTCGACTATCAAGTCTACCTTCCGTCTGGAACCCAAGGCGCGGTGATCATAACATCCCGTGTTTCCGACTGCGGTCAGTATAGCACAGTCGGATCGGAAGCTCTAGAGGGCCTCGACCTTGAACACTCGACAGAGCTTCTACTCAAAGCAGCACGCATCCCCGAGGGTTCATGGCCGTCCTATGACCAGCAAGCAACGGAAGTTGTCTGCATTTTGGGGTCACACACTCTTGCGCTAATCCAGGCCGGCGCATACATCGCCAAAGGCCACGGGTCGCTGGAACAATATCCGGAGGAGTATCAACGGCAGCGCAAGCGGCTCCTGAAATACCACCCCAGGCAGGCGCAGTCGAGGTACAGTGATGTCTACGCTACTTTTGAAGCATCTGCAGATGTTTTAGAGCGCTCTCAAAGCAGGACTGCCCAAGACGCTTTAGAACTGCTTGCCATCCTATCTATGCTGCACTCTAGTGCTCTTCCACTTCAGATCTTTGAAGACGCATGGAAAGGTTCTAGGGTAGCTCCCCG
>QQTW01003365.1_pt1 | contig 11801 bp, 9 predicted proteins | sample 1904831 | NCBI WGS metagenome assembly QQTW01 (sample SAMN09435610, study PRJNA476489) | Subsurface metagenome, whole genome shotgun sequencing project. | reverse complement strand
GGCGACGGGAGAAATGCACAGTGACGAAGTTGTCATATTGCGCGAAGTAATCCATGGTTCTTGGGGGACTGGCGAATGGAAATGCTGGAGGACGGTCGAGATTGGCTAAGAGAAGAACTAATAGTGTTAAATGTATCGAGAGGCAGGGCGATGAACCCTGTAGGATCAGCCGGTACATGCTTTAATTATAACAAGCTCTTTTAGCAGCTGATCAAGGTGATGTTTTGAGATGGTGGCTTAGAGATGGGCACGTTGTATGCTAAAAATACGCCCAAGAAGGAAATAAAGTACGTAAGCGGCCAGAATCAGCCTTGTCTGCAGCTTGTGTGTTGTGAGAGGCTTGTTGGCCGAGCTGGTGGCCTTCGAGCATATGTTTCACTATACATTGTTGAGGTCTCTTCTATGAGCAATGACAGGAGGAAAAGGTAAAATATATCTTACAAAAGAGTATCAATACGCTCATGAGATGTTCGATTTTGGGGGATTTCAGGCTCATGTGGAAAACACCACCAACAGCGAATGCAGTTGTTCTATACCCGATCGTTGAACCAAGATGTTTGTCGTTTTTCACGGACAGCCAATAGGTATCTTGATTCTTGGCGTGACGTTGTCGCAGAATTTTGCTTCAATTGCAGTATAATTGGAATTCACCCACGAGAGTGATCGGGACACAAGACCTCGTCCTTCCCCATCTGCTGGGCCACAGATACATCATCAGCATAATAACAAAGGAAAACATGGTCGTGGATTGCCATGACGGAAAAGGAGAACATTGACTCACATCCGTAACTGCTGTCACCCCCCAGAGAATCCATCATGTTGCTAAGCACACAGACTGGAATATTAGAAAGACCCGGGGTGCTGAGAGGTAAGCTTTTCCACTGGTCGATCGCTTCTTTAGACCCCCTGTTCAAGATGCTCGAGACTTTTGTGTTGGTGAGGTTGTAGCCGAACCCATGCGCTGCATAGCCAGAAACTGTCGGCTCTAACCACACCCACTCAACTTCGGACGTCCAGGTTTTGGATTCTTCACCCTAACTTCTCGGTCGTGTAACGACGGCCATTCCTGGCCTGTCACCCAAGAGAACATCGCAGGTGGCGAAATACTTCCAACTTGGATTGCCGGCCCGACGCGTCTGGCAGTAAGACTGCGTAGAATTATATACGTATTTAGCATAGGGTTGATAGACAATGAAGACACCTGCACGTGGAAGACTCGGTCGAGGTAGCTGGTGACGAGCAGATTGTCAAGCCAGGCTGGCGCTTCCCCAGTGATCCCAGGGACGTTGTAAGGGTTACCTACGTCCAACCAGGCTCCATTTGAAAGAATTGTAGCGATACCACTGGATGTTAGCTCGGTGGTGGCGCACACATTTTTGATCCATTCCTGAAGTCCTCGAAAATAGTCCACAACGCTTTCCGAGTATTTACCATTGATGGCGAGATAAGTAGATTCTGGCTTTTGTGCCTCGAATCCATTGCTAGAGTTAGATACCGCACCTAAAGTACTTGGAATAATAACGATAGTGGCGACCAGGGCAGGGGTAGCCGTGAATGCGGTGAATCCGTCAATAAGATTGGAAATAAATGTCGACAATCCAACGACCCACGATACGGCGGTCATGATTGCCTGCCACTCTTGCTCAGCCCGGGGTTGGTAGAGTTTGACCTTGATCTGGGTAATATATACAGACATATCCTCCTTGACTTGATCGATAGTCGCGTACATGAGACTGAGCATCTGACCCATACGGACAACGGCAGCAACGACGAGAAATCCAGCTACCAAGTTTGGTTCGTCTGAATCGCAGTGTCCGGAATCTGGGTTATCACAATCACGATTCTGGCTTACATCGAGGTTAAACATTATTTTGTGGGCATCAGTGCCTGGGGAAATTTACCCACCTGCCTCGGGGTTGCAGATCCGTCCCTGAGCATCAAGGGTCGGAAGAAAGTCGTTGCTAGCTTTCCCGTAAAGATCGAAGAGGCTGTTGGATTTGTTGTCTGTCAGATTTTTGGTCAAGAAGTCCCCAGCGTGATAAGCTTCCCATAGATCTGCAGTAGGGTCGAAGTCCAGCGCGGAGCAATCTTGGATTATGGGCAAGGCGCAGGGTGGTCTCGCTGTTACTGTAAGATCGTACTTGCTATCAACAAGGTTTCCTCCGGAGGCTTCTCCAAACAACGCAACCAAGGATGGCATATTGCCGGTCACATTGATTGACCAGCTGCCACTGGGGTTCTTGACGATACTTCCGTCCACCTCTTTGCTCCCGTAATTCCAGTACAAGCACTGCCTTAGCAAGACACACAGAACTAGGCAAGGTCAGCACCATTACTGGCACTAATATTCCATATCGAGCCTTCGACACCCCATCCTATATCGGTCTGGATATGGAATGTGCCAGTTAGGACAGAGTAGGCTGATGAGACTTGTAGCGCAGACTGGAACAGAGCGAGGGCTGAACGACGGATACCCTGACATTTGCGAGTAGAGATTTGGCTGATGTGTTCATTGGTAGTCGTCGTTGGTGCTTGTGTCGCCTGTGGTAGTTGTGATCGGGGAATTGTGGCGAGAGCTTCATTCAGAACACAGTAAGCATCTGTACAAGTGGGTTCGGGACCTTGCCACTTGAACAGAACGGGGTCCGCTTTTTCAGCACGCCTGTGTGAAAGCCAACGCGGATCAGCTGCAGCCCACAGATGAGGCAGAAACGGGGAATACCATGGCGAGCGTTATGTGTGATAGAAAATGCATCATAGGCTTGCAAGTAGACAGGAAGAAGAGCTACCGGAAGTGAGATTCTGTAGCGAAAAGTAGGCATTAGGTGAGAGCAACAGGATATCTACTGAGTTGGCTCCGGTGCAAGCAGAGACCTCTCCGGCTTAGAAATTTATCCGTACGGCACACCATATCCTGTTGGACGGCAATATACGACATCAACTTCATGAAGTGATTGATTCCGTCCGTCAGACCGGTTCCACGACCAATGACCGACGGTATGCATCAAAGTTTATGGCTACATTATGAGCTGTCAACCGGCCACTTAAACCAATAACGGAGGGTTTGATGATAGGCCTGAGGTTTGGTCACATGTGACTTCAATTTGGGGTCCAGGAGGGAGCATAGAGACATGATGCAACGAGTTGAGAGGGCGGTATCGACTCATGGTAGTCTGCCTTGACCGAACAGTTGTGGCCGACTGTGACTGGATAAAGGTGCTGAAGAGAATCGTAACATTTGCCGATGTCGAGTGAGCCTTGACCGCCGGTTCGGCAATAACGGGACAGCGAAGGTTCATTAGCAGAATGTTGGAAGGTCGACGTCGGACTAGTAGCAGTCCATAGCTTGGTCCAGGTCAATCAGCCAGCCAAATCATCCAGGTCGAGTCTTCATTTGAATAACGTTTCAGATAGACTCGCATAACGTCCTCGAATGGAAGCGCTCGCCGATTTCATGGGGGGCTTTTTCCCCTACGACTTGTGCCAAGGTTCAGGGTTAGGGCATGGCTGACTCAGAGGGTCGGTGAACAATGCCCACCGACATGCTTTACCTCAGAGGAACCCTCGCCAGCAATGACTTGATGACGTATTACCCAGAGCATTGCAGAACACCATCCCGTCTCTCGGAGGTTTTGAGCTCAAGGTGTCCTAGCATTCTATGGTAACCGAAGCTGACAGCAATTTCCGCTCCTCGGCCCTTCTATGCTGTGTACCAAGCCCATAAAGATGGCGACACTGCTTCCTGGAGGAATGCCAGTGGGCCCACTCTTTCTTCGCTATGCAAGGATGTTAGAGACTGTCTTCGAAATATAATATGACTCGAAGATTGAGCTACTTGGTCATCCCATTGGTGGGCACTGCCAAAGCTTCTTGTTCCATTGTAACACTGACACATCCAATATAGCAAAGCCTGGCCAAGAACAGCGTTCGAATGGAGACCGAAAATAGGACCTCGGGTGTATGCGTGCGTATCTGAGGACGCTTTTCGTTTCTGCATAACCTTACACGATGGAACAATCAACTACAACTTCAAATGTCGTGTCGATCGTTTCAGCTCAGTGCCCAACGCTCATCACAAGGGACCTGGATTTTCCGAGAACTTCTTCTCTGGCCCGCCTCCGGCCTGGTCTCAAGCAACCAATCATCGACGTAGAATGACATTACTAGTACTGCAGTCAGCGCCATTCATTCGATACGAGAAGAGCCCGGCCTTGGACGATAATTTTCTGATCTGCCGGCTGGCTTAAACGAATGGGACTTCACCAGGATAAACCGATACACAAGGCCTCCAGGCATCGTCCTGCTGTCCATTTTGATTACTCTACGGCTCCAAGTCGTCGATTATGTTCTTTTCTGCACGCGATCGGTGTCTTGATTGCTCCACCAGAGTATTACTGCTGCTGCGGTTCGACATACCTCCGAGGGCGAAAATGATCTGCTCAAACCCGGTCAGATCGACTATCAATACCACCATGGGCTACAACCACATGCTGTAGCCAGCGATAGGACAAGAGAGTATAATGCGCCTGGTCAGCCGACGTCCCCACTGGGACCTCTCGTGTAGGGTAGCCACTTAGGACTCGGAAGGCATTGGATAACTCCAGGTTGGCGTCCTATTGGTCCATAACATGAATCTGTGCCTACGTGAACTAGCACCCACGGCTCGGAAAAGTACATTAGGTACGGGGAAGTCGGTGGGTTAACCATGGCTTCCGCCAAAACATATGCGGCTCGAGCGGCTTAAGCCTGTTCGAAGCAGGATAGCATGTTGACGTCGCTTCATCAACTATTGTCGGCGGACGGAATGTAACTGGGGCGTGGCCAAGCTTCGGTGCACGTACGACAGGACCAGGACCACAGCCGAGAAGTCACGATTTGCTGCGGTTTGAGAAAATATCATGCTTGCTAATGTTGGTATCACCAAGGCCACTGGAGCAGAGCGGTCAGTATGTTTCTACGGACAGCTACTGATCCGAGAACCGAGCAACACGTATCTGCACCCCGTATCTGCATTTGCACAATTCAGGGGAAAGTGCAAGAGCTCATCGTGATCCCGAACTAAGATCTGTGGCTGTTCGCAGGACCATGTAGACCAATTTGCGGTGGATCGGAGCAATGTTCGGGGACCACCTGAGGATCTTGTGTAAGACATCTTTCAGCCCAGCCTTTTAGCCTGACTTAAGCCTGGGCGACATGCATGTAAGGTAGGCGTCTTGCAGCCTTCAGCACGACTGTCCATGTGGTCAATGTTCGGTTGTACGAGGTCAACAGCGGTCAACCCCAGAAGGCCTAAGCTCCTGCAGGACCCCCGCAACAACTTGACCTATACCGGATAGCTACCGACCTAAATACCGCTTATGGCTTTTTATTCGAATGCTCGGCATCTGAGCATCTTCAGCTCTTCGATGGAACTGTGTCGCATTCTCTTACGTATCCTCACCAAATACAATTGAATATGATCCGGATACGCATCACATGTGACCCTTCTGATACTACCCTCCCACTTGACCAAGTGCATGACTGCGAAGTTATTCGCTGATGCTGGCGTTCTAGATTGGCTCGGAGCCATCTGCGAAGACTCCAAGGAAAAGACTCGAAGAATGGCAACTGGGCCCGCAGTAAGCAATATGGTTACATGAGCTGGACCACCTTAATCCACCGACCAAAAATTGACGGATCACGAGGATACGAGGATATCCACTCGAAGTCTGCAAGGTTGGCCGGCATCGAGCCAGTTCACGATTCGCCACAAGGCAGCCTCACCTACTCCCATAGTCTATATAAGTCCATCAGAACGTCCATCCTCAGCAAACTCATCCAGCAGAAGCAAGCATCTCCAGCAAATCCACATCATCTAAGCCCATCAGAACAGAACACTTAGCAAAGTAGCAAATATGAAGGTCTTCGCCATCTCCGCTCTTGCCCTCTTGACCTCCATGGTCTCAGCTGCCCCAGCTCCAGCCCCAGCCGCAGCTGCCGCCGCTCCCTATCAAATCGGAATCACCTTCATCGGCGCCGCTGAGGGACGCTTCACCCAATATTTCTTCACCAATGGTCAAGGCTCCAGCATCTGTAAGTTTACTGCGTCCCTTGATTCCCTAGGATAATTGCCTCGAATCCCCGTTTGCCCTTAAACAAGTACCATGTGCTGATTCCAGGATGCGTAACCAGACGACCGTTTGAGCGTCTCCAAGATCGCCAACCCCGGTGGCGCCACTTGCTACTTCTACGGTATTGATGGTAGCTTCACTGTTGTTCCAAGCGGTGCTACTGTGGACGTTGGACCCCCTCAGACGCAGACCTATGGGTATTGCTATGCCTAATGGTGGATTCGATCGCGGGTCCGTGAGTGACCGGTATTGAGGAGGGATCTGGTTGGAAGGTAATGGATCGATGAGTGATGGTTGAGCTTGGGTTTGAGGGTGGAATTGGGTTTGGGGGATGTTATATGGCTTTCGTCGAAGGGTTTTGTGTTACATGTACTCATCGATAACGCTTAGCCGCAAAGAAATCTAGACGAAGCCATGTTCCTTCTCTTGTCTGACACCGAGTTGTGGTACTTTACTTCACCGATAGTCCATTGTGATCAAGCACCGACATAATAACTATTGACGCCTTCTCGGTGAAAAGCGCACCTGGCTTAAGGATTGTGGAATACTCCGGTAGGTGATTCAAACTAGTACGCTATCAGGCGAGTCGAGGCATGCCCTAAGAATAGTGCGATGAGATGGCGCAATATGTCTCTTTGCGAAACATACCCCCTTTTCAAGTCTTAGCACGAACGGAGTCTAGTTGCCGGTGCTGACGAGCCGAAATATGATGTTGCTAGTTGTTTAGCCCTGATGATAGCCGAAGATCTATGGTGAATGCGAAAGCCCTGCAAAAAGATCTCCAGGTCCCGTAATATACCAATGTGTGATCATCATGTCCCTGGTCTGGTCAAACCTTGCGGCGCATCCTTTATTTCGTCCACAAGGTATTAATCTGGATTCTGGAATTGCGGCTGTGGAGTCATGCTCCAGAGGTGATTTAGATATAAAACAGGAATCAGAATGTTGATATATAGGGACCGAGATGTAACAGAGCCTATTTGCTCCGTCCTAAGCTATCGTCCGAAACAGGTGAATAGTAAGCGATAATGAGCTCAGGTGGACCCAGGGGAAGATATTCCGTAGTTTTGTCTGGGATCTGATGAAAGGAAACGAGTTGGGAGAATGATAATCTATACACGCTGATGGAGATTTTTTCAGGTATTTGCTGCGCCTACTCCAACGAAATGGATTGAGATGCAGGATTTATACTACTCGCGTTCAAGGTTTGAGTCTCGAGCAACGTTGCTGGTCACTACAAGCGCATCGCTGACTCAGAAATCCAGGTGGTTACGGAGTCTCCATGGTGAATCAAGCTCCACACTATCCGGTTAGACATGAGACGGTGTTCGCAACGACAATTTTCGCCTTTGTAGCCGTTGCTTCCTTTCCTTAGGTCTAAGCAAAAGCATTTGAAGACGAAGATTGTTGCTTGCACGCGAGTAACAAAAGAGAAGACAATCTCCGAGATGACCAGACTCTCGCGATGCGGTTTGATCAATTAGCGCCGAGAGTAATCGAGAAGGGAGAGAGTGCTGGTAAAGCCTCTAGAGGTTTGCGGTATCCTATCTGTTTATACCTTGTTAGAACCCATATACAGGGTTCGCTTCGAAGGTGCCTCAAATCTGCGAGTATTGTTGGATGCCGAAATTGCTTAGAATCAGAGGATCGTCGTGTGCTATGAACGAGCGGTGCCAGCTCCCCAATGTTCAAATCTTCGAGCCTCAAGTATCTTTCATAACTGAAATTACGATATACACTTTCCCAAGGAATGAGGGAAGGAGTACAACGTCGATGTTTTGCGGTTGACGACACTGGTATATACATCCTAAAGATAGATTAGCGTCTTTAGCTAGCTTACCCGAGATGCAATTTAAAATTGTACGCGTGACCGCGTATCCTGGTAGTGCTTATGTCGACCTCATGAATCTTGAGACGCCAAAAAACGCCCAGAACGAACGTTACTGCTATTCCCGAACTGACCACCATGGCCGCGTGCGGCTGTGCTTGGAGACCGCCTGGAGTTGATCCGCTGGAAGGACCACAAAAGGCGGTCCTTTTGAGACTACAACTGCTCCAACGTATCCCTTAAAAACACTCTGCGTCCTGGATAGTGCACTGTGTCAGTGCAATTAACGCCGTGGATACTCCCCTAATTTGACTGGTGAGAATAAGGTATGGTACTTTCGCTAGCGTGCAGAGTGTGGTAGAGTACAGCTTTCGTGGCGTGGTATGTCAGCTCTTTTGAGTCTACCGAGTGCTTCGTCTGGAAGCATATATATCAATTATTTGTATGTCTTAACGTTTGGCTGGGCGTATTCTCTCCTTTATTTCTGGACTTTTTTCTGGAAGACCGTCAGACCTGGATATACAGACAAGGGAACTGTTTGAATGCTTTACTGTTGCCCAGCTTCATCTGAGACACCTTCGCTGTATCTTGAGGCGACTATCCCTTCTCTCGACAGCGGATCTTCGTACTTAGCACATATACAGTAAGTGAGGTAAGCATATCTTCAAAAGGGGTTTGCTTTGTGCGATACCACCAACTTCAAAAGTTTGGCTTCTGCTGCTGCTCTTTGTGCTCTCAAATGTTGAGCAAAACATCGGTTTCGGGCTGTATCTGGAGAGGATTGGACAGAGAGTGCATCACAGGGTGCCCCAACCACCGCCATGTGGCCTATTCTGAACAACAACTTTGCGGATCCTTCTGTAATGCAAGCTAGAAACACTTACCACGTGTACGCAAGAAATGAGAATGGAGTACGATATCCCCCTGCAAAGTCCTCCAAATTCAAGGATTGGCCCGCTTTTACAGATACCCACAGCTTGCCCAACCTCCAGCAGGGGCCACCGGTGGCAAAGAGGGAAGCGTTTGGGGCCTGACGTGACCCAAATCGTGTGTTCCACTTCCTACATCCCATTTTCGTGCAATCAAGTTTATTCTTTATTGGGTTAAATGATCGATATATATGTTATACAACTGCCGTTACCAATCACGACAATCATCATCGCTGCATCGGCGCCACGAGCTTGGGAAACCTTCATGGTCCCTTGAAGCCAGATCACCGAGCTCTCACCTGTCACTCCAAGCCCGGAGCCGTCATCACGACCGTCATCGGCGGCGCTAGCTCCCACGATCCTCCTTTCTTAGGGCGAACGCGTGCTTACTTCAGACACAATCGCCAGAACGTTAGCTTGACTTCTGTCGGATATGCTTTCCCTCTGACAGTAGCCGACGCAGGCGAAGGCTAAGTAAATGAGTCGCCTAGCGTCGTTTACGGGGACAGTACGTCTGTAGTGTCCTTCAGCACCAACGCGTGGTACGAACACCCCTGATACTCTCTCCCGTGCTACTGTAAAATCATGGAGGGGCCATGGACAAACCAGAAAGGGCCCTTACTGAAAACAGGAATATCGGCGCTAAACAAGGCTTGGCAGGTGGATTGTCTCGATCATGCCAATATCAGGAAGAAAACCGTGACAACTGTACATAGCGCTTTAGCTTTTAGGTTCTTGTCAATCAAGCCTCCATGTTCGGCACTGGGTCGACCTATGACAGGCTAAACTTTATGCAGTACTCCCAACTACCGACCTTTCGGCTTATCAGGTGTAGAGTTGCGCCCCCGATGGGTGTACCACTTGGTGGCCCGATTGGTTCCTCTCACAGTAACAGCCTCGCAGATTGGTGCCAAAAAGCAAAGAGGTAGTGTCCCCCTCTTTCTGTACCTTTTGCCTTCTGTGATGATGGCTAGACTGCGGGTTCTGGCATGGTTGGGATCGGTGCTACAATGCATCCTTATAACATTCAGTCTATATATCGACCTACCATTCGTAACGAGCCCAATTCTATCTTTTTTCCGTTATCGTCATCTGTCATATATGTTAGGGATCTCGATGGCTTCGGAATTAACAGTATGGACCGGTGGCTTCCAAGGCTGAAATGGGCAGGGCTGCAGCAACACCGGAATAGATGGGTTAGCTAGCGTCATGTTCGCCACCAAGGATTCAGCCTAGATCCGTTGCTGAGGATTCAAGAGCGACATCCCGCAACTAATCTCCGTGCACGTTTGACATCGTCCAAGCTCACCCGTCCAGACGAACAAGTCGTTGCTCGGGTATGAAAATAGTCCTGCATCCTTCACCTGACATGGTTCATATAGATTTGCAGACCCAATAGCTAGAGGGAAGCGGCATTGATGGACTTGATGGATTGGAAAAGACTGAGGGAACCTAGGTTAAAGAGAATCGCAAACAGGAGGATGAAGACGTCCGCTTTTCCCAGAACATAACTTCTGCGCCTGCTCCAAGCAGTGAACCATGTTAGTTCCACTCGCTGCGTCAGAAACGTGGTTAAACATGGCGTTACGCCACTGTCAGACCAATGATGCCAAGGAAGCTATGTTGAAGCCGTTTACATTCAAGCAGAGTTGGACTCTGTTGCAATGCTTTCCCTTTTCCCAACCCTTTTCATGGAGTAGCTGCTGGACCAAACTATCCGTTGCGCACCCCATGTCTGTTTCGATCCTACTCAGCCTTATAAGTTTAGATGTTTAACTCAGCTACCTTAGCACTGGAGACATCAACTTACCTGTTCATGACATCCTCTTTCCTCTTCCGAATTCTTCACACACACCGGGTATCTCAATCCATTGAAGTCCTTCCAATAATCTGTTTGCCGCTTCCGAAGATGGCTCTCTTTTTGGCTAAGCCAGCATCCGTAATACCATTGGTGCCGTTGGCCATTACAGCTCCCTGTGCCTTGCGCCCCGAGGAGGACTTTTCCGCTAGAAGTTGCGCAAGTCCAGCCTCATTTTTTTGCTGTGGTTTCTCGCCTCCGTGCCGTATTTGAACTGCTTCCGGGGTATTCATTCCGGAGGAGAAGAGAATTGCTCACAGTGATGTGGCAGATCTCTATCAAGTCTCTGAGGTAATGGCTAAAAATCTTGTAGCTTTGTAAGCAAGTAGGATTTAGATGAAGGTAGACTTCGTTTATAATTAAGGCAGTCGTATAGGCGATTCCGGTAGCCACATTGTATCGAGTTTGGCCTCTTCGGATCGAAGGACTTTTGCACTTAGGACCGCGACTTCTCGGGCCATTGCATCTACGTGTCAGCCACCCCCACGATGTTTCCACCAATAAGTGTAACGCGGGGTAGTCGGTTCGGAAGTTGTATCTCCAAACGAAACTATTTCGGGGTGCTGTATTTGTAAACCTAGAATGCCAAGGCCCCGACAAGAGATTTTCGGAGACTTCTGCGGGATACCATCACTAGCTCGAGCATCCTACGTCGAGGAGTTTGTCATCCGGTGGGCTCATGTACAAGATTCGGGACCAGTCGAAGCCCATCGCGTTATACTCGGGGCTGGTGGTGGCTTCTCCTGACAGTTGAACCAATGTGCATACATGTACTCTGACTAATTCGGCGTCGAAGTGCTGAGCTTGACGTACTTTCATTGGGCGCGCCATTGTCTTTCCTACCCAGAGTACACGTATTTTGTCCTTTATCGCTTCCTTTTCCTGGATGTCGGTTTCTCGTGTCTCCTCATTCGCTCACGGAGTCTGTCTTGCTTCTTGCCCGTCAGGTCAATGGCTCGATCCTATCATAGACAAACCGTATATCTAGAGCCGAAGCTCGGAAATGACTTGCCGCTTTTGTGCTTCTGTGCACCAGACTTTTCCTCGTTCAGTGTCGCTATACCCGTGACTTTCCA
>QQTW01003364.1_pt1 | contig 11802 bp, 10 predicted proteins | sample 1904831 | NCBI WGS metagenome assembly QQTW01 (sample SAMN09435610, study PRJNA476489) | Subsurface metagenome, whole genome shotgun sequencing project. | reverse complement strand
GCAACCGCATATCCATTATTATACCCTGCCACCGGGTAATCGGGGAAGATGGACACTTAACCGGTTACGGCGGCGGTCTGTGGCGCAAGAAATGGCTCCTGGATTTAGAGCAGCAAAATAAGTAAAGCTAAACCAGATGTAAGCTAACCGGCTACCGGGTCCTGGGCAACTCCCGCTTCTATCAGAGCCAGAAAAGAATCTATTAAGTTTGATTTGTAATCGGCATTGGTGCACACACTTACGCTGGTCTTAATTTTTACGTCGGTGAGCGGAATATACCGGATTTGCCCGATCTGCAGTTTCCGGAAAGATGAAGGACACACCGATACACCCAGGTTGGCCTCCACCAGGTTCACGATGGTTTGCCACTCGTTGGCTTCCTGAACAATGTGGGGAACGAACTGCGCCGCTTTAAAAATGGCCTGCAGTTTATCGTACAATATAGGCGCAATGTATTGCGGGAACAGCACAAAAGGTTCGTTTTCCAGGTCTTTCAGCTGGAGTTGTTTTTGCTGAGCCAGCGGGTGATGGCCGGATAGCGCCGCCACAAAATTCTCCTGCCGTAAGGGTTTGCAAGTAATGCCGGTAACCACATCGGGTTCCCGGATAAAGCCCACATCCAGCGTATCGTTTTTTAATTCGGCGAGTTGGGCCGCCGGCGAAAGTTCGCGCAACGAGAACTCCGCGTGCGGGTAAAGTTGTCGGTGTTTCTGAATCAGCTCCGGCACGCCGCAGAAAATGGTAGAAGACGTAAAACCTATATTTAAAACTCCCGCTTCGCCCCTATTAATGCGCCGGATTTTATCTACTACGTGTTTCGTGGTAGCCAGTAATTTTAGGGCTTCGGGTAATAAAGCTTCGCCGCTTTCGGTAAGGGCCACGCGCCGGTTGCGGCGGTCGAACAACTTGCCGCCCATTTTTCGCTCCAGTTTTTGCATCGCCAGACTTAACGGCGGCTGCTCAATACCAATGCGCCGCGCGGCCAGACCAAAGTGCTTTTCTTCGGCTACTACGGTAAAATAATACAGCACTTTTAGATCGGTTTCGGGCTTCTGATCCATATATTTTTTATATCAAATAGTAAGCTAAAGTATATTTTTTAAATAATTATACAAGCCTTATTTTTGAGAAAAAATTACGGTTTAATAACATGGGCAGTAAGTTTATAAAGCTTATTCTGGCTTTAAGTTTAAGTCTGGGGCAAATAGTATGGGCGCAGGAAACACCGCTGCGGCTGGAATTACGCGGGCAGGTAAAAGGCTTGCAGGAAAAGCCGGTGAGCGGCGCCAATATACAGCTTACCAAAGAACCCGGCGGCACATTGGTTAAAGTAGAGGTTTCGGATTTTGAAGGTCGCTTTATCATCCAGAATTTAACGGCGGGTTCTTACAAAGTGGTGGCTACCCATTATGATTTCGCAGTTTACCAGTCGGCGGCTTTGCAATTAAATAAGAATACTGATTTAGGTATAATTACTCTGGCCGAAAGAACAACTACTTTAAAGGAAGTGGCCGTAGTGGGCAAGAAGCCTTTTATTGAGCAGCAATTCGATAAAACCGTGCTGAACGTAGAAAACAGCATTACCGCCGCCGGCAGCACGGCCCTGGAAGTGCTCGAAAAAGCTCCCGGCGTAAACATAGACCAGAACGATAACATCAGCATGCGCGGCAAACCGGGTGTAATTGTCATGATCGACGGCAAACCTGTACCTATGTCGGGCACGGAACTGGCCAATATGCTGCGGGGTTTGTCGGCGAATGCCGTGGAGAAAATAGATCTGATCACCAACCCCTCGGCCAAATACGATGCCGCCGGTAACGCCGGTATTATAGATATCCGGTTAAAGAAAGATAAGCGCGCGGGTACCAACGGCACCATTACTTCGTCGTTCGGGCACGGCAAGTACGAAAAAACCAACCAGGGCGTGCAGGTAAACCACCGGGGTAAGAAAATAAATTTGTTCGGCAGTTACAACTACGTGCACCGCAGCGAAGCCTCTAAGCTGGATATTTACCGCGAGTTTTTCGAAGACCAGACCTATATTGGTGCCTACGACCAGAAAAACCGCTTCGGCTTTATCCTGAATAACCATTCGGCCCGGATTGGGATGGATTATTATGTCTCACCCAAAACCATAGTGGGCATAGTGGCCAACGGGTTTGCGAACGATATTAACCGCACGGTAGATAATAAAGCCGGCGTGCTGGATGAAATACGTCAGCCTGCCTCGTCGTTCCTGACCAAGGCTACTACTGGTACTAACCGGTACAATGGCTCGGCAAACCTGAACCTAAAACATACCCTGGACAGCCTGGGCCGCGAAATTACCGCCGACTTCGACTATATTTCTTATCAAACCACCGATATTCAGGATTATACCACCAATTATTATAATCTTCAGAGCGAACCTACGCGTTCTCCTTATTTGCTGTACGGCGATTTAGATGGGGTTTTAACCATTCAATCGGCTAAAGTAGATTATACCCAACCGCTAACCGGTATTAAAGGCAAACTGGATGCCGGACTGAAAAGCAGCCTCGTAAAAGCCGATAACGATTTGCAGTTCTTTGACCGCAGTAACAATGGCAACGTGCTGGACCCAGGCAAAAGCAACCATTTTATTTACCAGGAGAACATTAATGCGGCTTACCTCAATGCCTCCAAAAAATGGAGCAAAGCCAGTTTGCAGCTAGGTTTGCGGGTGGAAAATACTATTGCCGACGGCAAGCAACTATCCGACGGGCAAGAGTTTAACCGTAATTATACCCAGCTGTTCCCGAGCGCGTTTGTAGGCTATACCGTAAACAAAATGCACGACCTGGGCTTGTCGCTGAGCCGCCGTATTGACCGGCCTACCTATAACCAACTTAACCCTTTCAAGTATTTCCTGGATCCCAGCACGTACTCTACCGGTAATCCTTTCTTAAGGCCGCAACTAACATATTCGGTGGAGTTTACGCATACTTATAACCAGAAAATCACGACCAAATACTCGTACAGCCGCACCACTGACAATATTATTTCGGTACTCTCGCCGGACCCGGAACTGGACAAAGTGGTGGTACAAACCGACCGCAACCTGGCCAAGTATAACTATTACGGCGTAAACCTGTCGGTACCAGCATCTATAGGCAACTGGTTTAACAGCGTAACCAATGCCTCGTTTTACTACGGATTGTACCGGGGCAATTTAGCCAACACTGACCTGCGCAACGGGCGGCCTACGTTTAATATTAATTCGAACAACACATTTGTGCTTAGTAAAGGCTGGACTGCCGAATTAACCGGCGAGTACCAGGCGCGGGAGATTTACGGATTCCTGGATATTAAACCCATCTGGTTTGTGGCAGGCGGCGTGCAGAAGCAACTCTGGCAGAAAAAGGCAAACGTGAAGCTAAACGTAACCGATGCTTTTTTCACGAGCAAAGTGCGGGCCACTACCGCGCTCACCGGTTACACCGAACGCTTTTACCAGCGCCGCGATTCCCGGGTGGCCACCATCAGCTTTACGTACCAGTTTGGCAAAAGCCAGGTAGCACCTTCGCGGCGTTCCGGGGGAGCTGAAGACGAAAAACGGCGCGCCGGCTAAGTTCCGGAGGGGGTATATTTTAGAAAGTGGAGTGCTGGTATTTTTCCTTGCATTCTTTTAACCAGGCCAGCGCTTCGCTTTTTAAAGAGAACAGCGGTTAATCTTGGACTTTCATAGCCGGGATACTATATTTACCGGTACTATGTACGCCTTAAAGCTATCCTTCTTTTTACTTTTTCTAGGGCTGAATGTTAACTCTTTTGCCCAGTCTAAACCGGGTAAAGCCAAACGCAATATTATCTGGCTTATGCCCTCTAAAGCCCGCGAGATAAACGGGGTGGCCCTGGGTCCGGTAATGACCTACCGGTACCCGCAGCGGGTAAATGGTTTGAGCGCGGAATTAATCGGTACTGGCTTTTTTCCTTTGCTCATGCCCAAATCTACCATGATGGAGAAGCATGCGAACGATACCATTTACCAGCATATTAACGGCCTGGGTTTTTCGGGTACCGGCACGCTTAATAATGCCTTACAGGTAAACGGGATGCTGGTGAATATCTTTATAGGAATATCGGGCAAGTGCCACGGGTTGCAGGTAAGCAGTATGTATCATTTTATCGGCGATTTAAGAGGCGTAGCCATCAGCTTTTTTAACGAAGTCGATACCGCCAAAGGCCTGCAAATCGGGTTCATCAATAAAATAAACAACTCGGCGGGTACCCTGCAAATCGGCCTTTGGAATATTAACCACAAAAGGCAGTTGCCGCTGATTAACTGGTAAAATCTATTCTTTTTACTATTTTAGGTGAGTAAATGGAAAAGTTGCACCTCACCACCAGCCGCCTGGTAATCCGTAACCTGAAGCAAACGGATGCGGAGCACTTTTACAATTACCGTTCTAACCCGGAAGTAACCCGTTATCAGGGTTTTGAGGTAATGACACAAAGAGAGGTGAACGATTTTATCAACGGACAGCAAAATAAATTATTCGGGAAGCCCGGCGAGTGGGTGCAATACGGCCTGGAGGAAACGGCCAGTAAGATTTTAATTGGCGATTGTGCCATTAAATTAGATCCCCGCCATCCCCGCATGGCCGAGATCGGCATTACCGTTTCGCACCGGTACCAAAAAAGAGGTATCGCTGGGGAAGCCTTGCGGGGTATATTGCAATGGCTTTTCGAAACAAAGCAACTGCACCGGGTAATAGCATTGCCGACGCCGAAAATACACCCTCTCTGGCCTTACTGAAAAGCGTGGGCATGCGGCAGGAAGGATATTTTGTTCAGAATATCTGGTTTAAAGGTAAGTGGGGCAGCGAGTACCAATTTGCTCTGCTCCGGCAAGAATGGTTGAATTAAAACGGAATTATTACGGCAAAAAGATTTCGGCCCTTCGAAGTTCTCTCGTCCTTGCGCTCGTTTTCAATCTTCTATTTTAATCCGCTTTCTTTACTTCCGGCTATTGGTTTAGATTAAACCGGCGATAACATTTGTTCAGAAAATATACCCTCCTAATAAATTACTATTATTTAGGCATTTACCCGCTGATATATTCGGGCAAAGCCCTATATTCAGGTTTAAGCAAATTGCCTATGCCCCTGCTGAACACCCCCGAACCTACCGTTACCCAGCCACTAACCCACCCAGATCCGTACGTGATTACTTCGGACCAGATACAGGAGCCACCGGTTACCCTGCGGGGTATATTGCGGCATCTGGGACCGGGATTCGTGTTGTCGGCGGCTATTGTGGGCTCCGGCGAATTAATTGCTACCACGGCGCTGGGCGCCAGAGCGGGTTTCGTAACGTTCTGGGTAATTATTTTGAGCTGCCTGGTTAAAGTAGCTTTGCAACTGGAGTGGGGCAAACACGCTATTTATTCCGGCGAAACCACCATGACCGCCCTGAATAAATTACCCGGTTTTAAGCTGGGTAAAGGCAACTGGAGTATCTGGCTGTGGCTGTTTATTCAACTGTTTAAGCTTTTGCAGGTGGGCGGCATTGTGGGTGGTGTGGCCATTACCATTAACATGGTAGCGCCGGTTATCAGCGTGCCGGTGGCCGCTATACTTATTACTATAATCACGGCTTTGCTGGTGTCCAAAGGCTACTACAAAGTAGTGGAGCGGTTTTCTTTGCTGATGATGTGCTTCTTTACTTTTTTTACCCTGGCCTCGGTCTTTTTTCTGCAATATACCCCTTACGCTATTTCCTGGGCCGATATTCAGCAGGGACTTACGTTTGAATTGCCGCCGGCGTTGGTGGGCATTGCCATTGCGGCTTTTGGTATAACCGGCGTAGGCGGCGACGAAATTATGTATTACAACTACTGGTGCCTGGAGAAAGGCTACGCGGCTTATACCGGTCCGCAAGAAAATACCCCCGAATGGGCAAACCGGGCGCGCGGTTGGATAAAAATTATGCACTACGATGCCTTACTGGCGATGGTGGTTTACACTGTGGTAACGGCGGCGTTCTATATTTTAGGTGCGGCCGTGTTGCATCATCAAGGCCAGGTTCCCGAAGGGTATTCGATGGTAAAAGTGTTATCGGGAATGTACACCCAAACGCTGGGGCCGTGGGCCGAAACCATTTTTATGATCAGCGCTTTTATGGTGCTGTACTCTACCATGTTTACCGCTGCCGCCAGTTTTACCCGTATTTTCGCCGACGCCTTCGGGCAGTTAGGCTGGCTCCGGTTCCATGATTATACCGTCCGCAAAAAAGCTATCGCGGTATTGGCCTGGGTATTCCCGCTGAGTTGGTGCGGGCTGTTTCTGTTTTTCAAGCTGCCGGTAAGCATGATTTTGCTGGGCGGCTTCATGACTTCAATACTTTTGCTGCTGGTAGTATATGCGGCCTTATACTTCCGCTACCGCCGGCTGCCGGCGGCTCTCAAACCCGGTATATTTTACGATATAGCTTTCTGGCTGAGCGTACTCACCATTGTGGCAATTGGGGCTTACGGTATATTTCAGGCCGTTAAGCTGTAAAAGGATTAGTTAAAATAAAATATACCCCTCGCTCCGTAACTAACCGTATAAGCTCCCCTCCTGGTTTAGGAGGGCAGGGGTGGTTGAATTGTAACGGCAAGTGCTAATCAATGGTGTGCATTAACCGGTTCCAGCGGATTCTGTTCGGGAAAGCAGCGGTAGAATCCGTGGACATCCAGACCAAAACCGCTTTGCCTACCAAATGGTCTTCGGGCACAAAACCCCAGTAACGCGAATCTTCGGAGTTATGGCGGTTATCGCCCAGCATAAAGTAATAATTTTGTTTAAAGGTATATTGAGTAACTTCTTCCCCGTTCAGGTACAGCTTTCCGGCGCGCACTTCTGCCTTTGGGTTATGTTCGTAGGTCAGAATTGCTTTTTCGTATAAGGGCAGCGTTTCCGGGGTAATAGCAACCGTGGTGCCAGCTTTGGGAATGTACAGGGGGCCATAATTATCTTTGTTCCAGGCGTACTGCGCGGGTGCGTGCGGAAATACCTCCGGTTCGGCCTCGTTGGGTAAAGCTTTGAGTAAACTCACTTCTTTCACAAATTGCAGCGCCTGGATAGAGGCCGCTTTTTCCGGGGTAGTGTGCACGAAATATCCTCCGGACGAGGTAGGATATACATCCGTGATTCGTTGGTTATGAAAAAATTTATCGTTTAAAACCTGATCAGTGCGGATAAAGTAACTGAACTGCAGATTAGCCGGATTTTCGGCGGCTTTGCCATTTACGTACACCTGGCTTTCCCGGATCGCAAACGTATCGCCGGCTACTGCCACGCAACGCTTAATATAATTAGTTTTTAAATCTACGGGCCGGTTTGCTTCGCTGGGCAGATTAAACACCACCGGATCGTTATGCTTTACCTCCGAGAAACCCGGTAGCCGGAAAGAAGGCAACTGAATGGCATTGGAATACGAAGGCAGGCTGGTTCCCCAGATAGTCTGGTGCGTGAGCGGCATCTGAATGGGCGTAAAAGGTGTGCGGGAGCCATAGTGCAGTTTGCTCACAAAAAGGTAATCGCCGGTCATTAACGACGACTCCATCGAAGAACTCGGAATGGCGTAGGCTTCAAAAGTGGCCCAGCGAATTAAAGTAGCCGCTACTACGGCAAACATCACGGCATCGCCCCACTCCCGGAAAATACTTTTTTGAGCTTTTGCAGGTTTGGCAGTGTCCTTTTTATTCCAGAAAGGTAAGTTCATCGGCTTCAGAATAGGTTGTGGTTTAGAAATATACAGAATAACTATATTTATCCTGAATTATTGTTTAAACCACACAATTTATTACTTTAAGTAAACCGACCGTTTAAAACTATTTAAGATTCAATTTATTAGAAATAGACTTATCAAGAGCAGTTTTTGGTTCTGCCAAAAACAGTAAAATATACTCCTTATCTATAAATCTGATATTGGTTTTGTTCTGTATTTATTTATTGAAAATTCGTTAACACACTCACCACAAACACCAGCACGGCTCCCATCCCTATGCCGGCTCCAAGAGCAGCTTTGCCCATCTTTTTTCGGTGGGCTTGTGCCTGGTACCCGCTCCGGTAATAAGAACTTTCGAGCAGCTGAGGGTTCGGAACATCGCGAGCCTTTATCTTGGGCGGAATGGCTCCCACCACTATCGGACCGGGTATACCCAATAATAAAGTAGCGCCGGCGGAGGCCCACATAGCGCTGTTACCCCGGTAATACCGCTTGGCATCCTGGCGGCCTTGTTCGTACAATTGCAGGTCAGTGCGCGTATTGGCACCAGCCGTATCTGCGGGTTGGTAAGGCTTTATTAGTTCTTTAGCCCCATTGGCGTATTTAAGCATGAACACGGCTTGCTTCGGCAAACTAAACGTGCGCCCCTGCAACGAATCCGGTTTTTTGTACCAAATCTCCGCAGTTGTTACCTCCGTAATTTTCGCGTTAATTTCGTCACCGGTGGTAAGTAAAATAAGATCCTGGGCCTGGCTGTTTATAGCTAAAAATATACCCGTGAGCGCTGTTAATAAAGTTAAAATTTTCATGACGAGATAATAGTTTTGGGAATGCGAGCCATAGTTACTGTATCGGGATACTCGTACAAAGACCAACTTCCTTAATAGTTTATGATGAAAATATTTTCTTTCGCAGTAGAACAAATAATTGAATCCACGAAAGTTGGCGTTTGTCCGAATCCGTAGCTTTTTCTCCAGGTTATTCTGGTATAAACATTAGGAGCTGTTTTAACATTAAAAGTTGTATCATTTAAATTGTTATCTGATCGAAATACGCCAGCGCTATAAGGTTGATGATAGGAGTAATTTAGATCGAAATAATTAAAATTATCATTCTGATTTTTAACAAGTTTTATAGCTAACTTAACCGCAGGGTATATTTCCATTCTTAAGTCATTGTCGCGTTGGTATTGACTAATAGAGTGAATGAGATTTTCATTTTGACCATAATTATCAATAAAACCATCAGGAATATCTGCCTCTACTTTTAGATAATAGCTATCAAACTTGGTTTTGTCAATAATTTTAGAAACTTTGAATTTTCCCTGTCTATTTGTTTTAGTTTTAGCTAATTTGAGGGTGGTACTGAAAAAACCAAATCCACTCTCTTGCCAATTAACCCGAATTGGTATGTCTGCTATTCCTTGCTTATTTAATGCATTAACAACCTGCCCCGTAATTGATATTTCAGCGCAATTATCACCACACTCCTTCTCACACGAAGTAATTAGGTTAAATAATAGCAGTATAAAGAGTACTCGCATCATACATTTATTATTAGCTTGCATATAACTATCCAGTAACAGCCATCAATTTTTGCGGGAATTAAAACCGAAGAGCAGGCTAACCCGCACGCCGTCTCTGCCGGGCACCAGGGCCACGTTTACCGGAAAATTTAAACCCTGTGAAGTAAAATTGGTACCGGCGGCAAATACCAAACCCGCCCCGGCCAGCGATAAGTTAGGTCCAACGCCAAATTCAAAACCCCGCGCCCGGCGCAAGCCCAGAATGCCACTTATGCTCGGTATAAATCGGCCTTGCTCCAAACCACCTACCAGGGGCACTATCTCCACCAAACCCGATAGGCCGTCCGCGGTGGTAAACAAACGCGTTTCGAACTGCCAGCCAAACTGGGTTAAAAAGGGATTAACATCAAACTCATCCTGTAGCCGGTTTGCCTGGGCGCCCCCGATAATGGTAAAGCCCAACCGCGGACCGCCTAACTTAATTTCCTGCTGCACCGGGGGGTATATGGGAACCGACGACGCTGAAGCGGACGGTATAGCCGATTGGGCGCCAAAGGTTTCTTTGGTACCGTTGGCGTATTTTATCATAAATACCTCGGACTTAAAAATAGATATTATGGGCCCGTCCGGGTAATCGAACCGCTTGTATTTTACCAGGTCCGGCGTAAGTTCCAGGATAGTGGCGCTTATCTCCTCCCCGTTTCTTTTAATAATAATGTCCTGCGCGTAAGCTCCGGCAAAGTACCCAAGGCAGAGCAGCATAAGTATAATTTTTTTCATAAACCAGACGATTTAACACTTACATCTTAACTAATGGAAAGATAGAATCTCTGCATCGGAAACGCCGGAAAGTTTTAGAAAAGCATTACTTTTAAATTCCATATTTTTGAATACAATTAGCTATTTTACAATTACTTAAATATAATTAAATATTACTTTTAAATATTAGGTATATTGTAGGCCGGGAACGCGGAATTCAGGATCCAACTGTTATGGATGATCTAAAACTCACGATTGATACTTTTTCGGTGGAGGACAAACAGGAATTTGCCCATTTTCTGCAGCGCCTTAAAAAGAAAAAAGACCGGAAAGATTACGAGTTGTACCAGTTGCTGCAGCAAAAAAAGAAGTATAAACCGCAGGAACTCATCTTGCGCCTGTACCCGCAGGAACCTAATGCCAGCGCCTACTACGCGTTGCGCAAACGCCTAATGCAGCACCTTACCCACTATATTTTACTTAAACGCCTGGCCCAGGACCCTACCACCGGCACTACCATTATGGGTTGGCTGTCGCTGGCGCGTTACCTTTTTGAGGTGCGGGCCGACCGGCTGGCCTGGAATATCCTGCGCAAAGCCGAGAACCTGGCCACCGATAACGAACAGTTTGATCTGTTAAATGCCGTGTATAATTTACAGATAGAGAAAGCCGACAGCGAATACGCGCCGCCCCTGAACGATTTGATCCGGAAAAGAAACGAAAACAAAATAGCCGCTGACGAAGACGAACGGGCCAACATAGCCAGCAGCTTAATTGCGCAGCGGCTGGCGAAAGCCCGGGCCCAGGGCCGCGACCTGCAGTTTGATACTACCATCCGGGAGGTACTGCAAACCTACGATTTAACCACGCCCGTAAGTCAGCGCCCGGCTTTGTTGTATAAACTTATGTCTATTGCCCGCAGTGCGGTGCTGGCCCGGAAAGATTTTTTTTCGTTCGAACCCTATATTATTCAACAGTATGAGCAAGCTGTTGCTCAGAGTGGCTTTTCGCCGGCCCACCAGTATTACCGAATCAATCTGCTTTATATGATTGCGCACGTGTTATACCGCAACCGGAAATTCGCCCAGTCTAATAAGTACCTCGCCGAGTTAGAAACTGCCCTGCGGGAAGAAGCTAAAAGCTATTTTTCTGCTCTTTACCCAAAATACGTTTTCCTGAAAACCGCCAACGATGCCTTTCTGCGCAATTTGCCCCAGTCTATTTCCTTAATGGAGCAACTTATTCATACCCAGGCCAACCTGCTTACCCCGCGCGACCTGCTCACGGCCCGCTTAGGCTTAAGCTTTTTGTATTTTGCCCAGGGAGCTTACCAGAAAGCAAACAATATTTTACAGTATATTAACCACTCCGATAAATGGTGTGAACGCATTATGGGTAAAGAATGGGTACTCAAGAAGAATTTAGGCGAAATCCTGATTCAATACGAGTTCGGTAATCTGGACCTGGCGCTGGATAAAGTAAAAGGAATCCAACGTAGTTTTAAAGCCCTGCTGGCCCAATCGGTTTACAAGAATGTAGCGGCCTTTTTACAATTGCTGGAGCAACTTATTCAGCAACCCGATGCGGCCACGCGCAAAGCTTTTTTCCGGCAAGTAGAAAATACCCTGGAGTTTTTACCCATCGAAAAAGAAGATTTACAGGCCATGAGTTATTATGCCTGGCTGAAATCCAAAATGGTAAGCCGCCCTTATTACCAGGTACTGCTGGAACTGGCCGGCAGCCTGCCGGTTTAGCAGCAAATTTTATCGCGCCAACTACCAATC
>QQTW01003363.1_pt1 | contig 11805 bp, 12 predicted proteins | sample 1904831 | NCBI WGS metagenome assembly QQTW01 (sample SAMN09435610, study PRJNA476489) | Subsurface metagenome, whole genome shotgun sequencing project. | reverse complement strand
AATGAGGTGACTCGAAGCGAGAGCGCTCTGCCTCTGTCACCATCGTCTGCATCTTCACCCTGACCTGCCTCCTTGCGACTGTCTTACTGTTACCCGTCGACGTTGCCTTGGTCTCAAGCACGACCAGCTCCAGACTTGGTCGTCGGAAGGATTGGGCCACCCAAGACAAGGTCGACAATATAACCAAGACCTTGCAGATTGTCTACTACTCTCTATACTCCGTTGATGCGGTCCTTTGCCTCCTGGTAGTTCCCTTCACCTACTTCTGGTATGAAGAATACGACGAAGCTGCCCAAGAGGATGGCTCACAAACAGTTGGCACTCGCTTCTGGGGAGCATTCAAATACACCCTCGTCTTCATCTTCCTCTGTTTGGCCTTGTTCCTCGTCGGTTTTTTCGTTCCCATCGCTCGTCATCGGGAGGGCGCACATTTCGATCTCGACTATTTCAGACGTCTCCTGACTGAGAATCATGGAGAACGTGCTCTCGTCTTCGCCGTTGGCCTTCTCATAACTGTTGGCATCATAATATACTGCTTCTATACTGCAGCTGGCATGGCTCTCCTCCCACTAGCTCTCATCAAGTCAGCTCCAGCCATCTCCGCACCCCACCTGGCTCAATCCACTGCTACGGAACTAGAGGCCAATCGTGAACGCCAACGTCAACTCGAAGGTCGAGCCCAAGGCAACCCTGATGGTCTTTCCAGCAAAGATCGCCGTGAACTTGAAGCTCTGGTGCGTGAGGAAAGAACGCTCGTCCGTCGCGAACGAATGGCTGCCGAATCCACTGGGGAAGGCCGCTCCTGGGTCGTCCGAGCCTGGATCAAGATCGAAGCTATCTTCCGTCCCTTGAAACTCCTTGGCGGTATCTTCCTCGTGATCATCTCCTTAATCATCTTCGCCAGCATGCTTATAACCGGCATCGACAAAGCCCGCAACTCAATCTGCGGTCGCCATTGCGGCTATGTGCTTGCCAGGGTCAATATCTTCCAACCCATAAACTTTATTCTTGTCAAATCCGCCAAAATCTTCCCGATTGACTACGTCCTCTTCACCCTACTCGTCCTCTTCTTCTTCTCCGCCAGCATCGTTGGTCTCGCTACTGCGGGGATCCGCTTTCTCTGGCTGACCCTCTTCCGTATCCGCAAAGGCCACACAAGTCCCCAAGCTTTACTTATCGCAACAGTGATGCTCACGCTCATCACCCTCGCCCTAAACTACAGCATTGCCATGGTGGTGGCCCCTCAATACGCTACCTTCGGCCCTCAAACATTCTGTGACCACCCACTCCGCCACCCAGGCGAACAACCAGACTGCACAAACCATACCCAGCACATTGTGCCCTGCTCCGAGAAGACAGACAGCCCAGCGGCAAAGAACGTCTGCACGCCCAGCATGGCCTCTCAATTCCTTAACCGGGTAACGATCAATTATCCCTTCTTTGGCGCAGTCGACTTCTGGGCTCAGTTTGTGTTTCTCGGCGTGTTTTTGGTGGTGTTCCTCTTGATGCTGTTCCGGACACCCAAGTTGCCGGATGAGGATGCCGATGAGGACGCGGTGGAAGCAGAAGAGGAGGGTCTGTTGGCAAGTACCGGAAGGAGATTTGGTGCTACGTGGCAGGATATTACGGGGAGAGTAGGGAAAGTGAATAAAGGGGATGCCGGTGCCGGTGCTGGTGCTAGTGTGAATGGGAGAGGTGCCAGGGATGGTGCAGATGATTAATTGATGGGGTGGAAGAAGACTGGGAAATTAAGATGTCTACTCAAAGGAGATGAATTGTTATGTTAACTAGCTGAAGGGAGGTGGAAATTGTACAAGCGGACAGGTTTTCTTTCCTTGTTGAGCATGTTTGGCACAAATTGTACAATACCATAGGAGCGTCCGCGGCAGCTGTCAGCGTCACTAATCGGATACTTACTTTCACACAAAGGGCCATTTGTCTTGAACCACATAAGGTCCTGTATTCATAATACGCACTTAGATTAAAGTAGTTTCTTTCAGCGGCATATCACAGGTCTACAACCTATCTTACCCAGCCAGCCGACTACAGATGCGAAACCCATTCCGCGTCTGAACCCTTAATCCGCACCCAACTCCACCATCCTCTTCCTCCTCCTCCTCTCCCTCTGCTCGCCCTCCTTCCCTTTCCCCTTGCTATCCTTGTTATACTCCATCGCACGATGTCTCCGCTCCTCCACGCCCGCACTCTCCCCCCGATGGCCCTCCATCCAGCAGGTCCTACAGTACAGATCCCCGTCACAGCCGATGCATTGCAGGGTCGCGTCGTCGAGGCAGATGATGCACCAGGTTGAGATCTCGGCGTCGGTGTGTGTGGTTCCTGTGTCTGCGGGTTTGGGGGGAGGTAGAGATGAGGATTTGGGGAGGGTGGTCGGGACGCTGGGTAGGGCGAGGGAGAGCGATGAGAAGCGCGTTAGGAGGTCGGAGTCGTGGGTGGTGGATGGAGAGGGGTTTTGGGATGAGGATGGTGGTGTTGATTGGAGGACAGGGCATTTGGAAGGGATGGAGGGAAGGTCGGTTGTTGAGGATGAAGGGAGATGATGCGAGGTGGGCCATTTGTGTTGATTGCTTTCAGCTTCGTGATATGCTGGCGGTGGATCGTCTGTTTCCTCGTTGTGATGGGCAGCTTTGTTCTCGTGGCTAATTTCGTCCATAATACGCTCGAGGTATTCATCTGCTTCTCTGTCTAGGGAGTGGTTGAGCTCCGATTTGCTTTGTCGGTGCGTTTCCACCGTGTCCTCCGCTTCGGAATCGGGTTCTGGTTGGAATACGGAGAGGTCAATACTCGGCAGTCCTGCAGTCTGCTCTTGCTGTTTACGCTGCTCGTTGTCCACAGCTCCTCGCTCCGCGTCTGGGACTCCATCATTCTCTTCAGTGTCCGTGGGACCCTTCAGTGCGTCCTGCGCTTCTTTCAGTAGATCTCTTACTTGCTCCTCCTCGCCCTTGTTGATTGCCCAACCCTCTTCCGGCCCAATTTCAGCCAGCAATTCTTCTACGGTTTTGTCATTGTTTTCGTTCTGCAACTCGGGTATGTCCAAAGAAGTGCCAGATTTCGACTTTATGGATATAGGCTGTGTAGGACCATTGCTGCCTTGAAGGGCTCGAAAACGGGCAGATATGTCTCTATGAAGGGCGTGGCCGACAAGAGGGTCAATCTCATCGGTCGAAGGAGTCGGTTTTGAGTAATTCAATCTTTCTACCGTTAGACATGCCTGTAAAGTACGTTACGAGTTCCGAGAGGAGGAGGTAATCACACTGCTTCGCATCCAGATCAATGGACGACTGCTTAAGAGCATTCAGCCTAGACAATAGGTCGCGGTCATGATCAGAAGGTCCCTCAGACATTGTTGGTGGTGCTTTCCCCAGCTATGATCAGGCAAATTTACCGCAGCAAAAGAATGCTAGTCGTCAATACAGAAGCCTGAGCGTTACGCCGAATCGCTTGATGAATACATGAGTGAGTTGGCACAAAAGTCAATTCGGAGGTGCAGGCGGAGAAAAGCGGTAGAACGAACTTGGGCGATGAGCGGCCAAGAGCGACACCAACATTTTGATCACCCTCACAAGTGACAAAAACAATGGTTCATAGGCCTCCAAGTAGAGCCATAGCATTTTGAAATGCATCGACGACTCCACTGTCTATCGAATGGTTAGCTGCGACCACGATTGAAAGAGATGAAAAACTCGCACAATGCTTTCTTTTCTCAGACAACGTCTCTTCTGATTGCTGTACATATGCGATTCGGGTGCGGAGTCTGCAAAGATCAGCCTTGGCAACGATCTTGCTGAAAATCTCTATATACCTCTTTCTAGCTCTCTCGGACTCTGTCTTGCTGGAAGCGATCGTAGACTCCTTCATCATCTATTCAGAACTTCCAATCAGCATAGTCATTAGGTTGTATTCAGCAACTACTGACTTTCATGACCCATTCGATCTCATCTATAATGGATTGCTCATGCTGTACCGCAGCCTCCATCTCCCCATCATACCTTGTCTCCAGCTCTTCCCAGTCCTTCGAAGGAAGCTCCTCCAGCGGATCACAGGACACCATTGGTCCATCCTCTGCTAGTACAGCCTTTCCCAACGGCACCTCTTCATGTTCCTGTTGTACAAGAGTAGATGCCTGTGTCGCGAAATTCGACTGTTGGTTTTGTGACCCTGCTCCCAAAAAGCCAGTGACTTCGAAGTTGGTTGAAGAAGGCATCAGGTCCCTCTGAGATTGTTTGTGGGCTAAGAGTGGGACTTGTGACTGGAATCTGGTGCCTCGTGTGGGACTTTCGCGCCTGGCTTGTCCGAAGAAGAAGGAATGCACGCTTGGAGGAGCGGTGTTCGATCGAGTAGGGGAGGAGCGAGGCGAACAGTCATCCGAGTCGGCAACTGAGCCAGGAGAGGAGTGTGTAGTCATTTTCAGAAACCCTTCCTGATGGGATGCTGATTGTTGTGTAACTTCGCAAAGGATGTAAGGGATTGCAACGACATTGTATTAGCTTCTTCACTGTGAATGCTGAAGAGCACCAAACGCACCTTATGTAACGCGTCCTCTGTACGCTCATCACGAGAACACGTGACTGATTACATAATATGTCATTTCCAACTTTCTGCGCGCTGGCTGCGTCTTGAACATGATGCAGGCAACAACAAGCAAGTCATATGCATCACATGGACAGCAGATAACATGCAGACGCTACCGAGCACAGCAAATGAACGCAGATAAGTCATGATGGAGCGTAGTTCGAACGTCCTGCCACCTTATTGTAACGCCGACTTGCTTGAAGCAACTCGGCCGGAGGAGTTACTCAACCGTAAAGAAGAAAGATGACACGGCCAATGCCATACTCTCTATTTGTTCGCTGAGCAAGTTTCAGCATGGAGTGTGATATTTGCATGCGATCGTGTAGTTCCAAGCTACCATTTTGCTGTCCTTCATGCGTCAGAAGCGTCCTGTACGAACCTCGATTGCGCAATGCGAAGATTCTATTAGAAAAAGAACACCTCGCTTCACGCATCGAAAGAATCCATTCTTCAGCAGAAGGGACCGACAAATTACCCCAAACCCTCCAAGTCAAGCAGAATAGTCAGGCAATTACCAAGTGGTCCATCGAGAGCAGAAACATTCAGAAAGCCCAGGCTAAAGACAGGACGAAAGCCATACATGAGCACACACGGACTTTAAGGGATGAGATCAAGGCAGCGCAGGAGGAGATTGCCAAGCGCAAGGCCGTTTTACAGAAGAAAAGGTCCGAGTGGAACACTATAAAGAGCGTGGTACCAGAGCGGCGGAAGGCTAGCTTAGAGAAAGCACAGGAGGAGATTAAGAAGACCACACAGTCATGGGACACTACCCACAATAGTGCAATCGAGACTCGCAGCTTCTTGTGCAGAGAAGCAGCACACCTACATGGTTTACAACAGAGGAAGAAAATGAGAGGCGGCGTTGTAAGGGATCAGTACACGATTGGCGGTATTCCCCTTCTCGACCTCAAAGACATCAATAGCGCCAAAGCCAACGAGCTCACGACTTCCCTAACCAATACTGCTCATCTCGTTGTTCTTATCTCGTTCTATCTTTCCCTTCGTCTTCCCGCAGAGATCACTCTACCACATCGTAACTATCCTTTGCCCACGATCTTCACACCCACGAACTCATATCAAGGACGAGAAATACCCTTCCTAGGCACCACTCCCACACCATCATCAACCAACAGCCCTGCTGGCTCTCGCCATGCAGACCTAACACCGCTACCCCGTCCCCGCCCCTTGTTCATTGAACCTGAAAATCTCAAAGACAAAATTCCCCATATAGCCAAACGAGACTCAACGGTCTTCGCACGCTTCCTCGAAGGTGTCTCCATACTGGCATGGGACATCGCCTGGCTCTGCCGCAGTCAAGGTATGTACGGTGGCACCGAATCCTGGGAAGACGTGTGCAACATGGGCCGGAACTTGTGGAATCTCTTAATTGCGCCGCCTCAATCGCCCGCCCTGCTGAGAGTGCTCTCAGGGAGAGACGTACGACAGCAAAGAATGATCGGTCCCTCCACACATCTCGCGGCCCCCAACAGATCCTTAAGACTAGGTCACTTCTCGCACGATTCAGCCCACTTATTTCCGGCCAACGGTACCGACTTCCTCCGAGGCTGGAAATTGACCAAACACAACATGATCGTCGATCCATTGAAAAGCGCCCTGATCGGCGAAATGTCTAACGCAGAGTGGGAGATGCTGGAGCAGGACGAGTGGGATGATGGCGGTGAGCAATTTCGAGCTGACGAGGCAGTCTTCATCAAGAACCGGAACTCGGCGGAGATGGAGGGTCGGTCAAGTTTTGATGATGCGAGGAGTATCATGACTGCTAGGACGGAGAGAAGGAGTGAAGATCGTGGAGTTGGGACAGCTAGTGGGAGAGCTTTTGTAGATGCTGATGTTGATGCTGATGCTGCTGTTTCTGCACGGGTGAAAGGAACGAGTGGCTGGACTAAGTTGAAGAACAGAGAGAAGTGATGGTTACCAGCAGGCGTCAGGGATGATGGAGACTTCTTCTTCGCTGTCAGAGCGCTAAGAAACTTGATAAAGTTTGCCGGTCTCTGTACGTTGCAGCTCCAGCAGCTATATTGAAAGGTGAATATCACCGCTTCGTCTATACAGTACATCGCACTTTAACCCCATCACGGCCTCCAAACCTCGTCTCTCCTCCATTCCTCCCTCTTTCAGCAAATTCCCTCCCATACCGCCACGCTCAATCAAATTCTCCATCGATCAAGTGACTAACAATCGTCGCTTGGCGGACCCCTGATTCCAGGCCCATTGTTTGTGGGTGGAAGATGATGGACTTTGAAGAGGCAGTGCCGTGTCAACTACGCGAAACGCCTGCTTGAAGGTTGGAATTTGAAAGAGATATGGATGAGGGATGGAAAGCGCGATCGCGTTGAACGCCGTAAACTTACCTAGTCGGGAATCGCGGACCGGTTCCGAATTGGAATCAATGTGCAGAGTCAAAGCTGAAGAAGTCTTTGGTGCCATGGTCACATGAGGGTCATGAGGACGTGTTTCTGGCTCGCCAGATGAAGGGGAAAGGGGGGAAGGAGGGAGAATCGGATAATGGTGGAAAGAAGAACGGCGTGCGGAACCGGTGTCGGTCAAATAATACATTATTACTTTACCTGCCTTCTGGGCTCTCCAGCCTCGTCTGGGCAGGTTGTGCACCTGAGTGAGGAGTAATGCATAAAACATACTTTCTATATTCGTTGGAATAGGAGAACCTGGTGCTTTGATTGTATCATGTAGATGTAGATAGATCTCTCTTTCTAAATAAAGGTTGTGTATAGTCAATAGTAGTTCTCGACTATAGACATATGTGGTGTGTAACAGAGACACAGCTTTGAAAGTCAATTCCGTGCCTATGAGTTGACAAGGGGCATTCTCATATCATTGCAATCACCTCCCATGTGCGACTGAGGCTCGGATCTGGATAAATACATAACGTGAAGATATGTCCCAAACTCAGCATCTGGTATGAGGCCTCAGCACTGGCCTGTAATATCATCTCTCTAGTACTATAATAGACACCTCCTGCCAAGCTCGATCAATCGGCTGAAATGTTTCTTAACTTATTATTGGATAAAGTTACCCTGTTCCTTCCTCATTGAGATTAGTTATTGTTTTAGCTCGCCAAGGCAGCAGAATTTGCCAAGGCGTACCCCATCAAAAATCAGAACGCACAGAATGCACAGACAGAATGCGCAGAAAGAACGTATAGAATACGTAGACAGAACGCACAGAATGCGCAGATAGGACGCACAGAATACGCAGATAGAACGCACAGAATACGCACACAGAATGCGTAGAAAGAACGTATAGAATGCGTAGATAGAACACACAGAATACACAGAACACACAGAATACACAGAATCCACAGAATACCCACAGAATATCCACAGGATACGCACAGAATACGCACACAGAATGCGTAAAAAGAACGCACAGAATGCGCAGATACATCATATAGAATGCGCAGAATCCATAGAATGCGCAGAACGCACAGAATCCACAGAATCCATATTATACGCACAGAATACGCACAGAACACGTAGAATCCTTTACTTATTTCTCTTTTTAAAAAAGAGTAACCACTAGTCTCATATAGTCCGTTATTCCTGGACAGGAACAAAGATTCAGGGAGGGGGGCAAGCAGCGAGATAGGGCAAAACGGGTTCGTAAGTTGCAAATTTCGGCTTATGTAGCAATTGAACATACAGTAAATAACCCGTTAGAGTTCTCTGTCCAAAATATCCTGTTCCTCCTTCTCCGTCGAATTCGTCTCCTTTCATAGCTTTGGTCCTCTTGGATCCTCCAAAGCTTGTGCGCTGATGAGGTATCTATCAGCGCGTCCGATTTGATGACAGCCGACGGTGAGGGCCGATGCGATGAGCAATCACGATCTCTATTCAAAATACAGCCTTCCCAAGTCCAGTGCTAGCATCAAACCTCAACGTAACGAATGACCTCCATGCCGTTGTGATCACGTTCTTTGACAGAGCTCGTTGCGTTCAAATGTATCATGGTCGAAAACTCAATTGCATCTTCTAACACTTTGTCAAGTGCCTCTGATATGTGTTGAAAATCCTGTTCAGAGACTGGCCCTTGGTCACACGGCGGATTGAGATCCGCATAATGAGCTGATAGTAGTCTCCGACTAGCTTGTGCACCCGCACTTTCAAAGCGCTCCTCTATTGTTGAGAATTGTGTGTTGTGGCGTAGGCATACTGTGACTATGTACCGTGCACTTAGTTCGCAATTGAGTTCCACACCCATTCTCAACTTCCCTCCCCAAATGGGTAAGAAAAAGGTGTCATGAGAAATGTGGACGTTTTCGTGAAGGTCAGCACCGTTGTTCAGAAATGCTTCAACTGTTTCGTACAATGTTGAAGACAGCTTTCCTATAAACTTGCCACCACATGTCCAAATACCATGTAGGAATTGGTTCCAACCGCTGACATATCCGCTAAAAACGAAGAGATCTGCTGGGTCAAAAATCTTGTTAGGATCGGCACCATTCAAAAGCAGTATCAACACTAGTTCCAAGCGAGCACCAGATAATTGAAGGGGCACAGCACAAAAAAGGAGATATGTGGTGTAATCTAGGCCTGCGCCCTTGATGCGGCTAAGAAAGCCTTCCCACAAGTCAAGATAAATACCATAGAAGGCCGCCAGGCCTAGAAAATCTTTGGCGGGGCCAAAGTCCCATGAGCCGGCGGTCCCCATGCCCCTGTAATTTTCAACCCAATTCGAGTTTGCTGAGGAACCAGAACACTTGGCACTAAAGTAGCTCTCGATGATATTCATTAATGGTTCAACTGTACGACTCTCCGCAATTTGCGCATCTCTGACTCTATGGAGGATGTGTATCAAGTTCCATGACGATGATTCTGATAGGAGTCGATTAAGGCCGAGAAGTGACTTGCATACCAAGATATGTGGACTGGAAGTAAGAGGCGGATTTTCGCCTAGTATGGCTTGGCCGTCCGTCGTATCTAACAGAAAGTCACGAGCGGTGCGATGGATGAAGCGCACCCTAGTCCACTTCATCAACTGTATTAGGCGGGGTTCTTCCTCTGCTTCGTCTTCCCCGACTTCGTCAGTGAATCCGCCCTCACTGAAGCTGTCTTCATCCGAGTCATAATTACCCAGTTCATCCTCATCCACTTTGTCCTTTGGTGTTCTGTCCACAGGGGATCCACCAGTATCTGTTGAGCACTCATTAGAACTATCTTCGTCCAATTCGTTCTTGTTAGGTTCATCCACATGTGGAATTTTCGTCTCTGATTCGGTCTCCTTTGATGCGCTCCAGGAATCAAATCGTTCTTTAGTAGATGATGCGTCGTCATCGAAACCGTCGACTTCAAGAAATCCAGCACATCGTGTTTGGACGTGTAATTTAGCATCTTCGCACATAGTTATAACGTCCTCGATCGCAGGCAGAGAAGACTTGAAATCTAACAGAGTCGACTGCAGGTTCTCATTCGTAGCAGTTACAAATTGGGGAAGAGACATTTCTTGCAACAGAATAATTCGGAAATACAGAGCCGCTTGTTCGCGATAGAGCTTCTTATCCTCTCCAAGGCGATTCCACATGTGTATATATAGACTCTCAATACCTCGTGGGAGCAAGTCTAGTCGTTTATTCATCATGTTCCAGTCGTCTTTGTTGGTAAGACCTTTTAAGAGAATCTTGACAGCCAGCTCTACCCACAGGAAGACCCCTTCTGCTTTTGCAATAACGATTTTTATCAACCAGTTGCCGCGTCGGGGGTCCTGTTGCAGCAGTGTTGCCATTTCAGGATTCATCTGGAGTCGATCTGTCACGTATATTTTGATGTCTCTTCTGGTTAGGTCCTGGAGCTTGAGCTGAGCAGAGTCCTTGAAAGCATTTATGAAATATTGTGACGGACGACTCGATGCACAGATCTTCACAGATGGTCTGCTTTGGAGGGCGTTGATCAGCTGAAGAAGGTCGGCCTCACCTTCATCAAACTCGTCAAGACCGTCGATGAATAAGCATAGCGGGAACGAAGTCTTATTAATCACAAACTTCAATGAGGATTCAATTCTTTTCCTTGTCCACGTTGGCATTAGACCGTCAACAGTGGCTATACCTTGCAATTTGATCAGCTCAGGGATGATTCCTCGTTGGTGATCCAGGATCTGGTAAAGTAGAGACCGCAAGAGACCTAAGAAACTTTTCTGCAACTTGGTTCCAGCATTCCAGAAAAAGAATGTCGAGATCAGAACTTGTGATAGATCTGATGGCTGGCGCCACACATTTAATGAATCCGTCGTACGAGGATCTGCAGAGATATAATTCATAATGTACGGACAAATAAACCTCTTACGAAAGACGATCACGAATTGCAGAGCCTCGCTCAGAGATGTACTGAAACTGCCAATAACCTGCTGGAGGAGCTAGATAAGTTAAAAACTCCTGGTCGCCAAGGGAAGAGAGCTGCTCTACTCAAAACCTGGCAGTCGTTGCGGAAGAGCAATGAAATTAAGAGGATCAATGACAAGCTTCACGAAGAGGAAAGAGTGCTAAATACGCGACTCCTAAGACGCCTGAGGTAAGCTGTTTCTTCTAAGGGTTTTGAAAATCCGGTCCACGAAGGTCTGCTGCATATGCGCCAAGGACTGCGTACGAAAGGCCATTGAGCCTTTAAGGGAGCACCATAATCATAATCATTTTAATACTGCCAAAACTGCCGCCCTCACAACACCTGATGTCCTTAAATTATCGACTTGTGAGTGATTGCTGGAGTTCGTCAACATGCTAATATGTCTTTACCATAGTGAACGTGTTGATCTGCTTGCAGTACAACAAGACAACATATTTCAAACACTTGATCAGGGTATGCAGAAATTCGTCAACAATCTTGTAAGCGGTTACAACAAGCTCTCCGATCTCATTTCACAGGAAAACACGACAACCAGGAGTATCATCACGCAGGAACATAAAGACACCAGAAACCACGTTACTTCACACTTCCAGGAAATACAGCTAAAGCATGACACAGTACATTATTGCGTAAAATTTCTTGAGAGCTTATATTATCCTGAAATGAAAGAACGACAGGAGACCATATCAGACGCACATCAGCAGACGTTTACCTGGATCTTCGACCGAACGGGAAAGGGTAAACGTCCTTGGCATGATTTTGTCAGTTGGCTGGAGAAGGGTGATGGAATATATTGGATCCAAGGCAAAGCAGGAGCAGGAAAGTCAACTCTTATGAATTA
>QQTW01003362.1_pt1 | contig 11806 bp, 11 predicted proteins | sample 1904831 | NCBI WGS metagenome assembly QQTW01 (sample SAMN09435610, study PRJNA476489) | Subsurface metagenome, whole genome shotgun sequencing project. | reverse complement strand
TGAGACCGCCTAATGACTACACTCTCCAGCTTTCGACGTTGCCAACCATACCTACTTTCACCAATTCTATAAGCTCATGCGCACGGAGAATAAGATATGAGAAGTGAAGGTTTGGAGACAAGAGGAGGGAAAGGCCTTTAGAACCGTCATTAATGCTGTCTATGCATCTGTATTCTTATCAGAGGATTGAGGTTGGTGCGGAAATCGATAGGGATTCTGGTCCGAAGCGTGCCACCCATTCCATTTGGAGATCGTTGGTCAACCTTTTTGATTGTTTGACCGAACTCTGTCGCGGCCTCGCGTGATTGAGCTATTCTGAGCAATGCTAGTTCAAGCATACACACAACCAGCTAGGCTGATACGAGTCATCCCAAGGGGACAAATACGTATCACCCAGAGAACATATCGGGGTGCGTGTGTGCCAGGTGGCTGTGGGGACTTTACCCCAGCTCTCCTCCTCCTTGCCATCATCCGAATGTGTGGGTGTCGCAAGAGCAGAAGCAGAAGTATGTACAAAAGCTCACTGATAGAGCGAAGAAAGAGCTCTCGAAAGCGAAAGCGAAAGCGGTAGAATGAGGACTCGCTTGCAGGAAAAAGAAACACGTCCAGAGGACGGAACACCAGAGCGCCAACCCGCTTTCCAACACACAATATCATGGGTACGCCGTCATTTCAACCTGGTCATTCATGAGGCAGACTTCCCTGAGGACAAATCTAGCGGTAATTGCAAAGTAGAGGTTAATGTTCAACCGGTCGATCCCGTCATCTATCGTACAAGGTTATGTGAATCACGAGCCAGCAGGATCGCGCCGAGCTGCATGGCCAGCTAGTGCTTGAAGATTTGAAAGCACGCTGCTCAGTTCGGGTGACATGGATGGGGCAGCTGGTGGTTGAGCGGGCACGGCTGCCAGAGCAGGAGGTGGAAAGGTGGCACTATCATCTCTTGTCACAGGAGGATTGGCGACTGCCGCATCTTCAACACTGCTCATGGCTTCGGCTTCGACTTTGATGGGGTCAGCAGACTTTACCATTCCTGCAAGAGGAGCCGGATCGGCGATGAGAGAACTGCCTGCAGTGTGCTCGAGGATTGATTTATCTGGCGCTGTGCCTGATGCAGGAATCGGGCTTGTCGTTGCCGTAGCTTGAGCTTGTGTCTTCTCGGCTGCTGGAGTATTCAGGTTACTCCTCCTACTCATGTAGTCTCCGAGGCTCAGTTTCTTCTTAACAGGACTTGGTGCCACGGCACTGGCAGATAGACCTGGATAAGATTGTGACGATCCGCCATATGCAAATGGTGATTGCGGCACAGAAGGAGCGGTCGACGTGGGTGAGAAAGCCGTAGAGGATAGTGCGCCTGAGCTTATAGAATTGGTGAAAGTAGGTATGGTTGGCAACGTCGAAAGCTGGAGAGTGTAGTCATTAGGCGGTCTCACGCTTTTGTGAGTATGAGCAGCTTGAGAGGGCAGTGGAGGCGGCGGTAGCTGGGTCGCTGAAGCGGGTATTGCTGGCTTGGATTCCTCTGTTTGGTTCGTGGAATTTGAGACAACAGAAGATGGAGAGACCATGGCTGCTGCTGCGACTTCTTCCTGCTCTTTAGCCTCCTTGGCTGCTCGCTTTTCCGCTCGGCGCTTGTCTTCTTCTCGCCTCTCCTCCAGCCAGGTTGGGACGATTCTCGTAGAGGGGGGCGCAAGACCAGCTTCTATCTTCTTTTTCAGTTCCTGCCATTTAACTCTATCCTTCCGCTCCCATTCCTGATACATTTTTGTACGCCTCACATGGGGCATTTGCCAAGTTTTAAACCACTCCGGTTGTGGTCCAGTCCGCTCGGGTTCTTCAAGCTCTTCCTCTTCGGGTTCTGGATCTGTTTGCATTCCTCGGTCCACATATACTGGCCGCTTGTACCGAGGCGGGGCCTTTAGGATGTTATGTGCGAATGACTTCTGGGGCGATGGGTTTAAGGTATTGCGTAGCGGAGTACTAAGAGTTGGAGAGCCTGTAACGTGGTTGGTCGAAGGAATTTCGAGATTGGGCGGCTTGAACGTTAGGCTTGGCGTTGCTGGCAAACATGTTGTGGCATTCTTCGATCCAGGAGTTGGTGTACTCAGCGCAGGACCGTTGCTGTTTCTCTTTCGCTTCGCCTTATGCTTCTTTGATTCTTGATCTTCGAAGGCTTTCTCGGCCATCAGAATCTTTCTCTTTTCTCGTGCGGACATACCAAGGCTAGGATCCTGACCCTGCTCAGTAGGACCAGGATTGGCTGGTGTAATGTCTCGACTCTGAGGTTTGCTCCGTATCGAGCCCGATGTTGATCGACTATCAAGTTGTTCCTCTTCCTCTGTCATTTGAATGTGCTCACTATTGGCACGACTGTTTGTTGCCTGTCCTGTACTTGTTGGTGAGGCTGCATTCTTGATCCTTCCGCGCCATTTGCGACCCTTCTTAGAATAATCAGGCGGCGTACGCAAGTCAAAGTTCTTGAGCGAGCAATCCATAGAGTCACATGCACAACCACCAAAATTGGCCAGAATCTTGCTGAAGTAGGTTGTTCGGCGCTTCGCTTCCTCTTCATCGCCGTTCTCTTCCTTCACCCTTCCGTTGTTGAATAGAGTCTGATCAATATACCACATAGCGGTGAGCTCCGTACCAGCATTGATGTTTTCTTTTGCGACAAAACAATGGTGAAAATCACGTTCACCGGTGACAAAGGTTTTCAAGCTGACGTTTGGATGACAGGATCGTCTGACGTAACGGAATTGAGTTCCTTCAGCCCTACTATCAATGTATATCGGAATCTGCGGGTGGAAGAAGACGAAAGGCTCGGGATGACGCAGTTCACTCCAACGAGTATCTGGATCGATACAGTAGTCTTCGAGACGGCCAATGTCGCCTTTGATCTCTCCAATGAACTCGTCCTTTTTCACATTGGAGTCCAGCATAATACACTTCCACTTAGGAAATCGTCCCGCAAACTGCGTCTCGGTGTTTGTCTTTTCCTTCAGTATGACTCGTGGCCAAGTCTCGGGCCTCAGGGGCTGATCAGACTGGTGAAAGACCTCTTGGTGTTGCTTGTCTGTTTTTTGTTTCAAAGCAAAAGGATTGTCGTACCACAAAGTCAAATCGTTGGTGACAGCCATAGACATAGAATTGGAAAACGTCCTAGCGTTCTGACCATCATCGATATTATTCTTACCACGATCATTTTCGTAAAGGTTCAAAAATTCGGTGCTGTATGTTGGGATGGGTGGATGTAGCGGCTGGCTTAATGGTGACTTTGTTGGACTCGGATAGGCATTTACGTTCGAGGAAGCTCGTTTGCGCGGCTCAGGAAGTGCTGGCACACCGTTCATCGTAATGATAGAGGTGGACGTTCGGTGGTTTGTCTTTGCTCGCTTTGCTGGTGGCGGCTGATCTCGAGTAGCTGATACGGATTCGTGTCTGCCATGTAACTGAAAACCATTTGTCTGTTCTGGAGTGGCCGTTGAATCTTTCTTCTTCTTGTGGCTCTTCTGAGGCGGGCGTTTCGCTTTGCGGTCAGTACCGCCAATGTGCTCTCGGAGCCGCTTTTGACTTTCTGTGGCACGTTTCGCATCCAGCTGTCTTGGGTCGCAATCTGCGCAGAAGTGAACTTCCGGAACTTTCTTGCCCTGATAATAACAGATGATATGTTGCCAGGTGTCGCATTTGTCACAGAAAACTGTACTGCCGTCATCGTCACCGTAGGAGCAAATGCACTTGATGGTGTAATCCTCGTTGTCATCTTGCATTACCGCATCAGAAAGGCCGCCATTGAGAGTAGGCGATGCGATGGAAGGAGCTGCGACCGGAACTGGATGCTGTGATGGGTAGGTCGCGATCGAAGAGGAGGTCTCTGTCATAGTCTGACAGTTTACCTCCTCTTGGTGATTGGTATGGTAGGAGTTGTATGGCGGAGCGTGGAGACCAGGTCGGATCAGTTGCGCCTCATTACCACCTCAAACAAGACTCGACACCCGATACCTGTCATTCGGTAGTCACAAGCGCTTCAAGAGAGTCGAAGCACTGCAATCGATGTGTCTAGAATCTGGCTTTGCAGCTGGGTGGAAGGGAGGATTGTCGTTGCGAACGCAGAAAGAGATTGGCTGGTGTATTTGGAGTTTTCGAAGTAGTCTGGCGTGAAGTGATGATATGGTAGAGCATGAGACTTCAATAGCATCTCACACTCATCCGAGGGGGTGCGCAGGAGATGGGAATTCGGATCAAGAGGGCTGTTGAGGATGAGTAGAATTTGAGGTGAATCGAATAGACGAGCGCGCAGGCGGTCAAAGATCCTTATTTTGGCGGTGATATGAGCAGTGGAGATACCAGAATTGAGCCTGCAATTTTCTGTCCTATTCGTGAAGTGTATATTTTGAGAAGGTGAGGGAGGAAGGTCGAGGTCGAAGGACTCAAGATGGAGTCCTTGGGGGAGAGGGGAGCGCAGGAGAAAGTCTTACCGGCTAAGCACCTGGAGGTGGCATAACTATTCTACTCTACGGGAAAGGATGGGCCACAACCATTCATACACGGAGGACAGCTGGGCCTAACTTTAGCCATCAAACTTTTGAGGTGTAACTAGCGGTCTAGGGTATCAAGTAGCAGCAGGGGGAAAATCAAGAACCAAATTCGCATAGGCTTAGCTTAACGACTGAACCATCCCCCATTCCCCCGTCCCCCGTGCCCTCTTATCGCCCAAGAACTGCGCGCCCTGCAGGTGGTACTGAAAAGTTCGCCTCCCCCACTGTAGTATGCAGTACGGTCCCAGACCAAATGTGGCCAAGCCTGCTGGGAGTCGCTGCGATTGGTTTGGGAGAACAATCTCTTGTCCGTCCTTCCCCTGTGCCCTTTTTCACGACGTCGCGTCTGCCTGTGACCGATGGATGGAATTGACACGAGCAACTCTTGTACGATTCGGGGATATTCCCATCACTGACCACTGCCTCGTCCCTTCGTGATCATCATCGTCAAACGTCAATGCCATTATGATTCAGCCTCGACACCCGGTAGCTAAGAATGCGCCAGCATGCGCAGCACCTTCAAAAGGCTTCATGCTGCGGCGATGTAGACTGAAAGCATAGTCTGTAAAGTGGTATGAGAAGAGGTGAACAACATATGGATAACATCGAAAGCTGCGAACTTATTCCCAGGGATGACATTATCTGTATCCCGCAGCGATGCGGCGAATAAGGTGCACTTTGGACGTGTCTCGTCCGTCTGGAGTGCGGTGGCATGGTGGGTACCTACCTGGTCGACGTATCATCGGTGGTAGAGTGTAGCAAGAAAACCAATTGACTGGAGCAGTTTTTCCCATGGCTGCCCCTGCATATCTCGTCGTTCATCGTTGTCATGTGGCCCAGACCCTATGACATAGATCTTTTAAAACAAGAGAAAAGAACAGTGAGGTCGAGGGAAATTGGAGAAGGGCGGGAAGGAGAAAAGAGCAAGAGAGCGAGAGCGAGAGCGAGAGCGAGAGCGAGAGCAGGAGCAAGAACGAGAGCAAGAGCAAGAGCAGGAGCAGGAGCAGGAGCAAGAGCGAGGAAGGGTAAGATGAATATGAAGGACGAGGTGAAACAAGGATCAAAGCAGCGACCCCAAGCCCATGTCGAACGTTCTCTCGAGATCTAGTGAAACCAAGCATCAGTATCAAAAGCATCAGTTACAACAGAGAGCATACATATTGACCTCAGTTCAGAGGAAGCACTGCCCAGCGAAAGCCGAAAACACTTGAACACCGCGTGGTCCTGCTCAAAACAATACAATATATTTAGTGAATTGGCGATAGTCCAACAACTGCAATGGTGGCCCAGTAGTACCAAGCTTAAGCTCTATTCGACCGGTCACCTTGCGCCAAGAGAAATAAAATCGGCCTCCAGTTACGTTGAGAATTTCTCCGGGCTTACTACGGTTTCCTCTCGTGTCTTCCCTAACTGAGAATCTTCTCGGGGACGGGCGGGTATCAGGTTTTGCTCCCCTAAAGGTCCGCGCCTTTCTTTTGCTCCTTCCTTTTTGCGAGGCTAGGATAGAGCCCACGATGACAGGAAAGAGCAACAGAGAGGGAAGCTACATGTGGCATGAGTGGGCATGGCAGGGGCGAGCATAGGAAAGAGCAAGAGTCGAGGACATGTCAGGAACAAAGTGTCATGTTGAGTGGTGGCCAGTTTTAGCACATCACTAATCGGTCAACGGTTCGAATCCTCCATGAGCCAGGCTTTTTGCATTTTACTTATTGCCTATTGGGGACACATCAGTGAATTTCTTCGGCCTCCAAGACCACAGACTTTTTCTGTTGGCAGGTTGGAGGTGCTGGTGCATCTGTCCGTGTTTTGGCTTTGCTCATGAGGACTACTTCCATATTCTGCATATCCGGAGCATGACATTTATTTTTTACTGTGATCAACGCCCTGCATACTTACCATCTTTGAATGGGGCTCTCAGTGCTGAATACCGTCTGCCTACAAGATTAGGATATATCTCTTCTACTACTTCCCTTACTATTCTCAAGGACGACTCCTGCCTTCTTTGGGCTGTATTGAGCATCTCATCGTTTCCCCTGCCTTCATACGTGCACCCACCCACCCTACCTTCTTCACGCAACTCTAACTTGGGCACTTTCCGTCAGCTATACAATACCAACTGCATAGCAAGTACAATTCCCCACTATTTCGTTCAACTTCTGGAAGATATAATTGTTTTTTCTTATCCTTGCTAACCGTTCCAAAGATCCAATTGGCGGCAAGAGCACCGAGGATTTGCAAGAGAGTCAACTTTCTTCCATAACACATCAGCTCGTTTATAGGTATCCCACTGCGCAAGGTAGGACCATTTACTTACCTGCTAAATCCCTACGGCTACTCAACCATCATGAAACGAAGCTATATGACGGAAAACAGCTCACTCAACCCGCAAGGCCAGCATACTGGTACCCTCGCCCCTTGCCTACGGCTCCACAAATGGAAAGAGGTAATTCCTACTCGGGACATCGTCCGGCATAGAAGCGTTTCCGAAGCCCACAGAACAGCCACCGAACAACCACGATCTGCCCCAAAGCCTGCAAGGAATGGGGGAGAAGTACCAGAAGACTCGCTGGAACGCGCGAGAATACTGTGGTCCAACAGTTTGCCACCAGTGCCAGGTCTGATGAAACCTACAGTCTCTTTCGATAGGGCTCTCCCATGATCGTGAAGGCGATCTCTTCGAGCGTTTTGATAGAATGATGGGCTCGAGATCAGACTTGAACAACCACGGGTGTATTGGTCAAAGGTATGAAGCAACAAGCTCGACAAAGGTCTTCGTCACTTTATTCGAAGGTCTTCAGACGAGATACGGGTATCCAACCCTTCCAGATCCACTAGTTACCCACTTGGTGTTCTAACCACATGAACCCGCCCCCAATTTCCGGAGTCCAGGCACAACGTCGTCCATCAGCTGCAATGCTAAGTACTTACCCTGACAGCGAAGCACAACGGAACAAACTCTATCAACATTTCGAACGTCATATGTCACGTATATGAGACGAAAGGTAGGCTTACGAGCTGGTATGAAACATACGTACAGGTTACCTCAATCCCAAGAGAGTCCCGCGGCTTACGGAATAGATTGACCTGTTAAGGCTTGAAAGTGGTGCACTATCCCCGTCTCCCTGAAAATCAAACCGTTTATTCATATTACTTCCCTCCGTCCTGTCAGCCTGGAGTGGAAGAACATCACCCTCATTAATAGCTTCTTGCAGATGGAGACCCTCCGTGCTAACCATTGTGTTGCGTTTTGGATCCTTTTCAGCGTCAATTCTAACAGCAAAGTATTTTCCCAGAAAATTGAGAAGATTGACCTCAATCATGTAACGATAACTCAGAGAGTCAAGGCGCAAGAGAGGTACAGAAGGGAGAGATATACTTGCTCAGCATGCAGTGCTAAATAAAACGTCTTCCCTTCAAGATTGAGCTCATAAGGTCCACATCCAGAGACACGCGCCAAGACGCTGAAAGGGAGCCACTCACACGCAAGCAGAAGGGATACGGGGTCCGCAAAGAGACAATGTCATTACAGCAATAGGGACCGTGCATATCTGGGACTATAAGCTACGATCTGGAGGAGAGGATAGAAGCGGAAAGGGAAGGAGATATTACGGCACAGGACTTGATAATATCTTTCTAGGTTAAGATAGATCCCAACACCCATTGCGCAACGACAGTAGAACTTTATCCCGAGGTCCTCAAGCATCACCGCACCAGGATACACGGTACACCCAACAGGCACAGCGTAACTTAAAAGCGTCCAAGAGGCCAGCGAAACTCCAGTACCCAATCCAATCCAACCCAAGTAAGCTGAATACATCCCGAGCGCTCGAGCAGGCAAACGAAACGACATCCAAGAAGTACATCACACAACAGTCATGGTATTTGTATTTCTACCTACCACCCGCGTGCAGCATGAGGGGAAACAGCTATGCAATGACCCATAACCCATAGTCCTGCTCGTGATTCTGGGAACCAGCATCCTGGCCATTACAGTGATGAAGTTAGAGGTTAGAGATTTGCCCGCCTGCCCGGGCTCAAGTCAAATCGTTACTGAAGACCTAGGTAATGAATGGGTTCAGTCATGTCGAGGGTGCTGTCGATGTGGTCATGCATGTACTTGGTAAGTAGAGGGGGGTTGGTGCGTAGTTTATCTTCTGGGCTACGCATCAGATTTTCTAATTCAGAGGGATTTGTTCAATGGACACAGAACAGCTGGGAAGAAAGGGAAGGCAATGTCGGAAAGGACGGAGTTGGATATTCGACGAAGTGGAGTGGGCAAGATAGAGTTTGGCACGCAGATGAAGGAGGAGCAACGAATCCAGCCACTTGCACGTCTTGTCACTAAATCTTCGAGTAAGAGAGATGGTAGCTCTGAAATGATTGATTGATTCAAGCCTGGCAATCTAATGCAAGGTAATAACTTGAAGTTACTAGAATAGCAAGGGGTATCGATCCAGCCACTGGGCCACTCGACCTGGTCTGACATGTGAAAGAAACGCTAAAACGGCAAAGACTACTAGTAGTAGTAGGGACGACTTCCCACAACTCAAAATCGCCTGCACAACCTCCCTGTGTTGCATATTCTTCAATCTCATATCTCATGCTGCTCCAGCTGTAGCGACATTTTGCAAAACCTTGGTAGGCTGAGTGCCAGCGCGAATGATCCTTTGGCCATTTTCGTCGCGAACAACCTCACCCTTCTCCTCCTTTTGTGCTCGCTTCCAGATTTCGACTTCGCAGCCACCTCGGATGACACCAACTCTCATAGTGGAGAGCAAGTTGTGAGCAGCGTTGGAGTGCATGTAGACACCGCCGTTGAACATGGCAGTAGCGTCTTTGCCGATACCTGAGGAGATCATGGCCTTTCCACCTGGATGATCCTTGATGAAGTCGGTGACATCATGGACGACACCAGCAATAGCAACGAGGCCCCGACCATTCTTGGCTTGGTCGACGAACTCATCCCATGAGATGACTGGCAGCTGCTCAAGAGGAACACCCCAGTCAAGCTTGGCCCGTTTTTGATCGAGTTTCTTCTGAAGTTGTTGAACGCGACCCTTCTCAATCTCATTGTTCTTGAATTGCTTGAGATCGTAGGCAAGGCCAAGCTGCTTCCAGATCCAAATTGTCCACTTGGTGGGGTCGTACTGGTGCCATTCAATGGCGTTGCGATAATCGGAGGGGAACTCGTGATGAAAGTTGTGGTATCCCTCTCCAAGAGTGACAAGAGCGGTGAGGATGTGGTCACGAGGAGAGTTGCGGTCGTCGAACGGCTGGTCACCAAGCCAATGAGCTAGCGAGTTAACGCAGAAAGTGGCCTGCTGGACAAAGAAGATTCGAAGGATTCCAGCGTAGACGAATCCGCCCCACCAATCACCCCAGCCGAGACCGCAGACAAGCATAGGAAAGATGAGACCCATGAAGATCACGACCTTGAGGTAGTTCTTGTGTTGCCAGATGACAACTGGATCTTCGTTCAAATCAGAGATATCCGTTCGACCAATTCGTTTTGGGTTCTGCTTCATCAACATCCACCCAAAATGAGAGTACAGGAGACCTTTGCGGACAGAGTATGGATCTTTCTCAGTGTCGGTGTACCTGTGATGGGCACGATGGTCACGAGCCCACCATCTGACCGAACCTTCGACTGCCCCACCTCCCATAGCAGCGAGGAAGATTCGAAGAGGCAGGGTGGCCGAGTACGAGGTATGTGCCCACAATCTATGATAGCCTGCGGTAATGCCAAAACCGGTCATGAAGTAATAGGCAACAGCCCAGAGTGCGGTTCTGAACTGAAGTGGTGTCCAGTAAGATTGGATGCAGCCATACAGAGGAACACCAATGATGAAGGTGGCGTTTAGCCAGTTGACATGCTTGTACCAATTGGATTTGGTGATGGGGGTGTCGGTGATGTGAGGCTTCTTGGGGTCGAATTTGGGGTTTCGGTTTGGCTCCGACGGTTTTGCCATGGCACTTGGTTGCGAGGAGAGGTATTCCGGCATGACAGCCAGATGGCCAGCAGTGGGCTGACTAGAAGGCATAGTATCGTTGCTGAGGTACGATGACTATGTTTTTGATATGGTGTGAAGGAAGATGGGCTATGCAGGATATGTGACGGAGAAGAGAATGTGAAGCGGAGTGAGGTGTGTTATATGGAAATGGTGAAGGAGAGCTTTTTCGAATTTGACCAGCTAGGCGATGTTGAGTGTGGGGTGGAAGAGAAAGAGGAAGGAGCAGGGGCTAGCTCTCGTTCCCAGGGTGCCGACTGCCTTTCTGTCGAAGTTTTGGGGTGAGATTAAGCGCAGGTGCAACTGGAGACTCTGTGCAAAGTATCAAGACTACTACTAGTATTGACCCTGTAGACCTAGCCTTAAACTTGACTGCTGCTTTGTGTTTCGTGGAACGTGATGTTGTGCGTTGTGCCTTGAAGATCCCTTGATAGACTCTTCAACGGAACTGGCAGAATTTGGCCCAACAAAACGTGACGCAGGCGGTGAGATCTTTGATTGGTTACGAGGGATTCTTCCGGGCGGATAATGCCACATTTCACCCCAGCATTAGCACCGACCCGTCTCCCACCATTGAACCCCTGCATACATTCTGGTTCGATACGACGACTTCCATGCTTTGCGATTGGACTGTTCATCGTTACTCGTTTCTCGTGCTCACACAAGCAATGGTTATCGTTTGCTATACGACACCCGCGCCAGCCCTAAACGTTGTCCACCTTACCCAATCTATTCCTGTGTAACGCGGCTAATTGCTGGCTTACCCAGAGAAGGTTGAACAGCCTATCCCTGCTAAACGTTGCTCAACATGTTCTCTAGCAGCTGTATTGAGAGATTCACAACGTCACGGACCTTATCTCGACTTCACACGTTTCTCGTTCTATCACACATTCCTCAATCTTTCTAATCCAGGTGCCCTAACGCTCCCGTACTTCGTACTTCCGTCACTGAGTTGATGTATGAGGCAAGTCTACTGAGGCCGTCAGCAAGCGCTGATAGTGGCCCAGAAGAACGCACTGTGTGACAGTGCTCCACCGTGACCCTGATACTCGCTCAGTGGTGACCTCATCCTTCCAAGCACGAGCTTAAGTCAGCAAGTTATGTAATGTTGCCCATGCTCTTGGTGTGTTTGGGCTCATCCTTGCATGTTTGTGCGTTTGGGGGATATCTGACGCCGTTCTGCTTCCATGGTTCTCTTGAGTGTAGCTGGCATGAAGCCTAATAAAGAAGGATGAGGATCACCAGATAAAAAATTGACCTCTTGCT
>QQTW01003361.1_pt1 | contig 11806 bp, 15 predicted proteins | sample 1904831 | NCBI WGS metagenome assembly QQTW01 (sample SAMN09435610, study PRJNA476489) | Subsurface metagenome, whole genome shotgun sequencing project. | reverse complement strand
TGCAAGGACACAGAATTTCCTGGAATTGTGGCACGTCCGATTGGACAATTTACTACCAAAGCTGATTATCACTACCAGACATTACGATGCAATGTCGACCTCCTGAAAATGATTCAGCTAGGAGTTACCTTGTTCGCCGATGACGGCAGCTTACCGGCTCCAACTGATCCCGCAAACCCTCAGCCCAGCTACCTGGCTAACCTGATTCCTTCTCCATATTCATGGCAATTCAACTTTTCTTTCTCCTTATTATCCGACATGTACGCACAGGAGTCGACGACAATGCTCGAAAAGGCTGGGATCGACTTTTCAGCACATGAAAAGAATGGTATCGATCCAAAGGAGTTCGGTGCTCTTTTGTATTCCAGCGGACTTGTGCTCGAGGAAGACGTTAATTGGATCTCGTTCCACTCTGGCTACGATTTTGGGTATCTAATGAAAATCATGCTGCAGAAACCACTTCCAGAAGATGAAGAGGAGTTCCACAAGCTGCTTACGGTTTTCTTTCCAAGCTTATATGATATCAAATTCCTCCTGAAGCACGCTGCACGCAATCAGACAGTCAACGACAACCAGCAGCTTACAGCTGAAGCTGGAAATATCCTACAGAAACTGCAGACCAAGTCCGGCTTGCAAGACATTGCAGACGAGCTTGGCATAAACCGAGTCGGTATTGCACATCAGGCCGGTAGTGACTCTTTGCTTACCGGACAAGTCTACTTCAAGATGAGGCAGAAAATCTTTGGTGGCGAGATCGACCATGAAAAGTATTCGGGTCAAGTCTGGGGCTTGAATGGCCAGATGTCCGCAGCCACGAACAGAGATTTTGCAACGCCGAACATGAACGGAGCTACATTTTACAATGCTAATGGCACACCCAGCACACCGCAAAACAGCCATGTGGGACTAGCTCAGCAGAATCATACTCCTGTGCCGCAGGCGAATCATGGCGGTATGGGACATCTGACACCAGGTGGTGCGGGTGGATTTGGCCAGTTTCAATACGCCAAAGCATGATTGAGGTAGGGCATTGCTGGCTCATCTCAGGAGTATGGGGTGTAATGAGGGCGGCGATTCTGAATACATATTCCTTTTGATTTCTCGAAGCATAGCCTCGGACAAGGACCGGCGCTGAGTAGTGGGTAACTGGCAAGTTGGGGTTCTCTGATAGCAGTTCCCAAATTCTTGCTCTACAGGCAAATCTGACTCATTTGTGTATTCTGTCTCTGCTTCGACGGGCAGGATGTATTGCTTGTAGGAGCAGATAGCTTTCACGCCACTTCCAACCTTCTGTGCAAGCCTGCTTCTTGATCTGGGCATTCCTTCGCAATGTGTCGTGAGGGCTGGCAGAGACGGTCGTCACAAAGCTCATAAGAGTCAGATATGTGGTATCATCGCTCAAGATTGGTCGCTTTTGCCTGAGAAATCAGGGCATATTTGTGTTGCTCTTGGGTTTGCTACCGCTGCAGCTCGAGTATTGGAATCAATGTGGCTCGTTTTCCTAAAAAGGGCTGTAGGGTTGACAGACTGGAGAAGACCAAGTTGCTAGCACCTAAGTGGGCAAAAGATGCGGAGTTTGCAGCCAAGCCCTTACCCCTAAACACCCTCCATAACTAAGTTGGTACCACTATCCTTATCATCTAATCGTCTAATTAGTAGGAAAAGGCGGGGGAGGGGGAGGGTAGGGTAGGGCAGGCAAGGGAAGGGAAGGGAAGGGAAGGGAAGAAGCCCGAGTCTGCATAGACCTGCCTCTTTCATCGAGTGCATCCGGATTCTACTACTACGTTATGTAGAGAGTCACAGTCGCAATAAAGCTGCTGAATTCAAGCTCTGCGCCATTCTCCAACTTCACGTCTCACTCAGCTACCTTTTTACGACTAGAACCACAAAAGATATCAGCTTTCTACTACACCATGGTTCTGGAAAGATTGAAGCATTTGGCCCAGCAGGTCACCAATAGCGGATCCCCTCCTCATCCATTTGACCCGCTATCCTCGCTCGAAATTGAGACAGCTACTTCCCTGGTCCGGGCCGAACATGGCTCGCTCTTCTACAACGCTGTCAGTCTTGGTGAACCCAAGAAGACAGATATGCTTGCATGGCTTGCAGATCCCGATCATACCCCTCGTCCACACCGCATAGCAGATGTAGTTGCCATCGGGAAGGGCAGCAAGGTCTTCGACGGGCTCGTTGACCTTGACGAGCGCAAGATCATACAATGGCAGGAAACTGCAGGCGTGCAACCGCTGATTACCATGGAAGACCTCCAAGTTGTCGAGCATATCTGTCGCCGAGATCCGAAAGTCATTGAACAGTGCGGCATCATTGGCATTCCCAGCCAGGACATGGACAAAGTCTACTGTGATCCATGGACCATTGGATACGACGAGAGATTTGGGAGTGGCATTCGCTTGCAGCAGGCGTTGATGTATTATCGTCCACACCTCGATGACAATCAATACAGCTTCCCTCTGGATTTCTGTCCCATATTTGATGCTGACAAGCAGGAGATCATACATATCGACGTGCCCAAGGAGAGACGACCAGTCAACCAAGCACCTGCCAACAATTACCATTCCACTGCTATTAAGAATTCGAGCGGATACAGGACTGATCTTAAGCCCATCAACATCACTCAGCCAGAAGGGGTAAGCTTCAAGGTGAATGGCAGAATCCTAGAATGGCAGAACTGGTCTGTCCACGTCGGCTTCAATTATCGGGAGGGGATAGTGTTGAACAATATTACATACTTTGACAAGACAGAGAACAAAGTTCGGCCCATCTTCTACAGGCTATCATTGGCCGAGATGGTTGTGCCGTACGGCAACCCAGAGCACCCTCATCAACGGAAGCATGCTTTTGACCTCGGCGAGTATGGTGGTGGATACATGACCAACTCGCTTGCCCTTGGATGTGACTGCAAAGGCTCGATCCACTATATGGACGCAGATCTTGTCAATCGTGCCGGAGCAGCAACCACAATCAAGAATGCTATCTGCATACATGAAGAAGATGCCGGTATTCTGTTCAAGCACACTGACTTCCGAGACGACTCTGTGATTGTTACACGGGCCAGAAAGTTGATTATCTCCCACGTCTTCACCGCGGCTAATTACGAGTACTGTGTATATTGGATCCTCCATCAGGATGGAACAATCCAGCTCGAGATCAAGCTTACAGGTATCTTGAACACTTATCCGATGAACCCGGGTGAAGACACCAAAGGTTGGGGAACACAGGTCTATCCTGGCGTCAATGCTCATAATCACCAGCATCTCTTCTGCTTGAGGGTTGATCCCAACATCGACGGACCAAACAATACTGTCTTCCAGTCCGATGCGGCACAAGGACCGGGTGAGGTGGGTTCCGCGGAGAACAAGTACGGCAACGCCTTCTATGCAAAAAAGAAGAGATATACCAACCCGGTTGAGAGCATGTCAGATTATGACGGACAGAGTGCACGCACGTGGGATATATGCAATGAGGAGAAATTGAACCCCTACTCCCATAAGCCGGTATCGTATAAACTTGTCAGCAGAGAAGTACCGAAGCTCCTTCCGAAAGAAGGCGGTCTGGTGTGGAAACGAGCCGGCTTCTCCCGCCATGCGGTTCACGTCACTAAATGTAAAATTCCACTTCCTCCCCGCCCTTTCATCTCGTTGTATGAGCTGTGCTAATACACAATGTTTGTCGTCTTCAGATAACGACAATCAAATCCATCCTGCAGGCCGCCATGTGCCGCAAACCTCAGGCGATCCCGCTCGAGGCCTCCCCGAATGGATTGCCGCCAACCCGAACGAGAACATCGCGAAGACTGATATTGTGCTCTGGCACACGTTCGGCGTCGTGCATTTTCCGAGCCCTGAGGACTTCCCCGTCATGCCGGCTGAGCCGATGACGTTACTGCTTAGGCCCAGGAACTTCTTTACCCGGAATCCGGCGCTGGACGTGCCGCCCAGCTTTGCGAAGACGCCGAGCGAGGTGCTCGCTGGTAGGAGAGGCTACGATAGCAATAAGGATAACGCGAGCGTGCTTGTTTAGCAGCTAGTCGTGATGGTCATGGAGATGGAGTGTTGGGGTTTGGGGGGAGGAATCGCATTGTGGATCGTGATTGTAGGAAACTAGTCACAGGCAATACTTGGACCTGGATATTCAATGAATATATTTACGGCCTGCTCTCCAGTCTTTCGCTTCCTCCTGTTCTTCTACTATCCATTCTGTCGCTCTCTTTGCATCCCTCTCTACACTTGGAATTCTACAGTTGCTCGCTGATGCTCTCTCTGTACCATGTCAATGAGCCCCATACGGTCGTCCCCGCCTTGATGCTCAGACGCCTGGAAAGTAGATCAAGATCTGGGATGCATTGATGGTATGAGGACGTCAAGCGCGAAATGAATGACGGTGTGAGAGAGAGTGCACTTGACCGCTTTTCCTCCGCTGACTTACAGTATTCAAAGCCCCCGTTCACCCTCCACCCCTCCATCCGCCACCACGCTACCTATTCTCCTACCCAGAAGCTCAGCACGCTCAGCCGACGTCAGAGAGATGGAATAATACTTATGGCCCCCCCCCCGGCACCAGAACGCGGATGTAGAGCTAGAGCGAGACAGAGACACGGAAAAAGAGACAGATGAGTATGGGAACGGGGAAGCCGCATCGATGACACAACTTAGTACTTCCAAGAACGCAGTGAATATTGCTCCTCCAGCACGTGTGGTGTGGAGTAGAGAGATTAGAGATTAGAGCACGTTTGCCGGCATTTGAATCGGACTTTGGGAATAAGTATCTAGATACAGACAGGTCGCAGAGTGCTTGATCCCGTAGTAGTAGATAGAGGAAGAGGTTTCTTCATGCGCGAATGAAGATGTTTCGAGAAATTAGACCATCACGTTCTAGTATCTTGAGAGAAGTCTTCCGCGTCCTCTCTCGATCGCTCTATGAGCATGTCTTTTAGTTTATGCAATAGTAAGCAATACTACTAGTAGTACGATAGTAATAAGTACGTATCTAAATCTTGGCATCAAAAGAATTTCCCCACGCGCCTTGGCAAGCGGGTCCCCCCCTTCACAGCTTCATACACGGTGCATTTTTACCACCAAAAACAAGGTATCATTGATCCAATCCTACAAACCTACTCACCGTCTCTATCCCATATCAGATGCAGCATCACACCCGCAAGGATGCAGCCCGGCGAGCCAACCCAGAGCAGCTTCGACGTTGACCTGGCAGACAAGATCAGAGTGGTGCGTTGCGTTGCGTTGCATTGCACAAAATCTTCGAATCCACCCCCCAAACCCACCATCTATTTTCCCACCCCTTTTAACCTTTTTCTTTGTTTCTGGTCGTCGCGTCGCGGTGCGCACTTGCTATCAAAAAAGCCGACGAAAAGCCCCCCCACTCTAATCCGTGAAAATTGGGGCTAGCTACCCGGAGCAAGTCCCACCGCGTGTTCATTCCAGATCGAAAAGGAAGACCATACCCTGGGCAATGCGTTGCGCTTCTTCATCATGAAAAAGTAAGGGAGTGGAAATGGAAAAATTCAGCTCCTCCCCCCCTTTCCCCCCTTCAAGAACCAGCAAGATCTGATTCTGGAATCAATTTTTTTTTTTGGAAAAAATAGTCCCGACGTCGAGTTCTGCGGCTACACCATCCCTCATCCTTCCGAGACGAAAATGCACCTCCGTATCCAGACTTGGGGTAAGGAACATCAAAGATCTCTCTCTCCCCTCCTCCCCTGAGGGGGCAATGTTTGATGTGGAAATATGCTGATAGAAATTCCAAACAGAAGATACGGGGACAACGGCCTTCGAGGCGCTGCGCAAGGGCTGTGATGATCTGATCGATTTCTGCGAGGCGACGAGTATCACGTTCACTGAAGCGTTGGAGGAATTCGAGGCGGAGCGGGGGGAGCAGCAGTAATTTCTTCGTCAATCAAATCACCTCAGGGGTGTTTGAGATGGGAAGACATGCTTTTTTTCTTCTTCTTTTCTTCTCTGTGGTTCTCTAAGCTGGTGTATATATACAGTGGACAATGACAATGGATCCACGCCCTCAATTCCTCCCCTAGTATCAATATCAACAGCGTCAGCGTTCAGTCCTGCAGCAGAAGACGGGAATATAGGACCCCAAAAATCCAACCAGCTTACCTCCAGAAACCCGGATATGAAATCCTTGGGCAGGCTCGCCCGCGAATCCTCCTCCGCCCTGAAATACTTCATGACATGCGCGAGCTGCTTCCAGTAATTCAACGTCTCCTACAAGCAAAGAAGGACAGACCCGTCCGAGTCAGCATAAGCCCCGGTATTCTTCCTCGGATTACCAAAACAGCTCTCCCCCCCTCTCTCTCCCTCTCATATTCTCCTAGCCTCCCTCCTCTTCTCTACACCTGATTTTCCACCGTGTGTGTAGGAGAGAGCGCGGAGAGTATAAAAGAACCCAAACGGACCTGAAACTCGCTATGACTCTGAAAGAGCAGCACGTCCACCACGCCCAGCTGATTGACGAACCGATGCTTCTCGAACTCGGAGCGCACCTTGGTTCGGATCTTCGACACCGGCATGTTGAGCGAGTACATCTGTTGGATCTCCGGAGCCTGTAGATTTTTTTTGGTTATTTTTCACACATCAAACAATTCGTTGTTGTTTTTTTGGCTTTGGATATTATGGCCGCTTCGTTGTTGTTGTTTTTTTGGCCAGGGAATGGGGGAGGGAGGGAGAGAGGGAAACCCCGGAATCTGCGTGAGTGGGATGTTGGGGATGGGGGGATGGGTAACGAACAGCTCGTAGCCACTCGCGGTATGACTTCATCACGCGTCGCCGTGCGTCTTGCCAGTTTATTGCTGTAAGGGAGTTGGTTAGTCGCTTCGGAGTTTAACTAGGTGGGTTGGTTGGTTGGGAGAGGGAGAGAGAGAGGGAGGGTTGGACGACTCGTCGTCTCGACGTACATGATCGCGTCCTCTGGGCGAGGTAGGTGGGATTGATCACCATGGTGGTGCTGGGCTCGTTGTCACATTCGTGGTGTCCCGGAACTGTGGTGGCAGAGGGTATGGGGGAGCTTGAGGTCGGGGATGGAGGGTGAGCTCTCCCCACTTGGCGTCCCCAGCTTGCGGGTGCGCTGATCACAGGTATTTTCTCCATCGACACTCAGTTACATAACCATAGACACGCCGATCTGTTCTACAGGTGTGCTGATAACTCTTTGATTCCTATATCTACCAGTCTACCAGGTCGAATCACCGAAGACTCACTCAGCACTCGTGAAAGATCAAGACATCGTTCTTTTTAGAGGCCTGAATTGACAATCAACAATTACAAGTGAGTACACTTCAAATCTCGCCTTAATACGACCGCGGAGCACATTTCTCAATTACTCAGGACAAGACACGTTACATTACGTGTGTGTATCGTGAAGACTCACTCACCATGGGCTCTTCCGAACCCCCTGCCCGACGACTGGCAGTCATCTCCCGCCATACCAACGAGACCAAAATCCAAGTCTCCCTCAGCCTCGATGGCGGCGAACTAAAACCATTCCCAAGCTTCTCACACTTTCCCGATCAGACCCCACCATCATCAACGACCGAAGAGATTTCCAAGTCAGACCCCGTATCCAGGCTCTCAATCCCTCTTCCCACACGAAGACATGCCACCCAGATAACATGGAGCCAACAAATCATCCTCGACACCGGCATCGGCTTTCTCGATCACATGCTACACGCGCTCTCCAAACACGCGGGCTGGTCTCTTGCCATCCGCGCCTCTGGCGACCTACACATAGACGAACACCACACAACCGAAGACGTCTTCCTTGCCTTGGGAAGCGCCTTCAGCACGGCCCTCGGAGACCGCAAATCGCTTGTTCGCTTCGGGCGTGGCGATGCTCCGCTTGACGAAGCGCTCTCCTGGGCGGTGATAGACATCTCGAACCGGCCGTACAGTGTAATCAATCTGTGGGAAGCGGATAGTGCCAAGATGAGGACGGCGAAGAGGGAGAAGGTGGGAGCTCTGTCATGCGAAATGATGGAGCATGGTTTGGAGAGTTTTGCGCAAGCAGCGGGGGTGACGTTGCATGTCAGGTGTGAGTATGGGAGGAATGCGCATCATAGGGCGGAGAGTGCATTCAAGGCTTTAGCGGTGGCGATCAGGACTGCGATTGAGAGGAGGGAGGAGGGCGCAGTGGGTGGTGGGGATGTGGTCAGTACGAAGGGTGTGTTGTGAACATACTGAGGACCGCATAATTAGTCTGCGGCACAGAACAGTTTCGGAAGATTTGCAATCTGATTGGGTATCTTGACGATACTCTCGCACAGCATCTATGCCTGTATGTACCGGAATATGTGAGGGTTTTGGGCCTACTACAAAAGATGGCTCGAAATCGTTTTGCCTGCTGCTGGAAACCATTTCTTAAAGAAGTTGCAAGTGATCCTTTTAGCCCACCTGCGCCTTGTTTGGTGTTTGTATACTGATACCGTATTCCCATCACACTGTGCGCCCTAGGTATCACTGGACCGACTGTCCATAGTGCCCAGCCGACATTTACGTGCTGTAGTTGTCGTCAAAGACTCCTGTCGCAGTACCAAGGGCTGTGAAGAGGAGCCCAGCGGTTGATCAACTGTGCGTCATGTCAAGCCGACTGATCGCATCTGCAAGTGAGCTCGTACACACCGCACCACTAAAAAGACGACATGGGAAAGAAACAGCCCCTGCACATACCAACACCCACATGATTGCGCGGCCAGGCTCCTGTCGCTCGAGGAGCCCTCAGATCCCCCTTCCATATCAAGCATTCCCTTCTCCTCGTCCTTTTCGCTGTCTTCGGTGCCATACCTAAGCCAGCAACGCCCGGCTGATGTGTGGGTCTGGCTGGTAATCGTGATGTCTCTATACTCTGCGACCAGATTCATCGGTGGATCGTCGAGCTCCCTTTGCCTGGATGCCTAGCCGACGGCGGGCTTCGATGATCCGGGGGCGGTCGGTGCCCAGGGCGATGGCGCCACATAGAGCGACGCCGACTATGCACGCCATGGTGCCGAGCAGTTGTTTCGTTCCGGGCCTCATGGCAAAGTTTGGGTTGATTACTCCTATGGTATCGTGGTGTTGCTGCGGGAGTAAGAAAGTACATAAGTACTTAAGCTTGGTTCAGGGTGGCATGGAGAACTTTGTGGCTGGGAACCGTGAATTGAGGTGGAGCTATGCTAGAGGCTACGCAAAAATTGTGACCTAGATCCAAGAGATGTCAGAGAGCCAAATCTTTAGGGGAGGAGGTATAGTGTCTTGATGCAGAGGAGGGATGAAGGATGAAGGATGAAGTGATGATCAGGGTCCTTTGGTCCGAGTCGTCTGGTCCTCTGACAAAAGAGCCACCTACCAAAATACTTGATACATAAAGAAGCCAGCTCACGTATTAAGATTAATCTACTACATAGCACATTGACATCTATGCTACATCCTCCTCTGTGACGATTTGTTTGACACAGCCGTTTCATGTGAGAATGGGTCGATAACGTTCTTCCACGCAAACCAACAACTTCCGATCCCCAACGGACACTTCTTTGCCTACTTCCTCGTATTTACTCATAGATCGCCTCACCCAGACCTACCCATCTCGCTCAGATCTACCCATCCAAGACCTCTCAACCCAACCGCCAGTCCAACATGGCAGCCATACTAGGCGGCGACGGCGGCCTAGGCGAGATCGGTCAATTCCCGCTGGAACAATGGTTCTTCGAGATGCCACCCTGCACCCGATACTGGACGACCGCCACCGTCCTAACTGCGGTCCTCACCCAGTGCAAGATTGTGAACCCGCTTCAGCTCTACTACAGCTTCCGCGCCGTCTATGTACGATCACAGGTAAGCTGCCCGTCATTATCTACCCTTCTCCTTTACCCGAGAGAGCCGCCCGGACAGGCTGACTCTGATGCAGTACTGGCGCCTCCTGACCACATTCACCTACTTCGGCCCTCCCTCCTTAGATCTCCTCTTCCACCTCTTCTTCCTGCAACGCTACTCGCGCCTCCTCGAATCCAGCTCCGGTCCCAGCCCTGCGACCTTCTCATGGCTCCTCCTCTACGCCTGCACCTCGCTCCTCTTCCTCTCCTCCACCCTCTTCTCCCACGGCACCCTCCCCTTCCTCGGCTCCGGCCTCTCCAGCACGCTCGTCTACATCTGGAGCCGAAGGAACCCGGACACGCGACTCTCGTTGATGGGGTTGCTGGTCTTCACGGCGCCATATCTACCTTGGGTGCTCATGGCGTTTAGTCTGGTGATGCATGGGACTGTTCCCCGGGATGAGATTCTGGGCGTCGTGGTCGGACACGTGTGGTACTTTTTCGCGGATGTTTGGCCGGGACTGTATGAGGGCCAGAGGCCGATGGATCCGCCGGCGTGGTGGGTCAGATTGTGGGAAGGGAGGTTGAGGGCCGGAGAAGGGAGTGATGCCAGAGGCGTGGATGGAGATGTGGCTGCCGCAGCGGCGGCGGTGGGACCGCAAGCTGCGGAAGTGAGGTGAGATGAAATGAAACGAGTCATGAGTTTGGGTACGAGCATATTCAAAGGAATTCACGAGTTGCGAATGTGGGACGATCCAAGTCGATTTAGCGATTGCATTGATAGACGGACCCCTGGCATCGGAGTTTGGTAATGATATCGGCATTGGCATTGGCTTCAATGACCAGGAGAGAAAACACCGCATCTTCCCTTCCCTTCCTCGCTGTCTTCCGAACAAGACCGATCTATCGAGCATGACTCTACCGCCCTGATCGAGTTGGGAGCAAGAAATACAAATACGCACATAGAAACTGCATCCCATCCCATCTATGGCGTTACAGTAACAAGTGAGAAGAGCCTACTACAGCCTTACAGCCTTACTGACATATCTAGATAAGTATCTCAACACCTCCACCCATGTTTCTCTCTCCCCGCGTGTGTGTGTGTCTCTGTGTCTGTGTTTGTGAGTCAAGTCTACCCAGCTCGCTCGTCCTGCTTATAAAAACCACAGACGAGTACAACCCTACTTAGTAGTAGTAGTAGTAGTAGTAGTAGTACGTACTCCAGCACCCATTCCAACATGCAGCCCTCTACTAGTACTCTGCTCTCTACTTCTCTTCTGCTTGTTCTCACGTCCCGTGTCCCGGATCTTTCCCCGTCTTTGCTCCTCCTCCTCGTTGACATCATGCCCATATTCGGTAACATTTTCTCTGCCCAGCAGAAGCCATAGCATTTTCTCTCTCTCTCTCTCTCCTCCAGAGTAGCAATCCGTCCAGCTAGAGCTCCCAGTACAAGCTTCAGGCCCATTGAGCTTATCTTTCCTTCCGTCCTTGCATTGATATATCTCCGTCTCGGTATGGGCCTGCGAGACATGAGGCCGAGGCCGATCTCACAGTAGCACACACATTCCCAGCTAGGGAGATCCGAGACGGGAGAAATAGGTAGAAGATATCCACTCACACACTCCGTCATGGAAGATTGCGAGATTTGTTGCTGCATAACACAAGGTGGTCGGTCGTATATGACTCTGACAATGTCATCTTACGTTCCTGTAACAGTCGATCCTCCTCTTGTTTGGCTGAATAAGATAAAAAACTTCTCCTCATAAACCGTAATGTCAAGCGCAAAGCTCTCTCCCAACATCTCGTCCATCAAGCAAGCTCATCCCTCTCCTCGTCTCCTCCCTGCTCAACTGCGTTCACTCTTCTCGTCTCGCCACCAACCTTCACAGCACCATCACCAGCTCCCATACCATCCCCCTCAAGCCTCTGCACATCCCTTGGCATCATCTTCGCCAATCTCAACGCCTGCACCTTGAC
>QQTW01003360.1_pt1 | contig 11808 bp, 9 predicted proteins | sample 1904831 | NCBI WGS metagenome assembly QQTW01 (sample SAMN09435610, study PRJNA476489) | Subsurface metagenome, whole genome shotgun sequencing project. | reverse complement strand
ACAAATCTTGAACTCTGAACAAGTCCTCCTTCGCAGAGGACGGGTGCAGAGTGTCTCCGAGAGACCACCACTCCGTACTACTAGGCTGCCAATTGAACCCAGCATAAACCTGTACCTTCAGCTCACCGTCGTTGCCCACCCCGAAGACGTTGAGATTTCCTTCTCCCAGACTGACAAGAGCCGGCGCGCTGGCAAAATCGCCACCTTTGGGATACCAATCGCTCACGGAAGGCTGCCACTTCTCCCCATCCCAGTATTTGTAGTAGTACTGCCTGTCATCTCCTTTGAATTGGCCCACCATGTCGATCTTGTTTTCACCATCATCAAACACACACATTCAATCGCCATTCTTCAATTGGGAAGAAACAAGACCTATCAGGGTTTCACAGCGTTGAGGTGATATCGACCCTCCTCAACGTCGCTTTGCTCAATTTATCGAGAAACATCCACACATCCCTTGCCGCCCTGGAGGGCGCCTTCCATCGGCTCTAGCCGCACACGATCACAAATCTCCGCATGTGCTATCAGATCATCGAGCGATACTCCGTCTGCCGCTGCCTCTACTACCGCCACAGCGTCGATCCGTGCAACTCATACGGCCAGCGCGGCCACCGGATCCAGGAGAAGGTGGTGTTGGTGGGGTACGCATGCCAGCGGCATTCGTTGCGTCAGCATGATCCTCCTGCGTCGGTGCGTGGTTATTACAGTGGCAGCGGCGGCGGCGGAGGACGAGGAGGTTACGCCGATTCGGGCTACTCCAGCGCCGACGCCTATGGGCCCTACCGCTCCTCCTCGGACCGGCGCTGATGCCTCGCCGCGCGCCAGGAGGGACGTCGAGGCCGCCCGTATCACTCGTCAACCATGACCAACACCCCCGTCACCGCCGCCTACATGTCTGGTGCTCGACGATCCGGCCCTACAACCTATTCGACGTCATCCGAGTCCGATGTCAGCTCTACCGAACGGCGGCGTCGAGAGGGCTCCTCGTGGGCGCTCTTGATCTGCTTGGCATGTTTCGCCTGTCGAGAGACGTATGGTCGACCGTCGAGGGATGAGGAGGGAGAGATAGTATGAAAGAGAAGAAGAAGGACAAGTGGTCAAGGATGGATCAACGACGGCACCAACGAAGAGAGGAGGAGGAGGAGGATGGAACTAATTGAACAGTAATGACGTGACGACTTTCAGGAATTTTTTCATCACCACTCATTTGGACAGCCAGTACGGGGTTTCTTGGTTTCTTGGTTTCATTGGTTTCATTGGTTTAGGCATGGCGGGTTGGGTCTCATTGTTTTTCATAATCATGCGTGTTGTTTTTGGGAATTCTTTGACTTGGAGGGTTTGGACGATTGGAGATACCATTGATATTTGAGCGAAGGCGGTTTTGCAGGGAATATGGCATGGATTTCGGAGGGTATGGGCGCAAGGCAAAGCGAGGGGTGGGATCAAGGCATTAATGGCACGGCTGGTTCGGGCATTCATTTCCTGACACGTCTAATTTGAATTTTATATCCTCCTGTATTTTCTATCCTGATGATCAAATTTGCATTTGTGTAGACAAGAGTGTCTTTCCCGAGCGTGCAGTAGCCACGAAAGTGATAATCTAAGATCGGCAAAAGACCTAGCATCGAACGCTCGAAAGATGGTCAACGACCCAGCCCACGGGGGAACAAAATCAACGGAACAGCTCAGCAGTAACCGCTCCATTACCCTTACGGCGAACAAATCTCCGTTGCCTTTATTACGACAGATGACCTAATCCTCATCGCACTGATGATGGTATAATAGCGTGTCTTGATCAGACTCCTGATCAAGATCACCCAGCATTTATCACACTTAAGACAACTATCTTCAGTGATGGCAAACCTCTCCTCATTTGCGGTGACTACTGAGCTATCCCAACGTTAGTCGACAGCAATATCGAGCATCTCGTCCCATCCAACCAGTGGGGAATTTATAGCCGACCTCCATTGAACCAGTTACGATATCATGCGCCGCTTCCAATTCAAGCGGAGCTAAAATCTTCCAGTGAGCGTTCTCGAATGGATGGATTGAACCTGGTTGATCTCTTGCCGCGCCCAAATTAACAACAATCATCCATCACCTGATCTATATGAGTCAAGCAAGCGGTGGAGGACAATTACATGTTAGTTTCAGCTACCATCTGAGCCCATATGAGTCAGTCACCTTGAACTAGCTCTGGCACTGGTGTCTCTTGCCAAACCACCAAACGTCGCTCGGTCCTTGAATGGGCACACCCGCGGAGGCGAGTTCAGCTCACCTTGACGTGCTCCCATGCTAAACTCGGATTCTCTGGATCTGGTCGTTGGTGCCAATTGAGAGCTGCGTTCAGCTCAATTGCAGTTTGGAGAACTGGCATCGAGTCATCAAGATCAATTAACTCGAATAAGTCAATTTCTAGTGGCTGAGCAAATGGTATCGTTGAGTGTATAAATCATTTCAGTCGTCCAGAGAAAATTGGCTGTTGAGATGGACTTGGCTAATAGGTGGCTTTTCGTACTCAATACAGCCAGCTTCTAGCTGACTCGCTTTGAAGTGTTCCTTAATCAACCGGGTGTAAATTCTGTATTGCACCACCTGAAATGTTCAACCCATCAAAAGATTTATGGCATGATAGCGTAACAATGAATATGTATTGTGAGTCTAACAGAGCAATTTGTTGAATGTCTGTTGATGTTGGAAAAAATGAGGCATGATAATCAAGCTTAAAATCGTCGCGAGACCCTCACTCTTGGTGGCCCATTCAGGTTTGATTCGTTGATCAAGTGGCCGGCCTACTCGTCAAATTGGCCATTTGGTGAACAAACCTGGCCCGTTGGCCAACGGGGTTATTCGGTGAGTAGGCCAGAACAATTGTCTTCACTGTCTTTGCAATGGTGCTGATGATATTGGCAGTTACTGCTGGGCTGTGCCCATCTGTCTTGTCACCCTCGTGCGGGCTTGCCCAATTCTCGTCCAACGGACGACTGGGCCAGAACATGTGCGCTTAACCACTTCTGCTCTTTTGCGAGGCACCCTCTCGGGTCACCGATGACTTTGATTGCTGCCTTGAGCGCTTCCAGCTCGGAAGGAACTGCGTTGGAACCCAAAACGTACCGTACATCACCGTTTCCTTTTGTTTCACCCGCGTGCCCGCCCAGCAAGGCTGCGGCGCAGCTGGCAGACACTGTTCCTCCCGATATCCGTCTGGCGGGGCTAGAGCTCTATCGACCGTGAACCGCTGGTTCATTACTTGGTTGCGAGATGTCCAAGTCCCTCGACTTTGACATCGTCCTTCTCTTTTTACCAGTCTCTCTGGAAACGTCTCACTTTCTCACGTGCGAGCTTCGTCACAATGTACAAGGCCAGGCGTTGGATCCGCCGCTCGTCTCGACGACACTCCCATCCACGGGCTAGTCTGGAGACGCTCCCGGCAGAAGTACAGTTGGCCATCCTGGAGCGACTGCCTGATATCCGGACGGTGTCGGCGCTGGTTCATGCCTCGCCGAGTTTCCATCATACCTATCGAAGCTGGCGCCCGCATCTACTTAAGAATATGCTCTGGGACGAGCTCCAGCACGATGTCGTTTCCTTTGTAGATTGTCGGGCCGCGCTCGATGCATCTCAAGTGGACCTCGATCGTCCTCAGCGCGCCACGGCTGTCAAAACGTTTCTGCTGGATTATCAGGAAAAACGGGGACAGGCTCGGCTCAACCAGCTGAACAGCCCTTCCTGGCCGACCTTTCAGCAATGGTCCGAGACAGCAAATGTACCGGGTTTCTTTCGTCTCCGGGCCGCGGTCAGCTACCTGACCACGGACTTTTGTCGTTGGCGATCGACGTCGTCATGGTCATCAGCAACAGCACCACCGCCGGGACAATCGAGGACGAGATCCTCGACGACACCGCCATGGGAGCCATCAGTGACGGAGCGACGACGAATTCAACGAGCGTTGTATCGGTTCGAGATTTTTCGATGCCTGTTTGGATCCACAGAGGCTTTCATGCTTCCCGAGCTGGAAGTCGATCTCGTACCCGAAGCCAAGCGATTGCTCACCGTCGTCCTTCGCAGCTGGGAGAGCGAGGAGCTCGCCTGCGTGGTGGAATACATGTATGGGCGCTGGGCGGGATTCTTAGAGGCTGCGGCCGCGGCCGAGAAGAAGCGTTCGGTGGGTCAGGGTTTCGCTCGACGATGCATCCGCTGGCGCAAACCGCCAACAGGACGATCGATCGGAGAGCACGCCTTGGAACTTCACCGCGCCGACCCCGATGGCTGCACCGCGTTGGGCGCTCCCCATGAGCACGGCCCAGACGTGATCGACGATCGAGAACGTTTGATCGGGCTGGGCCCCTGCATGCTTCATCGTGCGTTGACGTTTAAGAAAAGAAAAGATGACCGTATCAAATCCTGGCGCGGCCAACTCGAGAAGGATCTCCGGGATGATAAACTGTCGGCCGACTATACGAGCTGGGTGCGCAGCTACAAGGCCACCTCGCCGACGACTTCCCCGGGCACGATCGCCGCCGCGTTAAAGCTCAATCTCACGATCCACGAAGCAATCTATCCAGGCCCGGCCACCCCCATAGGCAGGCTGTTGTTTCGAAACGACCGTGACGAGCACGGACCCAATGCAGGTTACACCTGGGCGACGGCCGATCTGGAATATCTGTTTGATGACCGTTTCCGGACTGCTCTACTGAGATTACATGCTCATATCATGTGGGATCATGAACGGTTGAAAACTTGGTTGCTATCGAGAGGGTTGCAGAGTCAATTGGATTATCGCGAGGTAATGAGATCGGTACTTGCCGGATGAATCTTATCAAGAGGCCCTTCTCCACAGACGGCGGAAGAAGAGGAAGAAGGGAAAAAGAAAGAAGAAAGATATTGGTTGATCTCCACGTCTTGATTCCCAAGACCGATTCCTTCGCTCGAATCGTTCAAACGGACCAACTGCCAGTGCCGCTTGATGGTTAACACTCATTTTGGGTTCGTCTACAGCAGAAACGTGGATGAATTCGATGGGTTCTCCTCATTGGACAGCTCTCCGGATTCTAGCCTGGGAGTGGAGGAGGCCGTGATATCGTGATATCGAGTCGAGTCGAATGAGGTGTATGGAGCCCATCAAGAGCGCTTCCGTCGACCATGTAGATTTAAACAAGTACATCGGCACTCACTTCACGTTTGCTTGTTTTGTTCATCACTGGAACTTTGTCAGTTATCTTCCCCGATATCTTCCTCCTCTTTGACTGATGTTTTTCTAGCTAATGTAACAGCCTTGGGATAGTTCTACTTTAGACGTCCAAGTTCAAAGGAGTCGAATGCCTCCTTGCTCATAGACCCGGAACCGAAACCTATTGGTAATCATCGATAGCTGCAACAGCAACTTCCATCCCTTCCTACCTACCGGACACAGAAGGAACAAACAGAACATAAAAATACTTCCGTACAAGCAAGCAACAAAGACACGAAAGGGAAATCAACATCGAAACCAATCTCGACATTACATTGTCCTCCGCCGTCATCGACTTCGATGTCTGTCCTTTCCTACCTACCTAATTCAGGAAAAACCATTCATTGATTCTCGTCCTGATTTCTATCTCTGTGTGATACACAGAAGACTCGTTCGATCGATCTACAGAAACGAATTGGTGCTATTATTACTTATTATAGTACCGTACAAACAATACAACAACAAGGAAGCGAGGGAAAAGAAAGGGGATAGGATAGAAGATATCTCGGTGGATGGATGGAGATGAGAATTAGGATCAGGTCCTTATATACTCCAACCCTACCGATTGGTTGAGTTCCCCCGGAAGTTATAACGAAAGAGGGAAGGGAAACGAGTGCGTCGTCGATACTAGTAGAGTGTTGATGTCCTAGAAGTATGTTGGTGATGGTGGTAGAGATATCCAGAGCAGTTTCCAAGGATGGATTGATGATGCATCAGGCTTGACTGGCTGACTAGCAGAACTAGAGAGAGATAAAATTAGAGCTGGGTTTATTGATTGATATATTCCGTCGACGCTCGTCGCTACGTCTGTCTGCCAGCTGCAGAGCTGGATGAATGATGGATGATGTGTGGGGCTTTGCTTCGAGCGTTCATCATATCAAGGATTGTACTCCATCGCTTGTTGATGATTGCACGTTGCAATACCAGTATACCTTCTATCGTTCGAAACTCCTTGGATATACTTCCTCCATGGTTGGTAAGTAGTCTCTACTGGTGGTGGCTGACTGTCGACTACCGATCTAGTAGGTCCACAGATGACCATGCGTGATTGAGATTGAAGTTGCACAGGACAGCATCGTCGGCAAGGAAAGGCAAGACACGAACCTCTCAAGCCTGTATGGGATATAGCTCAATCTACAGTATAGTGCCATCCCAACTTACTCCGATCAACCACTTTTCGACTTTCCAGATATCTCTGTCCCATCGTCTGGCAACTTAATAATTTACTTCCCAACTCGCTGCTAACAATCAATGCTACCTCCGCTCTTCGCGTCACAATCTTGTCTACTTTACTGTACATCGCCGTGCGCCACCGTCTCGTCATCCTCTCTCCCAAACACGCTCAACAACAACAGCAACAATCATCGACGACAAAGTTCATGGGCTCAGCTCAGCTTTGAGCGTGCTTCTCATTGACCAGCACGTAGCGATACCGAGCTTTATTATCGGCCATATCGACGATGGCGGCATTCGCGTCCTTCAATGGCCGCGGGTTCACCCATGCTTTGATGCCCTTGCTGGCGACAAAGTCGAGCATCTGCCGGATCTCAGCGGGGCTTCCGATGCCCGACCCACCGATCTTGAGATTCTTGGTGAGGAGACTGAACGCGTTGAACGCTGGGATGTTATCCTCGGGCGCGCCGACCTGGATCAACACGCCGTGGGTGCGCAGTAGCTGCAGGTAACCCTGGAGGGGCATATCGGGCGACGAAACGGTGCTGACGATGAGGTCGAGCGAGTGGGCGTGATGTGTTGCCCATTCCTTGTCCTCGCTCGTCGCGATGAAATCGTCGGCGCCCATCTTCATAGCGTCCTCTTTCTTGGACGAGCTGCGCGAGATGGCCACCACCTTGTCGCTACCCAAAGCTTTGGCGAAGATCACACCGAAATGTCCGAGACCTCCGATACCAACAATGCCCACTTTTTTGCCCGGACCCGCCCCGTTCTGCACCAGGGGCGAGTAGACCGTGATGCCTCCGCATAACATGGGCGCCGCGTGCTCGCTCGGGATCGCATCGGGGATCTTGAACACGAAATGACTCGGCACTCGTGCGTAGTCGCTGTATCCGCCATACGCCTTGCTGCCGTCGGGGTATTTGTCGTTGTACGTCCCCACCGAGTGGTTGCAGCTGTTCTCGTACCCATTCGAGCAGTCTTCGCAGTCCGGTTTCAGACAAGACGCTGATTGAGCACCGACACCCACACGATCGCCAACTCTAGTTTATTCCAATGGGAAAGTCATTAGCCACCAGACTTACAATAATAGGAGCAACGAAATATTCTATTGCTGTATTGACATATGGGAAATACTAACTTGATACCATTCTCGGCTTTACTTCCGACCTTGACCGCCGTCCCCACAATCTCATGTCCCACACAACACGGGTAGATGGTCGGTCCCCAACCGCTGCGAAGCGTGTGGAGATCGCTCCCGCAGATGCCACAATGCGTCACGCGAATGTCGACGTCCGTCTCTTCCCACGTCTTGGGCTCATACGATTGCCATTCCATCTTGCCCTTGGCCGACTCGGGGTTCAGACCCATCCAGCCTTGGAACGTGTAGTCGGTCTGCTGCGCCATTGTGGTGGTAGCGACGTTGAAAGAATGTTCGATTAGGTAGGAGAACAACCAGAGCCTGAGACGAGAGTGGATAAGTTACGGGCTTTTATACACGTTAGTATCGGGAGGTCGAAGAGGAAGGACAGGCCGTGAGAGGTGAGAGGAGGAAGAGAGTATATGGGGGAGGAGTGCCCCTTTATAGGGAGGCAGGGGCATCGATCGCCCATGTGCGTTCAGCATGATCGGCATCGGCGTCATCGACTGGACGCCCCACTCTTTCCTCGCTTCTTTTCCCATTGGGCTGAGGAACGGAAGACTCGGATGGGGAAGATGGGTGTCACTAGGGCAAGCTCTTATCGCCGGTTCATCCGACGATGTGGGGAAGAAACAATTGACGTCGTTGGGAAAGCGCACGTGATGTGGGGTAGTCGACGGAATAAAGTTCTACCGATAACCAAGGGAAGGCTAGCCGATTGAGGAATGACGATCAATATTGCTGCCTCAAAACTGACCGCCGATCTGAGTGACTTCCAATCCAATCTTCTCTTGCAAGGACCTTGATTCTTCAATACGTACTGCTCAGCTACTAGCCCGATTGCTACTAGAGGATCAGCTGCAAGCGATACTGAAACCCAAGCCAAAGGAAACTCGTTGGCCGCTGCCAGTCTCAATCTTCAGTTGAAGATTGATAATTTCCTTTACCATCTCCTCTGTCATATTCCATGATTCCATCATGGACCACATCTGCTGCCTAGCATGATCCAACTAAAAGATATCACCGAGGATGTGCGACTGGCCGATCTGGAGCAGTCGCCAGATACAGAAGTCGCTGCACCCGCATGCACATGCTGTGCTACTGAACGTTTCTATCGCAGCCCATAGATCGCCATGAAGCGAGCCATTTGTTCCTATCGAAATGAAGCATGTCCGGTCTTCCGAACGGATATGGGGAGCCAGGCTGGACGCATCTGGACTGGAGCCGGATCGACATATATGGCACCATTTATATCTCGAAATCTTTCGTCTCGAAAATTCGTTTACGCGCTGGTGATCCGGAGCGGCTGCACTTGATGTGCTAAAAAGCGCAGCGCTTGGACGTCTGGAGCGTTCTTACATCCTTTCGCACGGTCACGACAACTGCGATTATCAGCAACGGAGCAACGAACCTGCTTTGGTCCGACGAAGAAGCTTCTATCGCCATCAGTTGGAATGAAATCAATCGTCTTTAGTCCTATAAAGAATCTTTCATCGCCATCAATTTAGTAAGGAAGGAACTTGGACGTCGTCACAATCCGACAGCTATCCATTATCATCGGTCTGGTTGAAAAGAGATATTAAATTAATCATCAGTTCGACGGGGCACTTTCTATGGCCACAACCCTGACGAATGCCGTCGCTATCAGTGTGAATATGGAGCAATCTTCACCATTCGCTTCAAGGACGAGGAGGAGATATTGGGATCGTCATCAGTACGATGGCTGAATTGCGGCCATCGTGAGTCTGATGCAGGGATTACATCGCCGTCAGTGCGAAGAAAGGAATCGTCTACCTTTCATCATGAGCTCAATGGAGGAGCGGCCGTCGTCATTCGTTTGATGGAAAAGCTTCTATTCGCCGGGAGTCGACAAAGAATAAAGATCAACATCATCAGTACTCTACAGTGACGGGCTTATCAATGTATCAGTCCGATGAAGCTAAGTCTAGTTTCTAGAGCCACGGTGGGGGTCGGGAGCCGGATGTCAATGTAACATCTGCGTTCACTCGAATGTCCGAGTACAGTTGCTGAAGGGATTGCGGAACTGGAGCTGACGCGTATACGAGTGGGCACAGTCACATTGTGGCCATAGCGACGTTGCCACTGCGAACGAGGCAGGGTCTCGTATGCTCGCATGGTGACAGCTACCCGGGTATCACCATGCTCAACACGACCCTATCGGATTACTATTCGGTCGGTAGCTTGCAATCGTCAAGATACTTTCATATGCGAGCAAACGGCCCTATCGTCACGCGCATACGAGCTGCACCGGAACGAGGTGGCGGATCAAATCTGCAGCCACCTACGTTTCTATAACTCGCCGACCCCTTCGCCGTTGCCCAGACCGGATCCACGTGGAGGGCAGTCAGGCATCTCAGAGGCCCCTCACTATCAACCTAGGGGAGTCACAGTACTAGCTGCAGCAATGTGGTTTCTGATGTTATTAATCCTGGGCATCAGTTGTCTGCTCAGGCCTATTCGAGCTGGCGAGGATTTCAATGGCGAGATGTCTGTCGCCGAACAGCACGAACTATTAGCAGAGCTCTACAGATTCTGCCTGGAACGGTGGTTTGACGAGGTACAGTAGAATTCCTCTCCTGCTCAGGCAACATGATTTGAAATAGAGCACGCTGACGATACCCCTCTGACATCAGAAACTTGGTTCGACCGACTCCGGCTGGATGGTATTCGAGGAAGACGAATGCTTCAACGGCATTAAGCTAGAAGCAAACGGCGTCCTGAAATCGGTCACGACCCGAGTCCTGAAGAGACCCGAAGACAAGAAAGAACTTCGCGAACAACTGAAGGGAAAATATTCCGCAATTCGCGTTCCCCGTTCCGCCTTCGCCATCGGGGCCGACTTGGAAAGAAAGATTTCGACTTCTCTGCACGACGCCGCGGAAATCGGCCGAACGACTTTTTATCAAACGGTGGATCGAGTCGCGAAAACTCGTGTCAAGATTCCACAGCATTTCGGATACGGACATGGATTTGGTTTCCCTGCGCCGCGATTAAGAGGAGGCATGCGAGGGGGACCCTTGATACGAGTTGCGGGATAGTTTCACCGATTCAAAACCTATCGTCGGAAGAGGGACTTTGTTTCGCCGCAGAGCCCTACAATTACAACAGCGGCCGTCTCGTGTCGCTTGTTCCGTTCATTTCCGTCCACCGACCGACCGGAGCCAACCGTAGGCAGCTCCAGGCTGCTGATGAAAGAAGAAGTTTCAAGGAGCCAAACCGCCAGGCTTCATGGGATGAAGAATTCTCGCCCTTGTCTCGGTTTCGGCTCGGTTCGGTTCGTGTTCGAATCCCTTGCCGATCGATTACAGAATATTTCCGGCCGCTGAGAAGCTAAAGCGAGCGTTGATCAGTAATATGGCCCGATCACCACAAGACCCCAAGCACTTGGAACATACTGGAGGAAAGGACAGGATCCGTCATGTCCAGCAACCCAGCAACGCACAGAGAGACAACCGATGGCTTTCCCCACTCGCTCAATTGTCGTTACCAAGAACTTCAAGAGGGACGAGCATGCTCTGTCTGGCAGGAGAATAAAATAGAACGTCTCATCGGAAGACGGTACGATCGCTACCCAACTTGTGAATTCCTCAGTAAATTGACGGTTTCTATGTATATAATTCTCACTTCACTTCAGTAATATCTCAGTACTGCAGGCGGAAGTGGTCCCACTGGGCCAAAAGGTGATCACCCCTTGGTTGCCAGCAGAATGTCACTTATAGCCCCGACAGGACCTACACACGCGGGTGACAAAATAAACGGAACAGCCTAGCAGTAGCCGCTTCATCACTCTTACGACGAATGGCCCAACCATCATCGGACTGATGATGGTGGTAGCCTTTCTTCCATCGGACTGATGATGAAGATTACCCAGCCTTCGTCGCACTTACAATGATGATTGCGAACCTCTTTTCATTACGGTCACTGCTGAGCTGTTCCGTTTATTTCGTCACCAGCGTGCTACAGTACCTAGCACGAATATCTATACAGTGCAATGATCAACGAGATATCGATTTGAAGCCGCAGATGAACAAAGTAAGGCAGACTATTGGATTTTGAAATCGATACCGGCTTTTCATTCAGCATTTAACTACAATGGGTCTATATATACTCCTACATTCCACTGACGGCAGTTATCATCCTCCCTTGACCGTACCACATTCTTGAAAGTACGGTGAACGTCTCGCTTTACTTTCGTATCAACAGGAGAGTAGGTTCGACATACTCTCTGTACAGTATGTCCAGC
>QQTW01003359.1_pt1 | contig 11812 bp, 9 predicted proteins | sample 1904831 | NCBI WGS metagenome assembly QQTW01 (sample SAMN09435610, study PRJNA476489) | Subsurface metagenome, whole genome shotgun sequencing project. | reverse complement strand
AGTTCTGAAGCACATAAAAGGGCCGAGAAAGCCAGGCTCTTCAGCGGTTCCGGGATGGTTATCGGCAATGAAGTACAACTGGCGCAAGTAACTTTGGAAGGGAAGAGGTTCACCTGGGGACGAACAGCAGGCAGTACACTGAAAGTGATGGATGTAAGCTATGAGCAAGGGCTTACTTCCATCAGTGCCCGGTACGGCTCCTGGAATGGTGCCTTTACTATTCCGTTCAGCGATGAAGCCTCAGTTGAAAATTGCATCACCTGTATTTGCGTTATGTTGGCTCTTGAATATGCCGCTGAGAAGATACAGGAGCGACTGTCACTGCTGCACCCCGTTGATATGCGGCTGCAGATCAGGGAGGGAATGAATCAGTGTTCGATCATCAACGACAGTTATAGTGCGGACCTTACTTCCTTTAATATTGCGCTTCATTTTTTAGCGCAGCAGCATTTAGGGAAAGAGCGGATTGTCATTCTTTCCGACTTCGCCGAGAGCGGTAAAAAAGAAGAATTGCTTTATGACCTGATCGCCGATGCAATCGTGAAAAATAGGGTACAGAAGGTGATAGCTATTGGTGAAGCGGTATCACGGTGGCTGCCGAAAGCCTTGCCTGCCTCTGTGCGTATTGATGCCTTTGCTTCTACAGAAAGTTTTCTGCAAAGCAGGGGCACCTCCAGTTTCCGGGATGCGACGATCCTGATCAAAGGGGCACGAAAGTTTGGCTTCGAAAGAATTGCACAAGCGCTTGAAAAAAAGGTGCACCAGACCGTACTTCAGATAGACCTGAATGCCCTGGCCCATAATCTAAAAGAGTACCGGAAGCTTCTGCCCGCCGGCACGAAAGTGATGGCCATGGTAAAGGCATTTGGATACGGAAGTGGCAGCTCGGAGATCGCGGCCATACTGCAGTTTAGCAACGTGGATTACCTGGGCGTTGCCTACGCCGATGAAGGCGTTGCACTGCGCAAGGCAGGCATTGAATTGCCCATCATGGTATTGAATACCGACGAAGCATCGTTTCCTGCCCTTGTGAATTTCAACCTGCAGCCTGTTGTTTACAGTCTGGATATCCTGCACCTTTTCACGGCCTACCTTGCCGGGCAGGGAATCTCCGCTTATCCCGTTCATCTTGAGATAGAGACAGGAATGAACAGGCTTGGATTTGCACCTGCAGAAATCTCCGACCTTGTCCGGTACCTCGCAGCCAATCCAGCTATTAAAGTGGAAAGTGTGTTTAGTCACCTGGCTGCAAGCGAGGATCGGGAGCACGATACTTATACCGCGCGGCAGGCAACTATCTTCAGCGAGGTGACAAACCAGTTGAGCGCACACCTCTCTTTACCTTTCCTGAGGCATCTATCAAATTCCGCCGCTATCATCCGGCATCCGGATCTTGCCCTCGATATGGTGCGGGTGGGTATTGGGTTGTATGGGATCGAGATCGCAACAAGCAGCCTGGACCTGGAACCCGTGGCCAGCCTACGCACCACCATCGCACAGATCAAGCACCTCGGGGCCGGGGATACTGTGGGTTATAACCGAAGGGGTACAATAGCAAAGGAGGCCGTCATTGCAACCGTACGGATCGGGTATGCGGACGGCTACTCCCGCAGGCTTGGCAACGGTGCAGGCAAGATGTGGATCTCGGGGTCACTTGCCCCGGTGGTGGGTACTGTGTGTATGGACATGACCATGATCGACATCACGGGCATTGCGGGAGTTGAGGTAGATGATGAGGTGGTGGTATTTGGCAAAGAACTGCCGCTGCAGCAGCTTGCGCAATGGGCAGGTACCATTCCGTATGAGATAATGACCTCGGTTTCAGAGCGCGTAGCGCGGGTCTATTACCAGCAATAGTCTTAACATGTTGGGCAAGCCCTGCAAGGTGCCAGTCCTTATCTTTGTTCGATATACTCACTTTTCCATCCTTTAGCACCCTGGTGCGGGCTGGAATTCAAATTTATAGGTGTGAAACGTCGCTCTGTTGTACTGATCATTTTGGCAATCATTATCACGGACCAGGTGCTGAAGATCTGGGTAAAGACCAGTTTCCCCTTTGGTCATATAGCCGACATGGGCGGACTGTCCTGGGCGAAACTATATTTCATCGAAAATGAGGGCATGGCCTGGGGCTGGAAGTTCGGTGGTGAATGGGGAAAAGCTTTACTTACCCTGTTTCGATTGGGTGCAGTGATCTTCGGTACCTGGTACCTGGGTCGTATCATACAACTTAAATATTCACGCGGCTTTATTGTTTGTGCCGCGCTTATTTATGCCGGCGCACTCGGCAACCTGATCGACAGCATGTTTTACGGAATGATCTTTTCAGCAAGCGACTATCATACAGTAGCCACTGCCTTTCCGGAAAAAGGATATGCCAGTTTTCTTCATGGCCATGTTGTAGATATGCTGCATTTTCCAATGATTGAGTCTACTTATCCAAAGTGGGTACCATTTGTGGGCGGACGGAATTTCTTATTTTTCAGCCCTATATTCAATATTGCCGATGCCGCCATTTCGGTAGGGGTGATCACCCTCCTGATTTTCCAGAAGCGATTCTTGCACCGCCCCGACAACAACTATACACCTGCTCCTGCGGCAACAAATCCAGATACAACTGACAACGCAGCTGTCGCTCAATAGCTGTTTACTTTAATCACTTTGCGGGTTACGGTCCTGGTGCCGAGTTCAGCCTGTACTGTATATACTCCGTTTGCGAGGCTGCCGGTAGGCACACTGATCATTTTGCGACCTGTTCCTCCTTCGTACTGCGATGCATGAACTACCCTGCCGCTTGCATCCAGCAGGCGCACATGTAGCGCCCCTTTCTCTGCCCCCTGCAGGTCTATTTCCAGGGATGCTCCAAACGGATTGCGGGGACTTAAACCTAATTCAGTTGCGCCTCCATTTCCCAGCTTTAGAATGCGTGTATAAGACGATTGCCCGCCGGCCGTTATCACCTTAATGCGGTAATAGTAGTCTTTATTCCCATGGGGCCTGTTAAAACGGTTGGGCTCCTGGATAACGGTCCCTCCCTGGTGTTCGAATTCCCCTAATGGAAGAAAATTCTTTCCGTCCTCACTGGTCTCCACGACCGTCTTTTCGATTGCACTGGTTGGATCCACTTTCCAGGAGAGCACATCCCACTCCCCTTCCCTCGAAGCATTGAAAGCCACTTCCTCCGTGGTCAGCACAGCGCCGCAATCAATAATGGTCAACGTGATCACCGATCCCACCTCTGTGAATGCGCACGCTGAATTAGATAGATTGGACACGGTTGTAGCCACCACCACTTTGTATTTAATGCCGCTGTCTGCAGCAGTAGCCACAAAAGAAGGATAGCTGATATTGTATTGCCATTCGCTGCCATTCCATACGGGTGTTCCGGTTCCCTGGATACCTGTATTGGTCCAGGTGACACCATTGTCTATGCTCTTCTGCCATTTGTAATTTGTGTAGTTGTCGAAGTACGATTTCACGATGCAGCCAATGTTCACCACGTTGCCCCTGCAAATAGTAGGGTTATTGGTCGGCGTAAAAATGAGGTCGGGGCTGCAGGTAGCTACAGAAATATCGTCCAGTGCCCAGTCGTTCCCGCCACCACCGGGTGCGTTGTTGAAGAACTTCAAGGTAAAGCTGGATTGATTAGGACCCGTCCGGAACGTGAAGCCCTTTTTTACCCACTGTCCGGAATACAGCAGGTTGCCGGTAGTGTAATAATCTATTCCATCTACCTCGAAAGTAATATTCGGTGACACACCTGAAGAATCGCCGGCAGCAGTAGGTATATAGCCTGCATTGCTGGCACCTCTTCCCGCCGAGTCGCACCCGCATTTAGAGCAGATGTTACGCATCCAGCAGGATATCTCGTAATACGTATTTGGGCACAAGCCGGAGATGGTCTGCTGAAATGCCGAATCGATCCTGTAGGCTGCATTGATCACTAACATGTAGCCTCCATTAGACTGCGTAACTGTATCCGCTGCCGGATTGCCTGCGGTAAGAGACGCAGCCCCTGTATGGTCGCCGATGATGTCCCACACGGAAAATACTCTTCGCGATACCGGTGCGTTATCCGGCTTAGGCCAGGCGTTGGACGTGGTATAGTTCTGCGTACTTGTATTGTTAGCCACTCCGTAATAGTAATCCTGGGGCGAGTTGGTGCTGAACGTATTGTAGGTGTAGCCAACGGGTACATTTCCTGAGGTGCCCCGGTTACGTGGTTTCCCGGAACCAAATGTTCCATTAAATTCCGTACCGAGAGAATTGACTCCCACAGTGTTGGAACAAATACCGTAGTTAGTGTACACCGCCACGCGGTTCACCGGAAAGGTGTGGGTTTGAACAGGATTGGTGCCGTTTTTATAGGTCATGGAACCGCCGCCGGTGCTGAGTATCGACCCCGTGGCTGCTGTCACTTGTACGCGAAAAGAGGCGATCATGATGCAGGCACTATTGTAAAAGGAGGGACGATGATTATTGGCTACACGTCCGCGGCGAAAACGGGTGGCGGGTGCTGCAGTCTGCTGGTAGCCCAGGTTGATTCGGATATTTCCGCCATTGTACCATCCTTCATCATCGGGAATTGCATCTGTAAACTGTTTGTATATCTTTCCTTCGTTGGTCAGCACACGCATGGTCCCGGCAATATAGCTCGTGCCTGCCGGCAGTACATCGGTATAAGAGCAACTGTCAAAGGTACCTGCCCGAACCACGAACGAAGCACGGATCTCAAGGACATCACCGGTTTCCACTGTGCCCCCGTTAATACCCTTTGTTACGTTGATATAGCTTTTTCCAAAATCCGGGGTCTGTGCCGTGGCGGCTGTCCAGGAGATCGCTGCATGGAGCGCGAGGAGGGTGAAAGTTTTCAGTGGCTTCATAAGCACGGTTTAAGAAGCTCTTCAGGGGTATTGGATAGGGTAAAATTAAAGGCAGGAGGAGGTGAATAAAAGAGTCAAATCCGCTGAATTTATTACGAATTATTAGGGAGGTAAGTACGTACTTGTACAACTGCGGGCGGTAGAAGCACCACGAAAAATTGCGGGGTAAAACCACAAAAGGGCACATAGCCGCGATGCTCGGATAAGCGTTGCACAACGAAGAATTGGCGAAAGTCCTTACTCGTAATGGTTGAACCAGGCGGCGTCCCAGGTATCGGCTTGTGCGATCGAGGGGTGCACAGTGAATGGACTTTTGTAGATAGATTTTTTTGAAGTGAATACGGGGCTGGAAGGTTGTGCTTTTGCACGGGGTTGATCCAGCACGGGAATCAGGTAAGAATAAGCAAGCTTCAGCGAAGTAGTCGGCGCATCGGCAAGGATTGTTGCTGCATTTTTCATGGGGTCTAGGATTTGAAAAGGGTCAATAAGCGATATAGGCGGGTGTTAAAATACTTCAAAAAGGCAATCATTCAAACAAAAAAAGAGAAGCTACCTGCTTCTCTTAAAATATGATCGGGAAAAACCATTAACCGATGGTGCCTACCATCTTCGACGGGTCCACAAGGATATCAAATTCTTCGGCGTCGATATAACCCAGCTTTACAGCCATCTCTTTCAGTGTGGTTCCTTCCTTGTGCGCCTTCTGTGCAATTTCTGCCGATTTGTAGTAGCCAATCTTTGTATTGAGTGCTGTAACCAGCATCAGTGAATTATCTACATGCTTTTTGATGTTGGCTTCAATAGGTTGTATTCCCGCTGCACACCTTTCAGTGAAGCTTACACAACCGTCACCTATCAGCCGGGCGCTATGCAGGAAGTTGTAAATCATCATGGGTTTGAAAACGTTCAGCTCGAAGTGCCCCATGGAGCCTCCGATGCCAACAGCCACATCATTACCCATCACCTGTGCGGCGATCATGGTAAGTGCCTCGCTTTGCGTTGGATTTACCTTACCAGGCATGATCGAAGAGCCGGGCTCATTATCCGGAATAAAGAGCTCACCGATACCTGACCGCGGACCCGACGACAGCATACGGATGTCGTTGGCGATCTTCATCAGGCTCACCGCAATTGTTTTCAGTGCACCATGCGCTTCCACGATGGCATCATGAGCAGCAAGCGCTTCAAATTTGTTTTCAGCAGTGATGAAGGGGAGTCCCGTTAGTTCTGCAATATGTCGGGCTACATTTTGGGAATAGCCTCCTGGTGTATTGATGCCGGTGCCCACGGCGGTACCTCCAAGGGCCAGTTCCGAAAGGTGCGGCAGGGTATTCCTGATTGCTTTTAGCCCATGGTCTAACTGTGATACGTAGCCGCTGAATTCTTGTCCTAGTGTGAGAGGTGTAGCATCCATGAAGTGTGTGCGCCCGATCTTCACCACATGCATAAACTCCTTGCTTTTCTGGGCCAATACTTCGCGTAGCCGCTCAATTCCGGGAATCGTTACTTCCATCAATATCTTGTAAGCCGCGATATGCATGGCTGTCGGAAAGGTATCATTGGAAGACTGCGACTTATTAACGTCATCATTTGGATGGAGTACTTTGTCTTTATCTCCCAGCGAGCCGCCGTTCAACACGTGCGCACGATAAGCGATCACCTCGTTCACATTCATATTGCTTTGAGTGCCGCTTCCTGTTTGCCAGACCACCAGCGGGAATGAGTTGTCAAGGCTGCCTTCTAAAATTTCATCACAAACCTTTCCAATCAGGTCTGACTTTTCGGCGGATAGAATGCCGGCTTCCTTGTTGGTTAGTGCCGCCGCTTTTTTCAAGTAAGCGAAAGCCCTGATGATCTCTATGGGCATGCGGTTGATATCCTGGGCGATCTTAAAATTGTCAATGCTGCGTTGGGTCTGGGCGCCATAAATGGCCTCTGCAGGCACTTGCACTTCGCCCATTGTATCTTTCTCTATGCGATAATTCATGACTTCCATTTGAGGTGCAAAGATATTAAGGCAGCATTCATTTCCACCTGCCTGTTTTACTTCTGCTGGCCTGCATTCATACCCTTTGATCGTTGCAGGCAACTATGAAACATCCAGATTGGAGCTTTTTTTGATTACTCTTGTGAATGCCCCTTCAAAAACTTTTACTGCTGTCATTGCTTTGTCCGCTACTTCATTCCTGCAACTGGGATGTTCCGGAAAGTAATGAAGGTATCGTTGATACATTGGCTGTCTCCAATTCAGCGGCTGCCAGGGCCACCCCGCAGCTTTCGAACGTGCAGATTGAAAGCATGGATACAGTCCAACGACCAAAGCCTTTAGCCTCTGCTAGCGGTATTGATGTAAAAGGCACCGATCCCCACGAATTGGTTTCTTTTTCGGAAACGCTGATTGGTGTTCCCTACGTTTATGCCTCTACTGACCCGAAGGTGGGATTCGATTGTTCCGGTTTTATTACCTATGTGTTCAACCGTTTTGGGATTCGTGTGCCGCGTTCTTCGGTTGACTTCACCAACGAGGGTACCGAAGTGCCTGTAGGAGAAGCAAAGCGCGGTGATATCATACTTTTCAGTGGTACCAATCCCGAAGAACGTCATGTGGGCCATATGGGGCTGGTGGTCTCCAACAGCGATACACTCCGGTTCATTCATGCTACTTCCGGTAAAGCTATGGGTGTTACTGTAACACCGCTCTCGACTTATTACATGAAGCGTTTTGTGAAGACCATCAGGATCTTTAAGCAGAATGGATAACACATTAAAATGGACGAAGCTGTTTTCCCGGCTGCTTATTTCCCTTTGAATACTGGTTTCCGTTTTTCCAGGAACGCAGTAGCACCTTCTTTCATATCTTCTGTTTTAAAGCAGTCGCCAAAAGCTTCGATCTCTACTTCATATCCATTCTGCGCCTCGTTGTATACTGCATTGGCTGCTTTGATACAATGCGCCAGCGCAAGAGGTGCTTTCGTGATGATGACTTCAAGGATGCTTTTCGCCTTGGCTACTGCTTCTTCCGCCGGTACTACATAATTCACCAGGCCATACTGCAAGGCAGTGGCTGCATCGATCATGCCGCCAGTCATCAGGAGTTCAAGTGCACGTCCCTTTCCCACATATTGAACCAATCGCTGCGTTCCGCCATATCCTGGTACGAGACCCAGGTTCACTTCCGGCTGTCCGAACTTAGCGTTCTCAGATGCGACCCTGAAGTGACAGGCCATAGCCAGTTCGCAGCCACCGCCCAGTGCAAAACCATTCACAGCAGCAATCACAGGTTTGGTGCAGTTTTCAATACGGAAAAAAACGTTTTGTCCCCAGCGCGCCATGTCCATTCCTTCGCCGTGCGACAACCCGGTGAACTCAGAGATGTCAGCACCTGCAACAAAGGCCTTGGAACCTGCACCTGTCAGTATCGCTCCTTTGATCGCATCTGTGCCTTCCACTTCGGAAATGACTGCGTGGAGGTCGTTCATGACCTGCTTATTGATCGCGTTCAGCTTATCGGGACGATTGACAGTGATGGTTAAAATGCCTTGGTCCAGGGAAGTAAGAAGCGTTTGGTACATACGATTTGATTTGAGTTAGAAAGAGCGGTTTTCGGCTACCCAGGTCCTGATGTAGCCCGCAATATCAGCAGTGGTCGTTCCCGGCGGAAATAGTTTGCCTACACCGGCTTCATTCAGGATCTTCATGTCATCATCGGGGATGATGCCGCCGCCCGTAAGGAGTACATCATTCAAGCCTTTCTCTTTCATGAGCTTCATGAGCTTCGGAAAGACCGTCATGTGCGCGCCCGACAATATAGATACGCCGATGGCATCAACATCCTCCTGGAGTGCCGCAGCTACCACCATCTCCGGCGTTTGCCGCAGCCCGGTATAGATCACTTCCATGCCGGCATCACGCAAGGCGGTAGCAATTACTTTTGCACCCCGGTCGTGACCGTCCAGTCCTACCTTGGCAACGAGCACACGTACCGGCCTGTTCAATACTTTAGTCATAATTGTCGGGTCAAAATTAGCCTTCTTTACCTAACCTCGTTTCCGGCTTCGATTAAAAGACAGTCCCTGGAATATGTTTACCAAAAACCGGTTTGGCTCACTTGAATTGTGGAAGTGCAAACCCAATGCGCTTCACGGTTTCTTCTTTCCCAATCACTGCGGCAATGTCGAAAACAGGGGGGCCGAATTTTCCGCCTACCAGCATGATGCGAAAAGGAAGTTGTAATTCACCGGGCTTGACATTACAAACAGAAGCGATTGCTTTAAACCCTGCTTCAATAAATGCGGAACTCCATTCGGGCAGGCTTTCGAGCTCCGCGATAAAGCTTTCAAAAAAAGCTTCTTTGGCTTCGCTCCATTTGGGTTTTACTGAAGCAGCGTCCAGCGTCTGCGGCGCTTCAAAAAAGTAAGCCGTATGCTCATAGAAGTCCGGGAGCAAGGTGCAGCGGTCTTTCACCATTCCAATAACCTGTTCCAGTACTTCATCCGTGGGGGTAAGGTTTTTGGCTGCGAGCACCTTTTTTACTTCCGGGACCAATAGCGCATTATCGGAGCGCTTGATCCATTCGTGGTTGAACCATTTCGCTTTATCAAAATCGAATTTGGCACCACCTTTATGTACTTTGTCAATCGAGAATCGCTCTATTAATTCAGTGAGCGTAAACAGTTCTTCTTCCGTTCCATCGTTCCATCCAAGTAAGGCCAATAAATTGATGAAAGCTTCGGGTAAGAATCCCCGTTCCCGAAACCCTTCCGTTGTCTCACCTGTGTCCGCTGCGGTCCAGTTCATGGCAAAAACGGGAAAGCCATAGGTGGCGCCATCACGCTTGCTCAATTTTCCATTTGGCCCGAGGATCAGGGGCAGGTGCGCCCATTGCGGCATGGCTTCTTCACCAAACAGGTAGCGCCATAATAGCACGTGCACAGGAGCAGACGGAAGCCATTCTTCGCCGCGGAAAGCATGTGTTATCTGCATCAGGTAATCGTCAACGACAACCGCGAGGTGATAGGTGGGCATACCGTCTCCCTTCAATAAAACCTTATCGTCGGAAAGCGAAGTATCAAATGCTACTTCTCCGCGGATCATATCGGTAAAAGAAACTGTTTCACCTTCCTGCATCCTGATCCGGATCACATGCGGTGTATCACGCTTCAGCAGTTCAGCTACTTCGTCTGCTGGCAGCGTCACGCTGTTGCGCATCTGCATCCGCACCGTGCGATCGTACTGCGGCGTAGGATTTTCTTCAGAGCGCAATCTTGCCCGCATTGCTTCCAATTCTTCTGCTGTATCAAACGCATAATAGGCATGACCGGATTGTACGAGGCTGTCTGCATATTTTTTATAGAGCTCTTTCCGTTCGCTTTGCTTGTAAGGACCAAAAGCTCCACCTTTCTTTGGGCTTTCGTCGGGTTCCAGGCCGCACCAGGATAAGGTATCGTAGATGTATTCTTCCGCGCCCTGCACGAAGCGACTTTGATCAGTGTCCTCGATCCGTAAAATGAAATCTCCTCCCTGCTGTTTGGCAAAGAGATAATTGTAGAGCACGGTGCGCACCCCACCTAAATGAAGACCTCCCGTTGGACTCGGCGCAAACCTTACGCGAACTCGTTTTTTCATACCGCGCAAAAGTACTTATTCTGTTGGAGTGGGTGTAATCGAAGGGAATGCATCGGGCAGACTAACTTTGAGCAGGATGCACCAATACTTTATTAATACGCCCTGGCTCGTGCGGAAGTTGTTTTACCAGTATGCCTGGCGTATCCCCACCCACACCAGGGAGGTCTTTCTAACTTTTGATGATGGTCCGCACCCGGACATCACACCTTGGGTGCTGGATACACTTGCCCGGGCCAATGCAAAAGCTACTTTTTTTTGCATCGGTAGAAATGTGCAGTTGTACCCGGAAGTTTACAAACGCATCCTGGAGGAAGGTCATGCAGTGGGTAATCACACGCAGAATCATCTGAATGGCTGGCATACGCCTGTGGACGAGTATATTGCTGATGTAAAGGAAGCTGCAGAACATATCAAATCGTCCTTATTTCGGCCTCCGTATGGACGCATTCGCGGTCAGCAATTCAGGCGCCTGAAACAGGAGATGAAGGGCCGTTTAAAAGTGGTGATGTGGGATGTGCTGACAGCGGATTTCGATACCTCTTTCACACCGGAGCAGTGCCTGGCCCATGTAACGCTTCATATTTGCCCGGGTTCTGTTGTTGTGTTTCATGACAGTGAAAAAGCGTTTCCAAATATGAAATACGCACTGGAGGGGACACTGGAGTTTTTGGGCAAGGAGAGCTATCAATGTTCCAGGATAGAGGAGGAGAAGGGTTTAAATAATTAGGGCCGGGGTAGAAACCCTGGCCCGTTTTTAATCCGTACCCTATGAAAACTGGTTTAAAGGTATAAAGATTTTTTCAGATTAGTATTAACTTCTTTCCTCATCTTTTACCGGGGAGTTAAAGTGGAATTGGGCCCCGATGCAGGCGTAGCGCCCGCTGCCGACGAGGGCACTGAGCCATGCCGGCCGACGTGGCGGTTCAAAAATGCGAGAGAGCAGGTCGCCCTGCACAGTCGCGGGCGGATCCACTGGCAGCATTGGCTTGCTAAAAAATGAGTTGTTTCCTTTTTGGAAGTGAGCAATTGATTTTTGATGCGCATACCAGCACGCACGAACAGGTGCGCCCGTTTTTATAGATTTGCCCTTACCTTGTCGCCAGGCGCATCTTTTTTGCCCGTTTATTAAACTGATACAATGCACTTGATTGACACGCACGCTCATATTTACCTGCCCGAATTTGAAGTTTCCCGTGACGAGGAACTCCAGGCTGCGCGTGCGAAGGGGGTGTCACAAATACTGATGCCTGCTATAGACCGCAGTACTCATGAGCGTGCGTGTCAATCAAGTGCATTGTATCAGT